>JAALLQ010000441.1_pt1 | contig 9411 bp, 10 predicted proteins | sample 7245921 | NCBI WGS metagenome assembly JAALLQ01 (sample SAMN13049200, study PRJNA578106) | oil field metagenome | isolation source: filtered produced water from oil reservoir B7 | place: USA:offshore Texas | collected 2016 | reverse complement strand
CCTGATTTATACTCACCGGATTTCTGCTGGTTGGTCCTGGATGCCAGGGCGGCGTTTTTCTGTTCTTCATTGTGATAGAAGATCGCCGATCTGTACTGGGAACCTATGTCGGGACCCTGCCGGTTAAGTGTTGTAGGGTTATGCATGGCCCAGAAGAGCTCAAGCAGCTTTTCATAGGACACTTCCTCCGGGTCAAATATAAGCTCAACTGCTTCCGCATGACCGGTCTTTCCACTGCATACATCTTTGTAACCCGGGTTTTCGTAGTCTCCGCCTGTGTATCCTACCTGTGTATACTTCACACCTTTTACCTTTCTGAATGTAGATTCAACTCCCCAGAAACAGCCGGCTGCAAAGGTTGCGATCTCGTTTCCCTCACTCAGTAATTCTTCTTTTGTTGTCATATTATCCCCCAATGAACCGGCAGAAACATCTGTGTGTCCTGAAACCCGATTCTGCCTTTTTTTTTAAGATGAAACTAAGTCTGCTCAGATGATGTATATATTTTTCTCAGATTCTGTGCATTAACCGGGGATGAATTTGCCTAAGTATCTGTCAGTCCCATTTCTTTTTTCATGGAAGAGTAGCAATTTGTAAATACATCCTGGTTACCTTCGATCTCAAGTATCTCGAAGTCGAATATACTGGCAAATTCCTCTACCTTCTCATCGAATCCGCTGGTGTATCCCAGATTGGTGTGCACCTTAGCCACTCTCTTATATCCGGTAATATCATTCACTTTTTTGAGCATCTTCAACGTCTTTTCAGGATTTTCCGGGTCTACCCTCATGATCTCTCTCCATGAATGGGCATACATGGGTGTAAAAAGAAAGGTTCCCTGGTCACTGAATTCTTTAAGGGTTTTAAGGTATTCATCACAGCCACCGAGGGTTGCACCAACACAGTCATCAACTATTCGCTTATCGTCCCTGAGTATCCTTACAGGACATGTGGATTCCTGGTCCCTGAAGTCTTCTTCAACCTTATCCAGTACATTGCCGCACAGGCCATAAAAGAGAAGTATTCCATCTGAGTAAGGAGTGACTTTTTCAAGAAGCTTGTATATCTCTTCCCGGAGTATTTTTGGGAACTCATGAAGTGCAAGTTCAACCAGATAGATCATGACCGTGTATTTACTATCATCTCTTTCGCTGACTGGAGGAATATCGTTCAAAACTTTCAAATCATAATTCAGACCAACATTATCCATTTTAGCAGCAAACTCCTTCTCCTCGTTATTTTTAACGACAACAACGTTATCTATCTGAGGATCGTTCTCAAGCAGGTGGATAATTTCATCCTGTAAAATCTTGCATGATAATATTGTCATTACCGGCATGTTCTCATCTTCATTCAATTAGTCTTGATATGTTCTCTGGTTTTCATGCCAGATATTATTTATCTGTATTCGGAACCCACTTTTATTCTTTATCTTGTTTACTCAGAAATATAAATGTGACAATAAAACTCAGGATCCCGGCCGGAATTCCCACAAATAGAGAGAAGAAGATCCTGTCTGCAAGTGCCTGAGTAACAATGATCGTTATCATAACCAGGACTATAAAACTGAAAATAAGTCTTAGGAACAGTTGCATATTTTACTTTTCTCCTCTTCCCGATTTATTATACATCTATTTTTTCTAATTCTGCCAATACTTTAATAAGATTGTTCATTGTGCAGATAGTTGTCATATGACGATAAAACACTACAATGATAAAACAATACATTTTACAAATAGACCCGGGTGCAAAAATGGCAAAGAATGTCAATGATATAACAGTTAGTATCAGGCCGACAGATGAAGAAGATGCTCCGCTTATTATGGAATTTATAAAAGCTATTGCTGATTTTGAAGACCTGGGTGACAGTGTGCTTGCAAGCGAAGAGGATATAAGGAAATCACTCTTTGGTCCGAAGCCCTTTGCCGAGGCTGCAATCGCAGAAGTGAATAAGGAACCCGCCGGTTTTGTCACCTATTTCCATAATTTCTCTTCCTTTGTAGGAAAGCCGGGTCTTTATGTAGAGGACATCTATGTTCATCCCGAATACAGGAAACAGGGAGTTGGCAGGTCGTTAATGGCTTACTGTGCCAGGATTGCAAGAGAGCGGGGATGTGGCAGGATGGACTGGAGCGTTCTTAACTGGAATCCTGCAAGGAAATTCTATGAAAACCTGGGTGCAGAGGCCCACGAAGAGTGGATAGTATACCGTCTTGGTGAAAAGGAATTCTTAGAGCTTGCAAAAAAATGATGCTCAGAGCATTTTGCTGAAGAAAGGTCATGTGAGGGAAGGATTGAAATGCTGGAAAAATCCAGGCAGATCCAAAATTGTTTTGTAAAAGAGATAATGCCACTAATCCACAGGAATAGCGGCAGATAAAAAGCAGGATTATTCTTCGACTTCCTCTTCAGTCATCTCTTCTTCGGTTACGTTTGTCTCCTCATCGGTGACATTCATATCAGTCATTTCCTCGGTGGCGTTCTCGTCTACGACAACTTCCTCGGTCATGTTCTCGTCGGTCATATTGTCTTCAGTAACTTCATCCTCACCAGCATCTTCTGCAGGTTCTTCTTCGGTTACATCTTCTTCAGCTGTATCTGTGCATCCTGATACGGCTACAAGTCCGATCATCAGGAAAACTAATAGTATGCTCAGCATTTTTCTCATAACGTACTCTCCTACATATTCTATATATTCTATAGGTGCCTACTGATTTCCTATATTTTATTTAACTCTTTCGATATAGTGGAGCAGTCATATACGCTTTCAATATGGAGTCAACAGCGTTTCTAATGGATTCTGAGAAAAAGGTGAGATTTTAAAGATTGAACCGTTTTCAGGAATTAACGGCCAGTAGTTTGTCTAAATGTAATGTAAAAAAATAAATTACAGCCACCGTTATCTTATATAGGAACGGTGACCGGCAGAGAAATTACTCCGTAATTTCCTCTGTTGATGTATTTTCTGTTGCTGCATCTTCGGGCATTTCCCCGGTGATCCAGTAGTTTACCTGTTCAGGGTTGTTCTCTACCCATGTTCTGGCAGCTTCTTCTTCAGGCACGCCGTCAGCAAGGTCTTCCATTACGGACTGTATATCATCATGTGTCCACTGGAATCTGCTTATGATGCCATAGAGTTCGGGATCATCTTCTTCAAGTCCCTGCCTTGCAAGGGTCTCAACATGGTCTGCTTCACCGTATACTCCCTGTGGGTCTTCAAGGTATTTCAGATCGAACTTGTTGAATGCCCAGTGTGGTGACCATAGGGTTACAACTGTCCATTCCTCGTCTTCGACTGAGTTTGTAAGTGAAGCTGTCATACCTGCACTGCTGCTGGATACGAGGCTATAGTCAAGGTCGTATTCCTCAATAGCAGTCTCTGTTGTGGACATAATACCTGCACCAGGATCGATACCAATGATCTCGCCATTGAACTGTTCCTGGTTATCATTGAGCTCCTCAATGGAGTCAATGGTCACATATGTTGGTACCACAAGTCCGATACGGCAGTCTTCGAGATTCACAGCAACGCTGTCAATGTCATCTCCATATTGTTCCCAGTAGTTCTGCTGGGTCTGGGGAAGCCATGCGGATGTTGTAAAGTCGAACTGGCTGTCAGCAAGTCCCTGATACAGTGCACCTGCATCAACAGCGATGATCTCAACGTCATATCCTGCTTCCTCAAGGACAAGTTTCATTACATTGGTACTGGCAATCTCGCCATCCCAGAGAACATATCCTATTGTAGCTTCTTTATCTACGTTCTCATCTACGGTATCTGTTTCCGTATCTCCTGTTTCTGTCTGGTCAGTACATCCGCTCACAAAGACGAGCATAGCCGTCAGGGCGAGTACTGCAAGGATTTTTAATGTTCTTTTCATTTTATCACAACTCTGCGAAAATAATGTAAGACCGGATGGTCTGTTAATTTGAATTAAAGATTATTTTTTTGGTGTAAGGTTCTGGGTAAGCCTGTCAAGTACTATGGCAATTATCACAATTGCAAGACCTGCCTCGAATCCCTGTCCGATATCCACCCTCTGGATACCCACGAGCACCTGGTATCCCAGTCCGCGTGCACCGATCATGGCGGCAATAACTACCATTGAAAGGGACAACATGATACACTGGTTCACACCGGCCATTATTGTGGGGATGGCTACGGGTAGCTCAACCTTCATAAGTTTTTGCATTGGAGTAGTTCCGAACGCGTCGGAAACCTCTACAAGTTCTACCGGAACCTGTCTTATACCAAGGTTTGTAAGGCGTATGGTGGGAGGCATTGCAAACACAACGGTTGCAACCAGTCCGGGTACATTACCCAGTCCGAAGAATATTACTGCAGGAATCAGGTATACAAATGAAGGCATGGTCTGCATGAAATCAAGAACCGGTTTTGTTATGTGGTAGATGACCTCATTCTTGGCAGCCAGGATACCTAAAGGTATTCCGATGGCGAGTGCTATTAACGCTGATGAAAGCACAAGGGCCAGTGTCTCCATTGCAAGACCCCATAGTCCCATGGAATCAATTACCAGAAATCCCACCGCAGTTCCAATTGCCAGTGCAGCTTTGCGCTTTGCCAGGAAATAGACCAGCAAGGCTGCGATCACTGTAAAGGCCAGTGGAGGCAGAAATAACAGTGCATCCCTGAGTCCTGATATCAGTATATCAACGAAGTTACTGAAAAAGTCAAGTAGAAATCCGAAATAATCATCGATCCAGTAAACTATGGATTCAACGCTTTCTCCAATCTGAAGATTCGGTAAAACCATTACTGAGCAACCTCCTCTATCTTCTCTTCTGCTTCTTGATCTGTCATTGCCAGTGCTCCAAGTACACTTCCACGAACAATTATTCCCCTGAGCTTATTGGCATCGTCCACAACCGGAAGAGGATACTGACTTTCAGCAACTATTGGAATTATGTCCTTTACAGGAGTATCCAGCTGCAGCTTTGGGAAGTCCCCGATCATTATATCAACAATCTTTTTCTTTTGTTTCATTGCAGATACAGCATGATCTATAAGCACTATTCCCTGCAGGACCTTGTCTGGATTCACAACAAAGATCGATGAAATCCCATGCCTTTTCATCAACTGAACGGCAACTGTCAGCTCGGAGTTGATCGACACTACCGGCTCAGGACGTTTCATTACATTATCAGCTGTCAGGATCTTTGCACGGTCAACACCGGCAACGAATTCGGAGACATAGTCGTCAGCCGGGTTTGTAAGAATCTCTTCAGGAGTTCCTATCTGGGCTATGTACCCGTCCTTCATGATAGCGATCCTGTCCCCGAGCTTCAGAGCCTCATCCAGGTCATGGGATACGAAGACAATGGTCTTTTTCATCTTGTCCTGAAGGGCCAGCAGCTCGTCCTGCATCTCTGTCCTGATCAGAGGGTCAAGAGCACTGAAAGCTTCGTCCATAAGGAGTACGTCCGGGTCGGTTGCAAGTGCTCTTGCAAGTCCCACACGCTGCTGCATACCTCCACTCAGTGAAGATGTGGTACTTTCTCCGTGCCCTTTAAGCCCAACTTTGTTTATGGCATCCTCTGCACTTGCATAACGCTCATCTTTGGATACACCCTGTATCTCAAGTCCGAAAGCTACGTTGTCTATGACCGTCCGATGTGGCAGCAGGGCAAAGCTCTGGAATACCATGGTCATCTTTTTCCTGCGGACATTGCGCAGTTCTTCGGTATTCATGGCTGCGATGTCATCGCCATCGATGAGTATGTGCCCGTCTGTGGGCGATATAAGTCTATTGAGACATCGGAGAAGGGTAGACTTCCCGGAACCCGAAAGTCCCATGAGTACGAAAGTCTCTCCATCATAGACATCGAAGTTAACATTGTACAGACCTACTGTCTGATTTGTTTTTTCGAAGATCTCTTGTTTTGACATGCCTTTCTCTACCAGTGAAAGGGCTTTCTGGGGTTGTTTCCCAAAAATCTTAACAAGATTTCGTACTTCTATTTTTTTTTCACGAATGGTAATACCTCAGTATGAATATCCTGATATGGTTTTTGTATAATTAGAATGAACGATTTTGTTATTCTATAAGAGGGTTTCGATTTATTATTATAAAAACCTACCCTAATAGAACTCTTTTTGAGCAATGAGGGTGTAACATGACATTTATTTCTACTTATAGTTTAGGAGTAAAGTATTTATATCAATTTAATTTCGAACAATTAAATATTTTGATTGTATCAACTGATCTAAATCAAAAAAAGCTATTTGAAACGATAGCCTGTGCTGATATGAGGCACGAATTTAAAAAGAAAAAAGAAAAGTTCAAAAATTTATCTGCTTAAATACTCTTTTCCTGAATCATTCAATGAACACCATTGCTGCCACGACCGTTGTCCACTTACCATCAGGATCTCCGTGAGCTGTCTGACAGTAATGGGTCGTGTCTATTATATGACCGCTTGTCTTGTAAACATTTTCTCTGTCTTGCCAGGCAGAATCAATATCGAATTCGATTCCCAGGGTGGTTGCAAGCATTGTTGCAGCAAGGTCTTCAGCATATTCTCCCGCCGTCTCTTCATCTTCCCCGTATGAATGGTGCTCGGAGATATAGCCATAGTTCTCCTCATTTACAGGAACGGCAGTTCCAACTGCAGCAGCCACCAGTCTGTGTGGTTCGTTCGTATCGTTACGTGCAAGGACGCAGTGGACGATCTCACCTGCTCCTAATTGTTTTACTCCCTCATCCTTTGGGATTATCTTACAGTTTGGAGGAAGTATACTGGATACACTGACAAGATTGAATTTTTCTATCTGTGCATCACGTAAAGCAAGCTCGAATGAAGCCAGTCTGTGTTTGTGAACGCCAAAGCCTTTGGTTAAAAACGCCCTTTTAGGTGCCATCTAATATCATCCTTTATTTAGATCACGCAGATTTATTTTCTATTGCCGGATACTGACTCCATCCTATACATGAAACTGTCTTATCAAACTGATGGTTGTCCAGGTCGGAAATGACTAACAAGGTATACACTACTTAGATCGTTTAATTATAGTTGTTGTGTTTACTGTTTCTAGAAAACCTTATATACGATTTACACTTCTCATTGCATCCATCTCAAACTTCTATTATATAATTTCAAATTCAAGGTCGATATCATGGCAATACCTGTTGTATGGATTTACTGGATCTTCAGTCTTACAGTTGTTACATATGTATCGGCTTTCATTATCAACAGATACAGGGAATATGGCTTTGCAGCACTTGTGGCTTTCTATACTATCTATCTGACCGCCTCCCAGATAGTGGCAGCCCGCCTGATCGAGTTCGACCTCGGCTTCTATACATTCTTTGCACCTGCTGCAGTATTTTTGTATCCTTTCCTCTCACAGGCAATTGATATGATAAACGAGGTCTACGGTGAAAGGAAAACTCACATCGCTATAATCATAGCTTTTATCACACAGGTGCTTTTTGTAATATTTATCTTTATGACAAACAGCCTCTCTCCAGCTCCTTTCTTTGCATACGAGGATGCATGGCAGGGAATATTTTCCCAGAGTATAAGAATAATCATAGCATCCTGGCTTTCATTCCTTGTATTCCAGAATCTGGATGCCTATGTGTTTGCCTGGCTGAAAAGAAAGTACCCCAAACAGGTATTCCTCAGGAGTGCTTCAAGTGATGTGATCAGTCTCACCTTCGACAGTCTGATATTTGTAGTGCTGGCATTCTATGGGGTAGCTCCCGTTGTCCCGCTTATCATTGGACAGATAGTGGCCAAGAACCTGATAGGTCTGCTTGACACGCCCTGGTTCGTATGGTACAAGAGATATCTTGAGAACAACCCGGTAACTGACAGGCAATAACTGGATTTTTGTTTTTAGTATCAAAAACAGTCTTGTAAAGATTGAATTAAGGAACAGGAACCAACAGAACTTGTAGCCAGTATAAAAAAGATAAATCCTGATAGAATTTACATATTTTTCAACAAGAATCACAATATGCTTAACAATGCAAGGAGGATTCTGGAGATACTGGATGGGTCACACCGGCACTTTACGGGTCAGGAGCATATATCTGATTATTGAAGGAAACCTTCGTCAAAATAATACAAATGATATATTTCCTTAATTTGATTCACGTAGTTATCCGTTTATACAACACCGGAAGCCTCTCCGGCAGCGACCTGGCATCATCTATTATAGTATATCCCACATCGGAGAATATGTTATCCAGGTACTTTCCGGGATTCGAGTCCACTGTGATACAGAAGAATTGTATCCCTCGGGCATTTCCTTCCTCGATTGCTACCCTGGTATCTTCTTCCGCAACACTTCCCTTGTAGGCGCTCTCTCCCCTGGATGTATCGAATGGCTCACCGTCTGAAAGCAGTATGAGTAACTTTGTTTTAGCGGCAACCTTCTCCAGTTTCCTGATGGAATGCCGGATTGCGGGTCCGAGCCTTGTGTTTGATACGGGCTCCAGCAGGCTTATCCTGCGGGCAACGTTTTCCGATAGCTCCTCATCGAATTCCTTGATGACAAAGTACTCCACATCATCCCTTGTCTGGCCTGAGAATGCGTAAATTGAATACTTGTCGCCAATACTTTCAAGGGCCTGTATCATAATGGTAAGCGAGTCTTTTTCCACATTGAGTATGCTCTTTCCCTCGTATCCAACCATTTTCCGGGTCGAGTAGCTGACATCTATAAGGAAAAGGGCTGCAACATCCCTTTCATGCTTATCCCATCTCAGGTACAGCCTGTCATCCGGGTTGATCCCGCACTGTTTCTGTATCAGGGAATCGATAAAGGCATCGATATCGATCTCCGTACCATCGGTCTGCTGCTTCATCTTCCGGAAGGTCTCAGGTTTCATCCTGTTGAATACTCTCTTGATGAGGGCTATCTCGTTCCTGTACTGTTTTGATGCTTCCTTATAATATTCACTGGACATCCCGCTGGGCTCGACCTCATTGACCGTGACCCAGTCAGCCTTGTAATCACCGATAACAGCATCCCATTCATCATACCTGTAGCTGCCAAGTATCTTCCAGTGCTTATCCGCAGCATAGGTGGACTGGCGCTGGACCTTTTCCTCTTTTGGCCTTTCCTGCTCTGCTGTCAGGTCCACCTCGCTTTCGGGAATGAAGTTCTTGATGATATTCTCATGTGACCTGGATGAAAGGGGATCCTTCTTACCGTAGGCGCCAATACCCACACCACGGTAGTCCAGGTTTTTCATAACTTCATATTCTGTCTGACTCAGGGGTCCCATTTTCTCATCAAGCATGGTGTATATCCTGAAGGTTGCATCAAGGGAGTCAAGAATCGAGGATTCTTCCCTGAATATCATTTCCTGAAGCAGCTTCCTGAATGGATCCAGAAGGCTTTCCGTGTCTTTGCTGAAACTGTAAGCAGGTTCATGGCCC
>JAALLQ010000440.1_pt1 | contig 9414 bp, 14 predicted proteins | sample 7245921 | NCBI WGS metagenome assembly JAALLQ01 (sample SAMN13049200, study PRJNA578106) | oil field metagenome | isolation source: filtered produced water from oil reservoir B7 | place: USA:offshore Texas | collected 2016 | reverse complement strand
GAGTCACGATTGAAGAGAGCAGGAGTGTCAAAGATAGATACTGGCGGCAAACATCAATATTCTTATGAGGAGCTTGTTGCCGAGATCGGTGCAGCCTTTCTTATGGCTGAAACCGGTCTAAAGATTAATTACGAAAACACTTCAGCCTATGTAAAAGGCTGGAGTGAGTTCTTGAAAGAAAACACAAAAGCCATTTTTCAAGCCTCTGCAGAGGCAAGGAAAGCTGTTCAGTATGTGCTTGAAAAAGCTGAACAGTCTTCAAGTAAAGTGGCTTAGTCAAGGCATGGGGGTTAACCCCCTTTGCCTTTCTAAATAAATAACCTGCTATCCTTGAGGGTGGGCATTCCCGGCGAGGGCATGACATCCATAGTGGTTGGGGTTGCCACTGGGAGAGTTGATCTGCCTCCGCTCTCCCTGTTGTGCCTTCCCTGGGTTTGCCCACCCAAAAATAGGATAGGAGGTAAGCTATGATAAGGTTTACGTTAGTTTCGGGTAAAATCTATGAGGTAACAATTGAAGAATGGTTAGCTTTGGAAAAATGGATCAAAGAAATTGCTACGATCATATGCGAGGATTGTGGCAAACATATCCAGAGCCAAACTAACTAATAGAATCTGCCGGGCTTTGATCCCGTGGCATCAAAGGGGATCTTTGATGCTGTATATTTTGTCTTTGCTTGAATACAAAAAAAGAAAACCGCTGTGGGGAGCCTGCAGCGGTTTTTTTTTGTGCCAAAAATCAGTTGTGGCAATTTTTGCAATTATTTAGAGCGAAATGTGCCCGATCAGAGGGGTATTGGCCATGGCAATCGCTGCAATGTCCCCCGCAACCTGCGTTGTGGGAATTTGGCGTCATATCTAAAATTGATGTATTTTTGTTTTTCAGAGAACCGTCTTCTTCGTGGCAATCTTTGCAGGTGTCCAGAATTGTATGCTCTTTTGCTATTGCATTATCCTTAAAGGCTAATGCATGGCAATCGCTGCAATCGGCACCACATTGAGCATTTATATTGTTTTTGGCAATAACAGACATAATAAGAAAAGTGACCAATATCAAAGAAATTCTTTTAGACATGTTTTCCCTCTCTTTTTTTTTCTAAATTAAAGCCCTGATAAGCGTACTTTTACTAACCCCGAGTTCTTTAGCCCTAACATCGATGTATTCTTTCATTTTTGGGCTTATTTTGAAATCCATATTGTAAGGTAAGGGACGGGAAGGCTTTTCAAAATTCGGTTCAATCAATCCTTCGGCATAAGCCATAATCCGGTGCGCTATGTAAAACCTTGCAGACACATCCCACTTTTTTTTAATGTCTTCAATTTTATTTTTTTTCTCTTTTGGAAGAGAGATGCTTAGGTGAGCATTTCTCATTAGTTTTTCCTTATTTATTATTGTTTTTTTATAAATAATTATATGCCTTTTGTCACATAAAACAACTATTTTCTTTTTTTAATACTTTCCCCTTGACACAGTTCGTATTACGCACCATATTATTAGCATAATAAAAACAAAGGAGGATCATATGGCAAACAAATTCCAAGAAATTTACGAAAATTTAGAATTTGGAGAAAGAACAGTTGAGCTTCAAAAATTTTTAAGTTGGTTGACACAACAACTGTCAACCGAAGAAGCGAAGGAACTGTGTGAAATATTGCTTCCTGAGATGTTTGAAGGTGAGAAAGAAAACGAAGATGAGGAAAAGGTAGGAGGAAAGGAATCAAGGAAAGTTATTTATACCCATGACTGCCATAATAGTGCTAAATATCATAAAGGCAAATATAAGCATTGGTGTAAGTTGGTAAAAAGTGTAAACACGGACAAGGTAAATGGGTATGCTTTTGATGGTGATTTCCTGTCACTTAATACTGAAAATCTTGTGCCTGTTGATTCTATTGTTGTAGAAGTTTGCGGGAATGATTACACAGCTTACCGAATAGTAGGTGATAATGATAAGAAAGAAGTTGCCTCTGGAACTAAAAGTAATCTTGTTACTTTTATTAGAGAGGTGGCAAATTATGTATAAATATTATATACAATGCAAAGACAAAAGGACAGTGTCAAGAATCCGGCGCCGTCTTGATTATCACGGTGTTGAGCATTATATTTCCGAAAAAAGATTATTTATCTTATCAGGTGATATAGATTTCCCTCTAAATCTAACTGGTGCAACAATGTACCGGTTGGTAGATGAGGAAGAATTCCAGCATATGAGGGATATCCTCGAAAAAGAGGGATTGCTTGATTATGTTGATGGAGAATCTGATGAAACAGCATCTCCAGATTAGCAAATGTTTTAGAAAATTGCAATATACTAAAAAATTTGTTATAATAATATAACAGGAGGTGTTGTTATGTTTTTTGCAAAATTAGTCTTATTGGGTTTAGCATTACTGCCAATCGTAGCTTTCGGGCTTATTTTTAAGCATCTTGTTTCAGCAAAACCTGCTGATGCTAATAAAATTATTGGTAAAGGTGATGATTGGCAAGAAATTCTTAAAGAAAGAGAAAAATATCAACAAAATAATAGTGAAATTAAACCATATTGGGAAGATTTTATGTATGATGACATACTTTTAGATCCTCTTTACTCTGGTCTTGCTGGTTCAGTGTATAATAATCCTTATAACAATCCATTATATACTGATGAAGCAGATATGTATGATGATTAATACTACATCCCGTCTAAAATTGGACGTGATGTAGTATTTTTATCTATCAAAATCACCCAATGCTTCTCCTATTGTTTAAAATGAGAAGTATTACGATTCATCACTAATAGAATTAATTAATTGTTTCATTTCATTTTCTTTACTTGCGCTCTGAAATCCTTTTTTTTCAGCCTTTTTTAGCATTAATTGTAAATCTGGATTTGTTTCATCCAATGCATTATTGAAAGCATTTTGAAATTGCTGGTTATTTTGAGCCTGGTCAAGACTGGGACCGTCCTGTCCGAATAAATTTTTCTGCATATTATTCTTAACAACCTCATTATCAATGTTTATGCCCGTTATTTCCTGAATTTTGTTTAATGCGTTATCAATTATATTTGTATTGGTTTCACCTTCATTTCGGTTTGTTTCTAAATTCATGGGGGGGAGCTGACAGGGGATAAAACACTACTCAAATATGTTCTGATATTTGTTATATACCACAAAATAATAATTTTGTGGTATTAATAATACCACCTGCCACACCTCCTCAAAACCTTCTAAAATAAGCATTACTCACTAAAATAATGCTTGTTTTTTTAATTTTATACTACTACAATACGTTTATGCTATGTTGTAGATAAGCTTTAAAAAAGCTCTTGTGAATTATAATAATTTTTGTCTTTTTGCTGATATTTTTAAAAAGATAAATAAAGATAAAATTTATACTGGAGAAGAAAAACATGACAAACTTACAAGTACAAAATTTACTAAAAGAAAATAATGCAGGCAAAATAAAATACCTGAACGAAAACGAAATAAATAGATTAACAAAAGAATTCCAAAATTATTTTGATTATTCAAAAAGAAGATTGTCTGCCGGAAAGTACTGGATCACTTTTTTATTCCTAAGATATACCGGGGCAAGGATTTCAGAAGTATTAAATATAGATGACACAAAAGATATTGACTATAGAAATAGCCGGGTGTCATTGGTAACTTTGAAACGAAATAGAAAAAAAGGGAAGAAAATTTACAGGACAATTCCGCTGCCAGTTGAAGTAATAAACGAGCTTCTTAAATATTCAGCCGAATACCCCTCGCAGCGAGGGAAAATTTTTGAGATAGACAGGTCAAATTTCCACAAGAAAATGCAACAGATAGGCAAAAAAGCTGGTATAGAAAAAGATAAGCTACATCCCCATTCGCTTAGGCACACAAGGGCAATAGAATTAATAAACGCTAATGTTCCGCTTAATCATATACAAAACTTATTGGGTCACGCAAGTATTTTGACGACATCTATATATTTGCAGGTAACCGGCAAAGAGCTTGAAGAGGTGATGAGAGAGAGAAATTTAATTTAGTATGTATTTTTTGTTGTCTTAAATGACATATGACATATAATAACTTTTGTCAAACAAAATCATTGAGGTGGAATATGAAGAATTTGTTGTTTTCTATTCTTTTTGTTTTGCTAATCACTGCATATGCATTAGCGGATGATTTTGACGATGCTGTAAAAGCCTATAATCAAGGGGATTATAGCAAAGCCGCAGAGTTGTTTCAGAAAGCTTGCGATGGCGGAAATGCTGGTGGATGTAATAACCTTGGGTTTATGTATGAAAACGGACAAGGTGTTGAACAAGATTATTTTAAGGCAGTAGATTTGTATCAAAAGGCTTGTTCTGGTGGAGAAGCTATAGGGTGTAATAATCTTGGGCTTATGTATGATAACGGGAAAGGAGTTGAACAAGATTATTTCAAGGCAGTAGAGTTATACCAAAAGGCATGTGATGGTGGAGAAGCTATAGGGTGTTATAACCTTGGTGTTATGTATGATAACGGGAAAGGAGTTAAGCAAGATTATTTTAAGGCAGTAGAGTTGTATCAAAAGGCTTGTGATGGTGGATATGCTATAGGGTGTTATAACCTTGGGTTTATGTATAAAAAGGGACAAGGAGTTAAACGAGATTATTTTAAGGCTGTAGAATTATATCAGAGAGCTTGTGACAGTGGAGAAACAAGAGGGTGTTATAACCTTGGGCTTATGTATACTAATGGGGAAGGAGTTAAACAAGATTATTTTAAGGCAGTAGAGTTATATCAGAAAGCTTGTGATGGTGGAAATGTTGAAGGGTGTTATAACCTTGGGTTTATGTATAAAAAGGGACAAGGTGTTGAACAAGATTATTTCAAGGCTGTAGAGCTATATCAAAAGGCTTGTGATGGCGGAAATGCTCTTGGATGCAATAATCTTGGGGTTATGTATGAGAACGGGCAAGGAGTTAAACAAGATTATTTTAAGGCTGTAGAGTTATATCAAAAGGCATGTGATGGTGGAGAAGCTATAGGGTGTTATAACCTTGGTGTTATGTATGATAACGGGAAAGGAGTTAAGCAAGATTATTTTAAGGCAGTAGATTTGTATCAAAAGGCTTGTGATGGTGGATATGCTATAGGGTGTTATAATCTTGGGCTTATGTATTATAACGGACAAGGTGTTGAACAAGATTATTTTACGGCTGCTGATTTGTTTCTGATCGCTTGCGTTGTGGGGGATGCTCTTGGATGCTATAATCTTGGGCTTATGTATGAAAACGGACAAGGTGTCAAACAAGATTATCTTAAGGCAGTAGAGCTATATCAAAAGGCTTGTGACGGTGGAAATATTCTTGGATGCAATAATCTTGGGGTTATGTATGAAAAAGGGCAAGGTGTTAAGCAAAACTTTGCAGAAGCTAAGTATCTTTATGGCAAAGCTTGTGATATGGGACTGCAAATAGGTTGTGATAATTACAGAAAACTCAATGAGAGGGGGTATTGACAAAAAACAATTTATCAATTTCCTATTGTATTTTATGACATATGGCATATATTGTGTGGCAACTAAAAAGAAAGGAGGTTACCATGGAATTTGGAGAGTTATTCATCGTACTGATTTTCGCTGTTTTTGTAATAATAACGAACAGGTATATGAACACAATAGATATAGGAGATCACAGGCAATACTTGGATAAAAATTATTGGAGGTCACTGTCAAAACACCAAAGAAAAAACTATCCAAATAAAAAGAAATATTAACCAACGGCACACGAGGCATCCATTGAAAATTGCTATTTCAGGCAAGCAGTGTGCTGGCAAATCAACAGCCGCCGCTATAATTCAGAAATACAGCGGGGCTCAATTATGCAAGATCATTGACAAAATATATCAAGTCAATGATTTGCTGGGCGTTCCCCGTAATCGTGGGTTTATGCAGGATTTGGGGGAATTGATAAGAAAGTATTTTGGCGAAGACTATTTTGTAAGAGATTTAGCCAAAAGATTTTCTAATGGTGATGCAAATGTCGTTGTTGACGACATGCGCAAGCAGATAGAATTTGATTATGTCAAATTTGCAGGATTTCTAACAATCTATATAGAGGCTGATGAAAATACAAGGCGTGCTCGTGCAGAAAAACTGGGGCTGGAATTCCGTGAGAATCACCCGGCTGAGCAGGAAATCGAACAGCTCAAAGATCAATGTGATATAATAATCGTCAACAATGGAACACTGGAGGATTTGGAAAAAGCAGTATTATTAGCTTGCAAAAAGGAGTAGCGTTTTGAATATACACCCTATTGTAGAAAAAATTCTAAGAAGCCGGGGTATCACTAATTTTAGTAACTTCCTAAACCCAAGCCTCAGAGACTTATCTGATCCTCAAAATATAGTGCCTTTATCCGCAGGCAGATTGGTAGCAAAAGCAATAAAAGACAATAAAATAATTTGTATATATGGTGATTACGATGTTGATGGTGTATGTTCGACTGCTTTGCTTGCTAATTTTTTTAGGGAATTAGACTTTTATAATTACACGACTCTCATCCCCAGTAGATATGAAGATGGCTACGGATTATCCATGAACCTTGCCCAGCAAATGGTGGAAGATAAGGTTGATTTAGTAATAACCGTTGATTGCGGAATAACGTCTATAGATGAAGTAAAATATCTAAAGGATAATAATGTCAAAGTGATAGTTACTGATCACCATACCCCGAAAGAAGAACTTCCAAATGCTGACTTTATTGTTAATCCTAAACTAACTCCAGAGAGAGAAAACGAAGCTGATTACCATGTCTGTGGATGTGGCGTTGCTTTCAAGCTGATACAAACAATAAGGCGTGTGTTTAATAGGAGGGACATAAATCTAAAGAAATATCTTGATTTAGTAGGACTTGCTACTGTTGCTGATATTGTGCCCCTTATAGGGGAAAACAGAGTGCTTGTAAAGCATGGATTACAGGTCATAAACAGCAAACCTTCTCCGGGGTTGCAAGCACTCATAGAAGTTGCCGGGTTAAAAGACAAAGAGATAAAATCTTATCACCACGGGTTTGTGTTGGGACCTCGTATCAATGCAAGCGGGCGTATCGATGTAGCAGATACTGCCTTAAAACTTCTGACCAGCAATGATCCTGTAGTCACTCTAAAACTGGCTGAAAATTTGGACAACATAAACAGAGAAAGACAAGACTTGTGCGAAAAGACTACAGTTAAAGCGGAAAAAATGATCGATGATTACGGTTTTGCCGATAATAAAGTAATTGTGCTATACCAACCGCACTGGATTAAAGGAATAATAGGCATAGTTGCATCGAGAATATTAGAGAAGTATTACCGTCCTGTAATTCTTTTTGGTGGTGACGAGCCTATAACCACCGGTTCTGCACGATCTATAGATGGAATAGATATGTTTGGGCTGCTCACAGAGGTTGACAAGAAAAAACATGGGCTTTTGGAAAAATTTGGCGGGCATAAAAAAGCTGCTGGGTTATCTGTCAGCCGGGTGAATATAGATATGTTTAGGGAAAAAATTAACGAAATTGTAGAATCAAGTTATGCTGAAAATCTGTTTCACAGAAAGAATACCTATGATTTAGCTGTCACTGTTGATGATCTGGACATAGAATTAGCAAAGGACTTAGAGCTCCTTGAGCCGTTTGGTGAAGGTAATAGAAGGCCTGTTTTCAGGATAAAAAACGCAAAGATTGAAAGCCGACGTGCAGTTGGTACAAGCGGTAATCACCTAATGCTTGACTTGAGCAACGGTAATGGTAAGAAAGTACGAGGAATATGGTTTAACTATAATGGAAATAATATAGACCCGGCAAATTTGTTCGGATATATTGATTGCAATAGGTATAATGGTGGGGAATATTGCCAGGTAAAGGTAGTTTATGCTAACTAATTATTAATACTTAAGGGCAAAGAGTTAAAATTGCTAAGGATAAGATTCATCCACATACATTAAGGCACAGAAGGGCAATATAGCTAATAAATGCGGGTATGCCGTTAAATCATATTCAGGCAGTGTTAGGGCACTCTTCAATGCTGAATACTTCTGTGTACTTAGTTGTGACAGGAAAAGAGCTGGAAATTCTAATGAAAGAGAAGGGATTGGTGTAAACAAGATTGTAGAGGGCATAAATATTCTTGAAAGACAAATCGAGTATGAAATGAATCTTACAGATGATATTGATGTAAAGCTGGCAAAAAATTTGGAATTACTTGAGTCTTTCGGAGAAGGCAATAAAAACCAGTATTTAAGATAAAAGAGTTTATGATAGAAAATCAAAGGACGGTTGGTAGTAATGGTGAGCATTTAATGCTTGAATTAAGTAACGGAAATGGTAAAAAAGTAGGGGGATTTGCTTTAACTATGAAAATACCGGCTTTAATTCAGAAAACTTGTTTGGATATATCGACTGCAACAGGTATAATGGTGGTGAGTATTGTCAGGTGAACGTTATTTAAAATTTTTCTTGCGACTGTTTATATGTGATTTAAAATGGATGTTCAAGTGGCATGATACTTTGGAAAAATGGAAGGGCGCCAAATTTTGTTGACTCTCTTTTGTTCCAAAGTTAGAATATAACTAGAATGGGGGATATGTTGAAATATGGAATATGCAACTACTAAAGAAATCTCTGAAAAGTGGGATATATCTATTAGACGTGTTAATACACTTTGCAATTCGGGACGAATATCTGGAGCCTATAAAAAAAGTTTTATGTGGCTAATACCAAAAAACGCTAAAAAGCCAGAGGACAAAAGAAAATCAAATAATAAAATTAATAATAACAAAATTAGTAAATTTTATAATGAACAATTAAATTATGAAAATAATCTAGAAAAAGAATTTAAAAAAAATAATGGAATTTATTACACTACACCTGAACTAGTTGACTTAATGTACTCAGATATTGATATTGATAAAAATTCTGTAATACTTGATCCTTGTTGTGGAATGGGAGCATTTTTAATAGGAGCACTTAAAAGAGGTTTTTCTAATATCTATGGGGTGGACATTAATAGTAATTCAGTAAAGAAATGTTCTAATTACATAAACACTGGAAAAGTAATGTTTTTTGATAGTATTAACAATTCTGCAAATGAAACATTGTTACAACTAGGTATTGAAAAGCCAGATTTGATTATAGGAAATCCACCTTATGTAACCAATAAAAGTATTTTTGGTAATTTATTTATTGGCTCTATTATTAGAAGTCTCGATATGGTAAAAGAAAGTGGATATATTTCATTTATTATACCCAAAAATTTCTTGCATATCTCAAAATATAAAGAATTAAGAACACATTTATTAAAGAATTATCAAATCATTTCAATTGTTGATATTGGACAATATTTTAAGAGCGTTAGAGGGGAGCAAATTGTAATCACAATCAAAAATTCAGCTCCAAATAAAAATCATAAAATATC
>JAALLQ010001330.1_pt1 | contig 9516 bp, 6 predicted proteins | sample 7245921 | NCBI WGS metagenome assembly JAALLQ01 (sample SAMN13049200, study PRJNA578106) | oil field metagenome | isolation source: filtered produced water from oil reservoir B7 | place: USA:offshore Texas | collected 2016 | reverse complement strand
TATTAATGTTGCTCTCATTCGCAATATCTTTAACCATCGGTGCGGTGAACATTGCCCCACCAGGCATGGGTAGTAATCCTAACAGCATAGGCATCAATCCTACTGCCTGTCTTGAATTGAATAATGCTTCTATATTTTTGGCAAACTTTTGTGAATTCCCACTTGCCTTCATAGTATCTGATAGTAGATATATTCCAAAGATAATAATAATTACTTCGTAAAAATCACTTTGGGTGAGAGTCTGTAGAAAACTACTACCAATATAATTCAAATTCAAAGAGACTAGTGCGGTAACAATTGTTGCAATAAGAATAGCCCAATGGACTTTTTTTATCAATTTTATAGATATCACCATACTAATCAAACCTGATATTATAGAAACAACTGCCAAATCTTTCACCTCGTTATTTGTTAGTTAAACATACTATTTAATTATACTATAAAAAAACGTGCCATATACAATGGCACGTCCGTTTTTATTATTATCGATAATTTAGTACATATCTGGTGTTTGAGGCATTTCTGGAGCTTTGTCTTCTTTTGGCTCTTCTGCTACTAAAACTTCTGTTGTTAGAAGCATGGAAGCAATCGATGCAGCATTTTGAAGTGCACTTCTTGTAACTTTGGTTGGATCGATTATTCCAGCTTCGAACATGTTTATGTATTTTTCTTTTAGAACATCAAATCCATATTTTGGATCGTCTTTTTCAACTATTTTTTCAATAATTATAGCAGGTTCTAAACCAGCATTTCTTATTATCTGTTTTACAGGAGCATCCAAAGATTTTGCTACTAATTGTGCACCTATTTTTTCATCTCCTGACAATGTGTTCGCAAATTCCTCAACGGCTTTCTTTGCTCTGAGTAATGTTACTCCTCCACCAGCTACGATTCCTTCTTCTACAGCTGCTCTTGTTGCAGATAAAGCATCTTCAATTCTATGTTTCTTTTCTTTCAACTCAGTTTCTGTGGCTGCACCAGCTTTAATTACAGCAACACCACCTGATAATTTTGCCAATCTCTCCTGTAATGTCTCTTTTTCATAATCTGAAGTTGTATTTTCAATTTGAGCTTTTATTTGTGCGATTCTCTCTTTTATTGCTGTAGGTTCACCTTTTCCTCCAACAATGATGGTATCTTCTTTTGCAACTCTTACTAAATCGGCTTGTCCAAGATCGTTAATGGAAATATCTTCTAAGGTAAGACCAACCTCTTCAGATATTACCGTACCTCCAGTTAAAATTGCAATGTCTCTCAACATTTCTTTTCTTCTGTCTCCAAAACCAGGAGCTTTAACTGCTACAGATTCCAACGTTCCCCTTAGCTTATTGAGAACCAATGTAGAAAGAGCTTCTCCCTCAACATCTTCAGCAATTATTACTAAAGGTTTTCCAGCTTGAGCTACCTTTTCTAAAATTGGAACTATAGATTTTACAGCTGAAATTTTTTTATCTGTAATTAAGATATAAGGTTCCTTCATTTCTGCTTCCATTTTTTCTGTGTTTGTAACAAAATATGGAGATATGTATCCTCTATCGAATTGCATTCCCTCGGTAAATTCTAATTGCATTCCCTCGGTAAATTCTACATATGTTTCGAGAGTTTTAGAGTCTTCAACGGTTATAACTCCATCCTCTCCAACTTTGTCCATTGCTTCCGCTATAATATTTCCAATCTCCTCATTGTTAGCGGATATAGAAGCTACATGTGCAATGTCTTCTTTGCTCGATAACTTTCTGCTGGCTTTTCTTATTTCTTCTACAGCTTTGTCTGTAGCCTTAGCGATACCGTTTCTCATCAATATTGGATTAGCACCGGCTGCAACATTTTTCAATCCTTCTTGAATCATAGACTGTGCTAAAACTGTAGCGGTAGTTGTTCCGTCTCCTGCTACATCATTTGTTTTGGAAGCCACCTCTTTGACTAACTCTGCTCCAAGTGCTTCAAATTTATCTTTTAATTCAATTTCTTTAGCTATAGAAACACCATCATTTGTGATAGTTGGAGATCCCCAACTCTTTTCTAAAACAACATTCCTTCCCTTAGGTCCTAAAGTTATTTTAACAGCATCAGCAACTGTATTGACGCCTCTTTCTAAAGCTCTCCTTGCATCTTCATTAAATTTCAACATTTTTGCCATATTATCTCAACACCTCCTATTTTTAGTCTTCTACTTTTGCTAGTACGTCTTCCACATCGATAATGATGTAATCCTCATCATCTATTTTAATCTCTGTACCTGCGTACTTAGAAAAGATCACCTTGTCTCCTGCTTTTAAATCATAATCTTCTTCGAGCTTACCTACTTCTTTAACTTCTGCCTTTTGAGGTTTTTCTTTTGCTGAATCTGGTAGTACTATACCACCTTCAGTCTTTCTTTCTTCGGTAATGGGTTTACCTGTTTCCTAATGGTTTCACTGTCATGTGATGATACCCCCTTTTTTATTTTAATATTTTATTTTTATTCTTTTAGCAGTCAAATATTAAGAGTGCTAAGTTTCATATGTATCATAACACATATAAATAAAAGTATCAAGATTCAAAAAATCCAATTATGGACGATTATAGCCGATTAAAAGCGATTATTTTCGATTAGAAGGCTAAATCTCGTTTTTTCTCGTTTTTTCTCCAAATTGCTCGTTTTTTCTGGTAGTTTAACTTTTTTGTAATCTTATTAATACGTATTTTTAAATTTATCCGCTATTTTGACAAATACTTTTAATACTTCAGGATCAAACTGTTCTGGAGAAGTTTTGTTATCTCCTTCTAATAATATTTTCATACTTTCTTCATGAGAATAAGCTTTCTTATATGGCCTTTCAGTTCTGAGTGCATCGTACACATCTGCCACAGCGACTATCCTGGCTTCAATCGGAATATCTTTGCCTTTCAAGCCAAAGGGGTATCCCGTTCCATCATATCTTTCTTGATGGTAGAGTGCGATGTTTCTTGCAACTTTAAAAATTTCTGCATTTCCGATTATATCTGCCCCATATTCGGGATGTTTTTTCATCACTTCCCATTCTGAATCATTTAAAGAACCTTTCTTTTTTAAAATCTCAATGGGTATAAGTATCTTTCCAATATCATGAAAGTATGCGTATGTTCTTATCTCTTGGGCAAAATTTTCATCTAAACCTAAATTCTTAGCTATTTCATAACTTATCTGTCCTATTCTGTTCATATGTTCAGAAGTTTCCATATCAAAACGTTCTGCCACATCACTAAGTTTTTTTAAAGAGTAGTTATAGGCCTCAATAGCCTCTCTTTCCTCAAATTTTAGATCAATAAAAATTTCAATCAATCTTCCGAATATTTCCATTACTTCTTTTGAAATATCGGAAAACTCCCTATTTTCTTTTGAATTTACCGAGATGTTACCTATAAATCTTTCTTTGCTGTATAAGTCCATAATTAAGCTACTTGCCAAATCAGTTGCACCAGATTTGGTTAATATATTGGTATTTTCCATTGAAAGATCTTCATTAAATGAATCCAAATTATGAACTTCTTGAACATGTTTCCCAACTTTTATGACTTTATCAACAGGAATGGTGAAATTGTATATTTCTTTGTTGAATCCATATGCGGCGTAAATTTTCCATTGGTGATCGGTGATGAGTCCTATGCTTCCTGCTTCGGCTTCTGGTATCAATTTAACTAAACCTTCTATAGCATTATTCAAAATCGTCTTTGTGTCTTCACTTTCAATGAAAGAATAAAATATTTGATACATCTTTACCAGTTTTTCACTCAATTCTTTATTTTTATGACTAAGATCACTAATTTCCTTATAAGAATTTCTTAGTCTCATATTTGCCTTGTGTATGGTGTTAACCATTTTTCTATTTCTAAAGTAGAAGAAAACTATAGTAATAATAAAACTAATCAAAATTATTATAAAAGTAATAAGCATTCTATTGATGCTTTTTTGACGTTCAACACTTAAAGATGTACTTATTCCAACCCACAGATCTTTAATTAGATCAAAACCTTCGCTTTTTAGAACATTATTGAGGGTACTTTCAAATATCTGCAAGGCTTCTTCTTTTTCACTGTTCTTTTTGGATGCAAAGGTTAGAGGTGTCGATTCAAATACTTTCACATATCGGATGTTAGGTTTTAAATTGTTTGTTATGATATAGTGTGAAACTATTCTTTCATCTTCTATAGCAGCAGCAAATAATTTTTCGTTCAGCAAATCTGATATGACGCTTTCATTTGTTTGGTACACTCTAATATCTTTAAATCCTTCTTTTTTTAGAACATCTATTAAAAAACTATCATCTAAAACCCCGACTGGATAATTTTTTAGTTCTTCATACGTTTGATTGTTATCGTACCTCGTCATTATGAATGAGTCAACAAAAATAACGGTTTTATAAAATTCCAAATTCTTTTTTCTTTCTGGAGTTGGTGCTATTAGTCCTATTAACTCGTAATTTTCGTCATTTAAAAAGGTATCGTATGCATCTGTCCAATTTTTTACCGATATTTCAAAGGTTAAATCTGAGTTTTTTTCTATTTCGTTCAGAATATCAATCACAAAGCCTTCTAATTTACCATTATCTATGTACACATCTGGGTAATATTCCCCTAAAATGATATTAAGTTTTTCCGAAAAAGCAAAAATGGTGATAGTAGTAAAAATTATAGTTATAATAACACTTTTAGGTTTCAAAATAGGTGAACTCCTTTAATTTTTTTGCTTATACATAATTTTATCATATTTGTGAATCTATTTGAAAAAACTAATGAATTTTTCGATATGGTATAATAATAACAAGGGTTATCTGAAGTATTTGAAGTTAAGAATCAAATTATAAAAGGAGTGGTTTTTGTGATATTCAAAAAGTTTGGAAAGACAGATATGAACGTATCTGTTGTAGGATACGGAGCTTGGGAATTAGGTGGAAATTGGGGTCCAATTGAGAAGGAAAATGGCGTTAAAATATTGAACTTAGCTTACGACAATGGAGTTAACTTTTTTGATACCGCCCCTGCATACGGTCGAGGTCAATCCGAAGAAATAGTTGGAGAATTTTTAAAAGGCAAAAAGAGAGAAGATGTTTACATAGCTACTAAATGTGGTTTAGAATGGGATCAAAGGGGAAGAATTAGGAATAATTTAAAAAAAGAAAGGGTATTGAAAGAAATAGATGATTCACTTAGAAGACTTAAATGTGATTATGTTGATCTATATCAAATTCATTGGCCTGATCCTAATACTCCGTTAGAAGAAACTGCAGAGGCGTTACAACAGATTTTAGATAGTAAAAAAGCTAGATACATTGGTGTGTCTAACTTTAGTGCACAACAAATTGAAACGTTGATAAAGTATGTTGATATTGTATCCACTCAAAATTATTACAACTTATTGGTTAGAGACGTTGAAAAAGATTTGTTTCCAGTCGTTGATAAGTATGATTTAACAGTCATTCCATACAGTCCTCTTGCCAAAGGATTGTTGACCGGAAAGATTTCCAAGGATTATGAACCTCCGAAGAACGATCCTAGAGCTATGGATGAAATATTTAAGAATAGAGAGCTTTTTGTTAAAAGTGTAGAAAAGGTTGAGGAATTAAAGATTTTATCCAATAGAATTGGAAGACCTTTGTCTCAAATTGCTATCAATTGGTTATTGCATCATAAACAAGTATCGACAGTTATCGCTGGTTCAAAAGATGAGAAGCATGTTTTGGAAAATATTGAAGCAGGAAGTTGGGAACTTAGCGAAGAAATTTATCTAAAGATCGAGAAAATAGTTGGTGAATAGGAGGTAATGTATGGCTATTCTCTGTGCTGGTGAAATTCTCTTTGATTTTATATCAAAATCTCTAAACAAAGGTCTTGGAGAAAGTGAGCTTTTTGAGAAGCGCCCCGGAGGTTCTCCTTTTAATGTAGCTGTTGGGCTTGCAAAATTAAGTGCCGATGTTTCTTTTTTAACGAAGATAGCTCAAGATGAATTTGGTAAATTTCTATTTGAGTACTTAAAAGAAAATGGAGTGAACACGGATTGTTCTTTTACGGTTGAAGGGTTGAAAACCAGTTTGGCCAGAGATAATGCTGCAGATACTAGGTTAGAATTAAAAGATATAGAGAATTTAGATTATGAAAAATTTAATATCTTTCATTTTGGTTCTATAGCCCTTATAGGTGAACCTACATCAAGTACCTTGACTAGATTGTTCGACAATTTTGTTTCTGGTGATTTGGTAACTTCTTTTGATCCAAACATTAGATTGTCTCTTATAAAGAATAGCGAAAATTACAACAATCTTGTAAAAAATATAATTAAAAAGGTTGATATCTTAAAAATGAGTGATGATGACTTGTATTATTTAACTGAGAAAAAGAATGTTGAAGAAGCTATAATGACCCTTTCTGTCAAAGAAGGTGCTATTTTGTTCGTGACTTTAGGAAGTGAAGGTTCTTTAGTTTATAAAGATGGTATTATTGAAAGAGTTCCAGGTTATAAAGTAAAGGTTGTTGAAACTGTGGGTTGTGGAGATTCTTTTATGGCAGGTATTTTGTATAAATTAAGGGATTTTTCTAAAGATGAGCTTTCCAACATTACTGTAGAAGAACTTGCTGAATATGCAGATTTTGCAAATAAATGTGCAGCTATTGTTGCTACGAAACAAGGAGCCGCGAATGCTATGCCAAGTTTATCTGAAGTTAGTCAATTTGAATTTTTATAAAGTCGTTTTTATATTTAATTCTATGATAGTAGTGAAGATAGTATAATGTTGATAGTTCAAAAGTCCTGTTTTTCTTTGTTAATGAGATTTTGTGTAAGTTCAAAAGTGCCAAAAATTTTGAACCTCGTTATCAACTTAAATGTTCAAAAAGATTTTTAAATGATTTTATCGAATTTTTTGTTGATAACTTTAATTATCGACGTTGTTTTCGACTGAGATATCGACGAACTTAGTGTAAAAATACTTTTGAACATTAAAAGTTGAAAAGTACGTTGATAAAATTGTTGAAAACCAAGTTATTATTGAATTCTTTCCGTTAAAAGTGTATTAAACAGTAAAATTCATTACTCAAGAAAATAGTTCATAACTTTTTCAACTTTCAACATCCGGAGTTAGGAATTATGAGCGAAAAGGGAGGGAGTTACAATGATCAAAGTCGGTCTTCTTGGGTACGGTACGGTTGGAGGAGGGGTGTACAATATACTCACAACCAAAAAGGAAGATATAGAAAGAAAACTAGGTGAGGAAATTCAAATCAAAAAGATCTTGGTGAAAGAAAAGAACAAAAAAAGGAAGTACGATGTAGATGATTCGTTGCTTACAGAAGACTATAAAGAGATCGTAGAAGATCCTCAGATTCAGATTGTAGTGGAGTTAATTGGCGGAGAAACACCGACGTTAAGTTATATAAAAGAAGCTATTAATGGTCATAAAAATATTGTAACAGCCAATAAGTTAATATTAGCCAAGTATGGTAGAGAGATATTTCAACTTGCAAGGAACAATAATGTCAAAGTGTACTATGAAGGAAGCGTGGGGGGTGGAATCCCAATAATTAAAACTCTGAAAGAGTCCATGATTGCAAATAAAATTGAAAGAGTTTATGGGATTCTAAACGGAACCACGAATTATATTTTGACTCAAATGACGGAAAAATACATTGATTTTGAAGAGGCTTTAAAAGAAGCGCAAAATTTAGGTTATGCTGAGAGCGATCCATATTTTGATGTAAGCGGTTTGGATAGTGCATATAAAATAAATATTTTGTCTTCACTAGCGTTTGAAAGTTTTGTAGATGTTGATTCAATCCATGTAGAAGGAATTGAGAAGATAGAAAGGGAAGATATAGAAATAGCCGAGGAATTAGGATATATTATCAAATTATTGGCTATTGGAAAAAGGTACGAAGACAAGATGTTGGATATAAGGGTCCATCCAACTTTTATACCAAAAAGTAGTCCACTTTCAAAAATCAACGGTGTATACAACGTCGTACAGATTCACGGAGACGCCGTTGGAGATATAATGATCTACGGACAAGGTGCCGGAGAAATGCCAACTGCAAGCGCGGTTGTCGCAGATATTATGGAAGCCGCCAATAGTATTAAATACCATATTGAAAACGAATATAGTACCGGAAGGTTAAACAGTTTGAAGTTAATTGAAACAGATGAGATTGAAAACTCTTTCTATATAAGATTGAGAGTGAATGACAAACCCGGTGTTTTTGCGAAAATAGCAAAGGTTTTTGGAGATAACGAAGTTAGCATCGCTTCTGTAATTCAAAAGCACAGACTTAATCCTGTTGTGCCAATATTTTTACAGACGCATCTAATCAAAGAGAGAAAACTGAAAAAAGCAATTGATTCGTTGAAAAAATTAGATGATGTGATAGAAATAAAAAATATAATAAGGGTGGAGGATTTTGGTGAGAAATTTTAGTTTTTGGCCTGGTATAATAAATGCTTATAAAGAATACATGCCCGTTGATGAGAAAACAGAAATAATTACTTTGCAAGAAGGGAACACTCCTTTGATATTCGCAGAAAAACTGAGTAATATGTGGGATATTGAGCTTTATCTGAAATATGATGGTTCCAATCCCACGGGATCTTTTAAAGACAGAGGAATGTGTTTAGCAGTAACCAAAGCTCTGCAGAACGGTGATAAAGCAATAATCTGTGCTTCTACCGGTAACACTTCTGCCTCTGCTGCGGCTTATGGAAGTAGAGCAGGATTGAAAACAGCGGTCATAATCCCTGAAGGGAAGATCGCCTTGGGGAAATTATCTCAGGCCTTAATGCATGGGGCTATAGTTATACCGATAAAAGGTAATTTTGACGTTGCCTTAGAGATTACAAGAAAGATCGCTGACAACTATCCTATAACTCTGGTTAAAAAGTGCTGCTTTTGAGGTATGTGATCAATTGGGTGGTAAATCTCCTGACATATTGGCAATTCCAGTGGGGAATGCGGGAAACATCACAGCTTACTGGAAAGGGTTCAAAGAATACTTCAAAGATCACAAAACGGATAAGTTACCTAAGATGATTGGTTTTGAAGCGGAAGGATCAGCTGCTATCGTAAAAAATCAGGTTATAAAAAACCCAGAAACCGTAGCAACAGCTATAAGAATAGGTAATCCGGTCAATTGGGAGAAAGCCGTAGAAGCTGCAAAAGAATCTGGAGGATTTATAAATTTTGTTACCGACGAGGAAATCTTGGACACGTATAAAGAATTGGCATCCCTCGAAGGTGTGTTTGCAGAGCCTGCATCTGCAGCTTCGGTAGCAGGCGTTAAAAAAATGATAAATTTGGATAAGATAAATAAAGGAAGTAAAATTGTAGCAGTACTCACAGGACATGGATTAAAGGATCCCGATACTGCGGTAAGTGTGATACCAAGGGTCAATCCAGTAGAACCAGAAATTGATACCATAGTGAAAATGATAGGGCTGTAATTTTCTAAAATATTTTAAAAGTGCCAATTGTGGGGCGGGCTGCTGGGCGAAGGGGAGCTAAAGCAACTATTAGA
>JAALLQ010000436.1_pt1 | contig 9518 bp, 5 predicted proteins | sample 7245921 | NCBI WGS metagenome assembly JAALLQ01 (sample SAMN13049200, study PRJNA578106) | oil field metagenome | isolation source: filtered produced water from oil reservoir B7 | place: USA:offshore Texas | collected 2016 | reverse complement strand
GCTTCAGCGGCCGACACCACCACCGATGAAGAAACTAACTACACAGTAAGCATTTCCAAAGACGCCACCACGACACTCGTTCACACAAGTGAAGGAGAGCTCATTTTCGAAGGAAATAATGACGTAGAAGCCATAAAGGCTGCAGTGAATGCTGTTGATGAAGGTACCATCCTCTTCAATCCGGGAACATATATGGTCAGTTCGGTGATCGGACTTAAATCCAATATAACCCTGGAAGGAAACGATGCGGTACTCAAAGGATACAGCATCTTCAATATACAAAATGCTAACAATGTTACAATAAGAGGGTTCGAATTCAGCAACCCTGACCAGTCATACCTGTCTGTTGCAGGCGGAATCGGGCTCATTGAATTTGAGAACAGTAACAACTGTCTTGTCGAAGACAATACGTTCACAAACTTCAGAAGCTACGGAGTATACCTTGATGTCAACTCACCGTCCCAGTGGAACGAAGAGATAACCATAAAGGACAACGACTTCACTTACTTCGGCTATGCCGGTGTTATGATAGGCAAGCAGGCAAGCAACATCTACGTTGATAACAACCTCTTCAAGGATATCAACACCAAGAAGATCAACGTGAACTCATATGGTGTTGCAGTTGCCAAGGGAAGTAGCGCATACAAATATTCCGAGAATATCTACATCAGGAAGAATACCATCGAGAACAACCCCGTATGGGAAGGCATCGACAGTCACGGATCCAAGAATATCTACATCGAAGACAACAATATAACCGATGTAAAGATACCAATTGCAGTATCCCACAGTACCAGTGACGGAAGCTACCCTGAAACCCTGCACGGTGTGAAGATCACAGGCAACTATATCCAGGGCTACACCAACGGTCAGAAGCAGGACTCCGGTATCTATGTCATAGGCGGACACGGAGGAACTGTCCTTGCACCTATACAAAGAGTGATCGTCTCTGACAACACCATCCGTGATGTCAACAACTGGCTTATTGCAGATGATGGTGCAATCGTTCTTCAGAGCGTGGAAAAGGCTATCGTTGAGAACAACGACATATCAGGAGTCGGTGGAACAGGAATCAACCTCGAGAACACCGACAACGTGATCGTAAGAAGCAACAGCATAGCCAACGTGAAGCCAATATCAGGTGCAACCCAGGGACTGGAAATCATATCCAGTGGTAGCAACCTCATATTTGAGAACAACAACTTCGACGGTACAGTACAGATTCCAGGCGTCTGAAACCTACACATATAACCGCAATCAGGGAATATGCCTGATTGTATCAGTATAATATAAGACACATGGTTGGCGGACCTGTACCTGTCCGTCAACCCTGCCTCCTTTCTTTATTTCTCCAGCATTTCAATGCTGACAGGTATTTGGATGAATTTTTGTTTTTTTAGCCTTTATAATTCAAAAAATCTTCTGTGCAGGTTGGAATTTTCATAACAAAGTTTCTTCTAATTATTTCTTTTATTTATCTATACTCGCAGGTTCGATTTAATTATTGATAATCTAACGTGGGACATAAAGAGTGGCATAGCCGTCCGGGAAACAAATGAAGGTGGCAGACAATGACAACCATACCTGAAGAAATGGAAGACAGAATAAAAGCAGTGATGGACATCATGAGGGTCCCGCCGGACGAAAAGATAGATCTGGAGAAGGACTACGATCCTGGCTTCACAGGTAAGTGGATGAAAAAGAAAGAGGCAAAGGAAACTCTTGTCAGGGGAATCCGGCTATTGGCAGAGATGCAGAACAAGCTCTATGCTCAGGACCAGTATGCCCTGCTCATAGTACTTCAGGCCCTTGATGCAGCCGGAAAGGACAGCACCATAAAACACGTAATGTCGGGAATCAATCCGCAAGGAGTCGATGTCCACAGTTTCAAAACTCCCTCCGGAGAAGAACTGGACCACGATTACTTGTGGCGCAACTTCAAAGCGCTTCCTGCCCGCGGCCGTATAGGTATCTTCAACCGTTCCTACTATGAGGAAGTACTTGTCGTGCGTGTGCATCCCGAATTCCTCGCAAGCCAGAAGCTACCTCCCATTCTGAAAGACAAACATATCTGGAAACGGCGTTTCGAGGAGATAAACAACTTTGAAAAATACCTTGTGGACAACGGCATTATAGTTCTCAAGTTCTTCCTGTACGTTTCCAAAGAGAAGCAGAGAGAGCGTTTTCTGGAAAGGGCACTGCTGCCGGAAAAGAACTGGAAGTTTTCTACGGCGGATATGAAAGAAAGAGCAAGATGGGACGAATATATCGCTGCCTACGAAGACATGTTCAATCATACAAGTACCGAGTGGGCACCCTGGTATGTAGTGCCTGCCGATCACAAGTGGTTCACGCGACTGGCGGTAGCCGCGGTGATATACAACACAATGGATAAACTCAACCTGGCCTATCCGGTCGTAAGTGAACAGCAAAAACAGGCTCTACTTGTTGCTGAAAAGGAACTTGAGAATGAGAACGGTGGTCCGGATGATAAAGCCGTCAGGAAGGTTAAAGCAAAGGCGGTTGCCTCCAGGAAGAACAAAAAGAAAGACAAGAAAAAGAAGTAATAGATTGGTTCGAGCATAGCTAACACAAGCATGGATCCCGAAGACCCTCACACCTTTGAAACTGAAGGAGAAGGAATATGTCATCCAAATCAGATCAGGCTTCGCTTTCGGGTTCTTCCCGGAAAGCATCGGAAATCAAATGGTATACGCTTGATACGGAAGAAGTTGCCAAACGGCTCCAGGTCGATCCTTCAAGGGGTCTGAGTGAAGCAGAAGCTAAGGAACGTTTGAAACTGTATGGCCAAAACCATCTGGAGGATAAGAAAAAAGAGCCGGGTTGGCGTGCATTCCTGCGGCAGTATAAGGACCTCATGCAAATAGTCCTGCTTTCGGCGGCTATTGTCAACCAGATATTCACCGGCGACCTGAAAACCACGCTGGCACTTGTCGGTCTGACTGTTTTTAATGCTATGTTAAGCCTGCGCGGGGAAGCAAAGGCCACGGCCAGCCTGGCTGCTCTGGCCGGAACGATGAAGGTCAATGCCCGCTTGCGCCGTGGTGGTGAAGTGCAGGAGGTTGATATCTCACAGGTGGTGCCAGGAGATATTGTACTTATGGAGGCAGGAGATGTTGTTCCTGCTGATGGAAGGCTGTTCCTGACAGCCACGCTGGAGGTAGAGGAAGCTGCCCTCACAGGAGAGAGTGTTGCCTCGCCGAAGAATAGCGATTCTATCGATACGGACGGGGTGTCACTTGGTGACCGGCACAACATGGCCTATATGAACACATCAGTCACCCGAGGCCGGGGCGAGATGATTGTCACTACTACCGGCATGGGTACCCAGATGGGACACATCGCCGACCTGCTCAACAAGACAAAGGCAGATAAGACGCCTTTGCAGAAGCAGCTTGACAGGCTCACGATGATCATTGCAGGACTGGCGGGTATTGCATTTATTCTTATGGTCATTTTGGGACTGAACAACGGTCAACCTATTGATACTATATTTATCTCCGGCGTGGCACTTGCTATCGCTGCAATCCCTACCGGTCTTCCTGCAGTGGTTACCACCATGTATTCCACGGGCACACGGGCGCTGGCAGCCCAAAACGCTATCGTTAAGCGGTTGCCATCGGTGGAGACCCTTGGTTCCGTTTCAGCCATCTGCACTGACAAGACCGGTACACTGACACTCAACAAAATGACTGCACGCGAATTCTCAGTGCCGGGCAAGAATCACTATAAGGTTACAGGAGAAGGATACAGCATACAGGGACAACTCCTCAACGATGGTGGTATTAAGGTCGATCTCGATGATGTCCTGTTGCCCATGGCCCTGTGCGCAGATGCCCGGCTGGATGGTGAAGAACTTATCGGCGATCCTACAGAAGGCGCACTGATAGTGCTGGCAGCCAAGGGAGGCATTGATCTTGAGGGAGTCAGGCAACGCTATCCACGTGTTGCAGAGGTTCCTTTCGATGCAGAATACAAGTTCATGGCAACCTTCCACAACATGACAAACGCCCAAGGGGAGCCTGTTGTACGCTGCTGTGTAAAGGGTGCGCCGGACGTGTTGATCGCACGTGCAGGTTCCTTCTGGATGCCGGGAGGAGACGTGGAGCCGATCAATGAAGAGGGGAAGGCTGTAGCACTTAAAGAGAACAAACGTATGGCTGAATCAGGTGAACGTGTAATGGTTATTGCACGTCGTGACTTCGATCCGGAGACCTTTAATCCCAAAGGAAATCTCCTTGACCTTATAACTGACCTGACACTTCTTGCAATGGTCGGTATTGTCGATCCGCCACGTGCCGAGGCAAAAGATGCCATCGCCAAATGCCATAACGCCGGCATACAGGTGCGCATGATCACCGGTGATCATGCAGTGACGGCTGCCGCCATTGGTGATGAACTGGGTATTAAAGGCAATGCACTCACAGGAGCCCAATTTGCTGCTATTCCTGATGAGAAGTTGAAGTCACAACTTGACCAGATCGGTGTGGTTGCACGGGTGACACCAGAGGACAAGATAAGACTGGTGACTCTGCTCCAGCAGAATGAGAACATAGTGTCAATGACAGGCGACGGGGTCAATGACGCACCGGCACTCAAGAAGGCCGACATAGGAGTAGCCATGGGCATCACAGGTACCGAGGTCTCCAAAGATGCGGCTGTTATGATCCTTACCGACGATAACTTTGCCACAATTGTCAAGGCAGTGGAATATGGACGTCAGATATACAACAACCTGTTCAACTTCGTTCGCTTCCAGATGGGACAGCTGGTAGCTTACATTACCTGCTACCTGCTGGCTGCGTTCTTTTTCGTACTCAATGGAACTCCATTTTCAGCACTTGTAGTCCTGTTCCTGAACTTCCTGATATCTGTCCCGGTGGCTATAGCACTTGGATTAGATGAACGGGCCACAGGCCTGATGGAAAAGAAACCCAGACCGCTGAAGCAACCTCTCCTGTCAACTTCGCAGTGGATACGCATCACCTTCCTGGGAATCCTGATGGCAGTGGCCACTGTATATCTGGAAGCAATCTACGAGACAAGCAGCACAGCTACTGCAGCAAGCGTGGGCTTTGTGGCTTTTTCCCTTCTCAGCATATCCAGAGGGCTCAGTTCCCGCAGCGAGACAGAAACCGCATTCAATCGTGATATTATTCATGACAGGACCCAGGTGCAGCTCTATGGAGCGGCTTTGTTGATTACCATCCTGGCAACAGAACTTGACTTCTTACAGCGCATTCTGGGACTGGTTCCATTGAGAGAGGGACAGTGGCTGATCTGCATTTCTGTAGCTATCGGTTTGTTGCTCGTCGATGAGGTGATCAAAATATTCATGCGCAGCCGACTCAGCCATGAAACAGCAACCCCTGTCACTTCATAACCAGACCTGATATTCTCATATATGAATAGCCTTATATATACACAAACCTACCTTGCGCCATGAATCCAGGCAAAACCAGAGAAAATATCAAAATTGGATCAAATGTAGGCATTGTCCTTAAACAGGATCAGAAAAGCGGTAAAATAACCCGGGGTGTTGTCAAAAGGATACTGACAAAATCTTCATCCCATCCCCATGGTATAAAAGTACAACTGGAAGATGGCAGTGTCGGAAGAGTAAAGGAAATTCACTCAAATAAATGATTGTTTTTTATCTGCCTGTTCAGACATTTCGTGTATAGCATGCAAAACTTTTCTGGCAGCTCGTACATCTTGACGAGGACTTGAATGTTGCTCCAAAGTCACCCGGCTTACCGGAAACTGTCGAAACACAAACAATGCACTGACCCATTGGTATAGTAGAAATTATTTGAGAACCACAGGCCGGACACAGTACTTTTTCAATTTTCATATTAAAATGCCTCCATCTGGCTTACGCTGATTTATTTTGGAAAAAGAGAGAATTGGCAGAAGATTGCCGTAAAATATGAGTTTTCCGTAAGTCGCCTGCCTTTAAAAGTTCATTGAAGATAATACTTCAATTAAATTAATATCTTGAAGGTTTGTGTTTCTGGAAACACTCCCTGCAGTAAACAGGTCTGTCACCATCTGGTTTGAACGGTACTTCTGTTTCCTGTTTGCAGTCTGAGCATGTTGCCTTGTGCATCTCTCTTGGACCACTGGATCTGAAGCCGCCGCCTCTACCTTTTCCGCCTCTGTTATCGTATCCCATTATTAATTTCTCCTTAAATTTTATTTAGTTCCCCCGAATGATATCGGGACCGAGAATCTTCGCATGACTTGTTTACCTGATTATACCAGATCTTCATTCCGATACGATTAACTCTAACTGTCCAATTAATTGTAAAAAGAAACACACAAAAGTAGAGTAATTCTTTGTTAAATCATTGATCAATCGAACTATACCTGTAGTATCACCCTATTTTATATAAACCCGATCCTGAAAAGAGAAAATAGAGATCTAAAGGCAACGAATACAATAATAAAATATGAATGATAAATAATGCATAAGTCTTATTTCAGTTCTTTTTTGATTATTTTAATGCTATTTCAGGTAATGCTAAATAATAATAGAAATTAAGTTTTTTCCGGGTGAGTGATATGACAGAAAAATATGATGCTTTTGTAATCGGTACCGGTGCCTCAGGAACTACTTTTGCGTATAAACTACTGGATGCAGGCAAAAAAGTGGCAATCGCCGATTGCAGAAACTTCGGAGGAACCTGTGCTCTGAGGGGTTGTATCCCGAAAAAGGTGCTCTACGGTGCAGCCAGCATTGTTGATGCACACAACAGGATGCTGGGAAAAGGCACCGGTGACACAAGAAATACTGTGAAATGGAAAGAACTTATAGATTTTAAAAGAACCTTCACGCAACCCCATCCTGACCGCCATGAAGAGCATTTCAGAGATGCCGGAATCGATACCTACCATGGAGTCGTGCGCTTTGAGGATGAATCTACTTTAGTGGTCAATGATCAGAGAATACAGGCAGATCAAATAGTCATCACCACCGGATCAAATCCCCGTGAACTAAACATACCAGGTGAGGAGTATCTGGTAACAAGCGAAGAGTTCATGGAACTGAAAGATATCCCGGAAAAGATAATATTTGCAGGCGGAGGTTACATCTCCTTTGAATTTGCCCACGTTGCCGCAAGGTGCGGATCACAGGTAACTGTATTGCAAAGGGGAGATCGTGTCTTGAAGAATTTTGATCCGGACCTGGCGGATATGCTTGTAAAAGCATCCGAAGATGCAGGCATCCGGGTTATCACCGGTCGAAGCCTTGAAAGAATAGAGAAGGGGGGCGATGGTTTCAGAGTAACAGGCTGCTGCACAGATGGTGGAAAAGAAGAGACCTTTTCAGCAGATATGGTAGTTCATGGATTGGGAAGGGTTCCCGCCCTGGAAGAACTTCATCTTGGAAAAGGCGGTGTGGAAACAGACGACAGGGGAAACATAAAGCTGAACGAATACCTCCAGAGTGTCTCAAACCCCGGAGTTTACGCAGCAGGTGACTGCATACAGCCGGGACCCATGTTGACCCCTGTTGTAAGCATGCAGGGAGATGTGGCAGCAAGCAATATGATCGAAGGCAACAAGTACACTGCAGATTACAGCGTCATACCCTCGACTGTGTTTACTATACCTCCCCTTGCAGGGGTAGGGATCACGGAAAACAGGTCATCGGACAGGCATAAAGTACTCTTCCATGATATGAGTGAATGGTATTCAGCAAAAAGAATAAATCTGGGATATGCAGCATCAAAGGTAATCATCGATGAAGAAACTGACAGGATACTCGGAGCCCACATTCTTGGTCCAGAGGCTGAAGAGCTGATCAACATATTTGCAGTTGCCATGAAATATGATATTACGGCAACACAACTCAAATCCACTGTATATTCATATCCCACACTGGGATATGATCTGAACTATATACTAAAATAAGGATGCAGCAGAATCCACACTGCTGTATTCACACTATTTCTTTATTCAACTAATCATTTGCTTTAATAAATTCTGAGACGATAGAGTTGATATACTTAATTATAAATATGTCTATATACTAATTTAAATATGCTAAATATTGCAGCATAAAAAAAGCTGTTTCTTCCCAAAAACGCATAAATCATGAGGAGTTTTGCATGGCTTCCACACAATACGAAAAAATCCCGCCTATTAAGCCAGAGGAAAAAATGGAAAACTCCGGAAAACTTCTGGACGAGCTGCCTGTAGGGGTGATCTCATTTGATAAACAGGGCAATATTCTGGAAGTGAACAGATTTCTTCTGGATATTTTAGGTTCACCTTCAGCAGAAGCAACCAAAAAGATCAATATGCTCAGCTTTCCTCCGCTTGTATCCTCCGGTATATCCGGAACTATCAGGCAGACATTAAAAAACGGAGAGACCACTTCAATCGAGACATTTTACAATTCCCGGTGGGGAAAGAATCTTTTTTTACGCATAAAAATTGTCCCATATAAAACCGATGAAGGCAATATTGCCGGATGCCATGCCATAATCGAGGATGCAACGGAAGTTGTCAAAACCGAAAAACAGCTTGAACAAAAGGATCTGAAAGAAAGACTTATTTCACAGATATCCAGTAAGTTCATAAATAGTACATTTAAGGACATCGATAAAGAGATTAAAACGGCTCTGGAACAAATGGCAAGATTCCTGGATGCCGAACGTGCAGTACTTTTCTCAATAACAGAAGACGGCAAATACGTTACAAAGACACATGAATGGCATTCTGATAATGTACATTCGTTCATAAAGATAAATGAAAGAATCCCGAAAGAAAAGTTTGTATCAAAACAACTTGAAAACCTGGATATTGTCAGTATTTATGATGTTGAGGAACTACCTGAGGAAGATACACTTAAAAAATCTCTAAAAGAGGTAAATATTACTTCGGCTGTTTTAATACCTCTCTCCTTAAGAGGATCATTTAAAGGCTTCATTGGTCTAGACTCAATAACAGGTCCCAAGAAATGGGATGATGATATATTCAATTTGTCAAAGCTTGTAGGAGAAATGATAACCAGTCTTCTTGAGCGTAAGCACGCAGAAAGTCTGCTACTCGAAAAAGAAAAAGAATATGAAGAGGTTATAGACGCCATTGATGCAATCATATGGAAGGCGGATGTTGACAGAGAAGGTAATTTTACAAGAACCTACATCTCCTCTTCAGCTGATAGTATACTTCAACTGCCTACGGGCTCTATTGGAAATGATTGGGACAAATATTTTTCACATGTGCATCCCGATGACATGCAGAATATCCATGATACGTTCCAGAAGGGTTTTCAAAACCCAGGAGTTTTCTTTAACGCTGATTACCGGCTTGTTACAAGCAGCGGCGAAATAGTCTGGGTCAATTCGAATGGGACAGTACACGTGTTGCAGGATGGAACTTTACGGGTATTCGGAAACTCCACAAATATCACAGAGCGAAAGAATGCTGAAGAGCAGATCACAAAAAATGAAAAGAAATACAGATCCCTTTTTGAACAGTCAAAT
>JAALLQ010000431.1_pt1 | contig 9557 bp, 10 predicted proteins | sample 7245921 | NCBI WGS metagenome assembly JAALLQ01 (sample SAMN13049200, study PRJNA578106) | oil field metagenome | isolation source: filtered produced water from oil reservoir B7 | place: USA:offshore Texas | collected 2016 | reverse complement strand
TAAGAGAGATTGTTGACGAGATGGGAATCCTGACAGAGGAAGAAAAGCAGGAACTCCTGGACCCCATGAAACTTACTGGAGTAAAGAAATGATAGATCATGATGTGCTGGTAATAGGCGGCGGACTCTCGGGGCTCAGGGCAGCACTTGAAGCAAAATTCAGTGGTGCTGATGTTGCGATAATCTCAAAGGTATATCCAATACGCAGCCACTCAGGAGCAGCACAGGGAGGAATCAATGCATCCCTTGGTTCCGATGATAGCTGGAAGGCACATGCCCTTGATACTGTGAAAGGTAGTGACTACCTTGCTGACCAGGATACGGTTGAGATACTCTGCAGGGAAGCACCAGAGAGAGTGATCGAGATGGAGAACTGGGGAACGAATTTCTCCAGGAAGGATGACGGTACCATAGCACAGCGCCCGTTCGGAGGTGCAGGCTTCCCTAGGACATGTTATGCAGGTGACCGAACAGGACACAATCTCCTTCACACTCTCTATGAACAGGTTCTGAAGAATAAGATCAAGGTCTACAGCGAATGGCTGGTCACAAAACTGCTGGTCGAGAACGGGAAATGCGCCGGGTCTGTGGCCCTGAACACTGCGAATTCGGAAATGGATGCATTCAGAGCTAAAGCTACAATACTTGCCACCGGAGGATACGGAAGGATATACCAGCGCTCCACCAACGCCATCATCAACCGGGGATCTGGCATTGCTCTTGCCTACATGGCAGGTGTTCCACTGCAGGACATGGAGTTCGTACAGTTCCACCCAACGACGCTCTGGGATACGAACATACTGATTACCGAAGGTGCAAGAGGCGAGGGAGGCTACCTCTACAATAAGGACCACGAACGCTTCATGGCAAACTACGCTGCAGATGCCATGGAGCTGGCACCAAGGGATATTGTGGCAAGAGCGATACAGACAGAGATCGATGAAAGAAGAGGATTCCCGGGAGGATACGTTCAACTCGACATTACCCACCTGGGAAAAGAAAAGATCAACAAAAGACTTCCCGGCATAAGGCAGATATCCATTGATTTTGCAGGCATCGACCCTGTTCAGGAGCCCATACCGGTGCAGCCAGGTCAGCATTATTCAATGGGAGGTGTCAGCTCCAATAAGGATGGTGAGACTCCGATGCCTGGATTATATGCTGTCGGGGAATGTGCATGCATCAGCGTACACGGTGCCAACCGGCTTGGAGGAAACTCATTACTGGATACGGTTGTCTTTGGAAAAAGAGCCGGAGGTGCCGCTGCGGAATACGTGAAGATGGTTGAGGATCAAGCTGAAGAAATTCTCATCGATGCTTTAAAAAGTGAGAAGCAAAGCATTGAAGAAATGATGGGTGAAGATGGAGAAAACTTTGCAGAAATTAGAGATGAGCTGCGAACAATTATGCAGGAATATGTCGGCGTGTTCAGGAACAGGGAAAAACTCGAGCATGCTGTTGAAGCTATCCGTGAGCTGAAGGAAAGGGGAAAAGAGCTAAGAGTGAAGAATAATTCCAGTGTTTTTAATTTCGAGCTTATGAACGCCATCGAGCTTAAGGGCATGCTGGAGCTCGGGCATGTAATTGCTCTTGGTGCACTTGTGAGGGAAGAGAGCCGGGGAGCACACTACCGGACTGATTTTCCGGAGAGGGATGATGAGAACTGGCTCAAGCACACACTTGCCTTTTTCAGACCCGAGGGACCGAAACTCGATTACATGGAAGTGACCATAGACCGCTTCCAGCCAGAGAGGAGGGCGTACTGATGGTCACTCTCAATATAAAAAGACAGGATGGGGACAGAACATGGTTCGAAAAATTCGAGGTCGAAGAAAAGCCCGGAATGACTGTACTTGAAGCTCTTTTCCAGATACAGGAGACACAGGATGGCAGCCTGTGTTTCAGATACTCATGCAGGGGTGCGGTCTGCGGTAGCTGTGCCATGCTGATAAACAAGGTCCCAAGACTTGCATGCAGAACACAGGTGGCTAATGTAAAGGATGAGGCTGCCGATAAGCCGAAAGATGGAGTAGCAGCGGTGAAACAGTCCGGGAAAGTTGAAGGCAAGAACGAGATACTCATCGAGCCCCTCCCCAACCTGAATGTCATCAGGGACCTTATTGTGGACATGGACCATTTTTACAGCCTTGTGGACTCATTTAAACCGTGGATCGATACACAGGACAGGGAGCCGGAGAAGGTAACACTCATGGAGCCATCCACGCAGGAGCAGCTTGAAAGATACACCAACTGCATACTCTGCGCCACATGCCACGGAGCCTGCCCGGCTGCTGCCAGGGATGGAAATTATCTGGGACCCGCAGCCCTTGCAAAAGCCTGGAGGTTCTATCTTGATCCGAGAAGCCGGGAAAAAGGCAGGAATGAGCTTCTTGAACTTCTCGATTCCGAATCTGGTGTCTGGGGTTGCGATGTTGTTTACAAGTGTGTGGCTGTGTGTCCGAAGAAGGTTACTCCTACACCTGCTATTCTTGAGTTGAGGAAGAAGATGGAGTAGATAGTAGAAAAGGAACTTATGAGTTAAGGTTCAAATCATACTCTCAGTACAGCCATTATGGGTAATAGTAATAACCAAAAAATGCAACGGTAATAAATACAAGACACTGATAATTTTTCTAGAGTAAACCATCTTTTCTCATTTGAATTACAGCTTCCAAAACTTCTTTGAAATAAATCCCGTCTGGTCTTTTGAATAAAATCCAGAGTAAATAATCCAAATCATTTTTGTAAACATATTCCAGACTTTTGCCTTCGTGCTTACCATGCCAAAACATTACTTCTTTCATTAAAATTTCACTATCATTTAATTCAACCCATTTTCCATTTTTAAAAGTCTTCATATACTTCCCACCACTATCTGAGAAGCAATAAGCAAACCGTTCATATTCAAAAAAATCCAATGCTGGGCGATATTTGTCTATTTTTTCCTTAAATTCGATACAATTTACATTCTCGCGGTGTCTCTTGCCAGATTTGTAATATTTATCAAACTTAAAAATCGTTGGTGTAAGATGCTTATCCCATTCACAAAAAACATTTTTTTTGGCAAGAGGGTTTTTACATAAAATAAGGGTAGGATTCACTTTTGTATGAAAATACTTGCAAGTATTGCATGGTAAGATTCCATCATCAATTTTTCCTCTAAAGTCATGATTAAAGGTAAAATCATCAACGCCAGTCCAGCCAGAAGATTCAGATGATTCATCATTATTTTCATAACCAAAACAAGGGAATATATTTTTGAGATCTGGATAATAAGTTACAGGTACGTTATTTTTACAGTAATCTAATGTATCAATACCTTCAATCTCGACATCTTCTGATAACTCCAATAATTCCAAAGTATTTGTTATGTATCTCTGCAACAAGGCAGAATACAAGTGGGAAGTTGCTTTTATCGTTAAATATGGTATTTCATGTTTTTTTAAGTAAGATGAAGCTTCAGATTCCAAATCATGAGTTACTATAATTTCAAGTGCCATTTTAAATTTATTTTCGCTATATAGAGATATATCTGGACGGTATATTTTAGTTACCTGTTTTTCTACATAGACATCTGTAATATGTTCAAGTAGGTTTATTGAATGTGTTTCTGAACAGGAGCACTTGAATTGAACAAAGGTAGGAGTTTCATTTATAGCAGAATTTTGAAGAAAATCAAACAACAGAATTTTCGTGTTATAGTGAAGAGGTGTTTCTCCTCCATGATCATATTCAACATGCTTATGAGCAAAATGAGGACGACGTATTTCCCCTTTTTTCAAAATCATTTCACCGTTACAATTTGGATTTGCACAAGTAAATTTTTCACCTTTTTCAGCTTTAGTAACGTGAACTATTTTCCCTGAACTTGTTTTTGCAAATTCAAATTGTACTGTCATAATAACACTAGTTCCTAAAATCTATAATCTAAAAATAATAATATATTAATAGTATATGAGTATTTTTTATACACACAATATACAATAAATGGTGATAATATGTTTTATGTTGATGATGATTTTTTTATTAACGTAGACAAACTTGAAAATGGATTTTATCGAATTAAAAAAACATATAAAAAAACAAATTCAAAAACGTATATGAGTTTTAATGAATCACAAGCCGATTTTGTTGCTAGACAACTGCGTGAATTGCTGGAAAAAGAAGATTAAAATGTAAGAATCAAAAGACGCTTACAAGCTTCTTCACCCACTTTGACCCAAATTTTAATTTATCGCTCAATATACTATCCTTCATCCTATTGAGCGCACTACTGTGCTTAATTCCATATTTCCTTGCTTTCTTTAGACTTTAGAATCCTTTACACAATATCTTTCAATGGTCATCCCATTATACAAATCTCATTTTTTGTACATTTCAGTGACGATAAGCTATATCTGAATACACTTACAAATCAAAATAACCGGATTAATGTCCTGGCTGAGGGCAGCGGACATGAACATAGGTGAAAGAATGAAAGTAATAGGAATATCAGGATCACCGATCCCTGACAGCAACACTGACCGGGCACTTAAGGTCGCACTGGATGCAACCGGTTTGGAAACAGAGTTTATCAAGCTCAGTGAATATACGATCAAACCATGTCTTGCATGCCTGAAGTGTGTCAACACCAACGTATGTGTCATAGGTGATGACGGCAATGTGATCGCAGAGAAGATTAAAAATGCCGATGCACTGATCGTTGCAGGCTACACGCCCTACTCTTCCATCGACTCAGGGACAAAGGCAATGCTTGAACGTCTTTATGCCATCAGGCACAAGAAAGGATACATGCGCGGTAAACCCGGAGGTATCATTATAACTTCAGCCGTCCCATGCATCCCTGAAGCACCCCCTGTTGCAGAGACTGCAGTCAATGCAGTTGCTGCTTATATGCAGGAAGAGGGGATGGAGGTAATGGGAGATGTGAAAATACTCGGGAATGTACCATGTGTAAAATGCGGCTACGGTGATGAGTGTGATATGAGTGGGATCAAGATGGTCTACGGGCCTGATGCAACTGTGGATTCCGTGGGAATAAACAGTTTCGAGGATCAGGAGATTGCACTTGAAGACGCAAAGGAGCTGGGAAGGAAAATCGCAGAATATCTTAATTCAGAAGAGGGGCCTGAGTGATAAATTATCCGTGAAACTGCAAAATGAATCCTTAATTTTTAGAGATCCTGCCACTATTTCTATCACTTTATCATCAATCATTGATCGATAGTTCATTGCGATATTTTTCAATATAGCTGGTGATCTGCTCTTCCTCTTTATATTTGGCAATATGAAAAATAGCATCCCCTTCATGGACCAGTGGGAGATTAGTTTTCCCGATAACTATCCCGTAAACCGGGCTTGTAACCTCAGTCTCGATCTCGCCCAGAGGATCATTTATGTAGGCCAGAACATCCCCTTCACTGACCCATTTTCCAAGGGGCACTTTGGAGCGCATTATTCCGCTTTCAGGCCCTCTTACCCATTGGGTCGTTGAAGAAACTACTGTGTTGTTGGGTTTTTTCTTTTTATTTTTTGGCCTCATACCCAGATGGGACATGACCCCAAGTACACCTCTCACCCCTGCCCGGATGGCCACATCATCAAAACGTAGTGCTTCTCCAGCCTCATATAAGAGGACCGGGATATTGAGCTCCCTTGCTGCCTCACGCAATGATCCGTCACGAAGTTCGGTATTGATGATGACCGGAACTCCGAAGGCCCGGGCCATGGCTTCGGTTGCCTCATCACCTTCAAGACAGGCACGTATCTGGGGCAGGTTATTGCGCCCGACTGCACCCGTATGGAGGTCGATAATATGACTGCACTTATCCACGATCTCCTCCATCAGGATGTTGGCCAGACGGGATGCCATGGAACCTTTATTAGAACCCGGGAAGGATCGGTTCAGATCTCTTCTGTCCGGAAGGTAGCGGGACTGGGAAACAAAACCGAATACATTCACGATAGGGATTGTTATGAGGGTTCCTTTCAGGTTTTTTATCGTTTTATGTGCCAGAACACGGCGAATGATCTCAACACCATTGATCTCATCCCCATGTATTGCAGCACAGACCAGCAGGCATGGCCCGGGTCTGCGTCCGTGTATAACATGGACCGGCATTGAAGCCGATGTATGAGTGTAAAAACCGGAGATCGGCAATTCAATGGATTTCCTTGTACCCGGCTGTATCGTCGTACCTGCTATCGTGATCGGGGACTGCAAGATTAACCTTTTCCTCTAGTCGCGGTTTTACCGAACTTCTTGTTTTTCTCGATATATTCGATAATCAGACCGGCAATGTCCTTTCCGGTGGCTGATTCAATGGCTTCCAGTCCGGGACTGGAATTAACTTCCATCACAACAGGTCCGTGATTGGAACGCAGGAGATCAACACCTGCAACGTTGAGTCCCATTATCTTTGCAGCACGCACTGCGGTGGAGCGCTCTTCAGGTGTGATCTTTATCGGAGTCGCAGAACCTCCTCTGTGTACATTCGAGCGGAACTCACCTTCAGGCCCCTGTCTCTTCATGGATGCAACGACCTTTCCACCAATAACAAAGCAGCGGATGTCAGCTCCTTTTGACTCCTTTATATATTCCTGTACAAGGATACTTGCATTAATACCCATGAAGCCCTGTATGATACTTTCCGCAGACTTGTGCGTTTCAGCAAGTACAACGCCTATACCCTGAGTTCCCTCAAGGAGTTTTATAACAAGTGGTGGTCCGCCGACCATTGCTATCATATCCTTTACATCATCGGGCTTGCTGGCATATACTGTGACAGGCAGACCTATGCCTTTACGGGATAGCAACTGCAGGGAACGAAGCTTATCCCTGGAACGTGTAAGCGCCACGGATTCGTTTAAGGGGAAGACACCCATCATCTCGAACTGACGCAGTACCGCTGCACCATAAGCGGTTACCGATGCACCGATACGAGGAATAACGGCATCAACATCGTTTATATCCTCGCCTTTGTAATGAATAGAAGGTTTGTGGGAAGCAATGTTCATGTAAGCCCGCAGCACATCTATTACCTGAACTTCATGTCCTCTTTCTTCTGCTGCTTCAATTAAGCGACGGGATGAATATAGTTTTTTGTTTCTTGACAGTAAAGCGATTTTCATTCATTTACCTCTGTTTTTAGACCGTATACCTGTTCTGCGTTCACTTTTCCACACAAAAACGATGCCGCCGGATCTACAATGATTCTCTCTTTCAGTGCCTCTCGCCCCAGCAGCATTCGAAAACGCATAGTATCGCGGTCAGTAAGAGTCAATTCTATAGGGTAAGAATATTTGTCAATTACAATAAGTGTTTCGATAACGTAACGCATCTCCCTGTGCCCACCGGAATCGGTCACCTGACGCTTATCCTTCAGGGGAGCCCTGCATTCGATATAAAAATCCCTGTTCTTCTGTATGGGATGGATCAGAAAACGGAGCATTTCCACACCGTTTTCAGTATAATGCTCAATATCAAAGGCATGTAATGCAGATGTCCTGGCACCCGTATCCACTTTTGTTTTTATGGAATGCAGGCCCAGTCCGGGTAATGCAACCCACTCTCTCCATCCAACCGTAAGGGTCTGATTTTTTATTGTCATGAGTATATTCTCACTGCTATTATAGTTATAATATGATCAAAGTATTTGTCATAATAGATAGAAAGAAATTGTTGTTTTACTTAATTTCATACGCTAATCAACAAACCTGCTCTTAAACTTTATCTTAATATCACAACTAAAATAATGAACCCAGAACTACCAGCATTGTAAGAGAAGCCGTGAAATTGGAAATAATGGATGCTTCAAGCCCTTTTTTCCAGTAAAGCCAACCAAAGATTATTCCATTAACAAGACTCAGGAAGCCAATTCCGATATCCAGTACCACATTCGTATCTGATGTTACTGAAAGGGATGAAATATAGCCAATGCTGTAAAGTATACTTACCAGAAGTATGGATAACCAGACACCGGTCTTTGTGGGAAGGTTCTCTGAAGTTCTTTTTATTTTCCAGGATATCCATACCAGAAGTGTCAGCAGGAAGAACCTCAGTACCAGCTCTTCAACTACACCTGCATAGAATGAATACAGGAATCGCTGCCAGAGTGGTGGTGACGAAAGAAGTTCGGTCAGAGGTTCGGTGAACATGGAAAATACGAGTCTGTCCACAGCAAAGATCAGAGTACCTGAAAAAATGCCAAGAACAACCGATAATTTCAGAGATTGATTAAAATCTGCTGGCAGGCCCTTTCCCTTAAACAATGATTCAAGCACAGGAGTTCTCAGACCGACCTTTTTCCCAAGCACGATACCTGTTAAGATGGATAAGATCAATAGCCCCGTCCCCTGTGCTATCTGAGTTGCCAGGAGCATGGGAAGAGAAATACCAATATCATATATCGCATCACCGGAAATTGATACGGCATATGGGACGGCTACGATCATCGAGAACTCCGCCGCCATGAACAGGAACCAGAATATCTTCTGGTCTACAATATTTTTAATATCCATTCTCGTTTCCTTTTTAAGAACAGCCCGGATTAAGTTGTTTTAGATTCCAGATTACTTTTATTATAGCTACATAATATATCAGTCCTTTTATTTGTAGCTGACTTATCCTGTATTTAAAGCTCGATATTTATGTTGACAAATCAAGCATTATGTATCTCCGATTAGCGAAAGTATATATACAATTTATTATTATATAATTCAAAATATAACATAACAAAATCTTACAGAATCAAATTTTCAGTCGAGGGTCAATATGGAAAATGAGGCAAATAATTTCCAGGAACATGTTAATACAGATGATCTGCTCCAGCTTGTTATTTTCAACCTGGGGAGGGAAGAGTTCGGTGTAGATATAATGAAGGTGCAGGAGATCATCCGCCTTCCTGAAATAACACGTATCCCAAGATCACCGGATTATATCAAAGGTGTCATTAACCTGCGTGGGAAGATCATCGTTGTAATGGATCTTGATAAAAGATTCGGTCTTCCTTCAAAGGAGATCACCGATGAGACAAGGATCATTGTCGTAGATGTTGAAGGTACAATCATAGGCATGGTAGTGGACTCCGTAAGCGAAGTAATCAGGCTGCTCAATACCAATGTTGATCAGACACCTGATATCATAAATCAAAAGATCAACGCAGACTACCTCAAGGGAGTAGGAAAAATAGATGAAAGGCTGCTGATACTCCTGAACCTTGATAGTATTATAAACGAAACAGCCGCCTGAAAACTCTGAAAGCGGATACAATATCCGTATTTCAAAGAATACCAGATCAGAAAGCAGATATTCTTACTTTACTTTTAAGCAAACAGAAAATCCTGATCGTGGTTTTCAAATTTTTTTGTTTTATTTGTTTTATAGCTATAATTGACTTTATGGAAAAAACATCATGGAGATAATCATGAAAAAGAAAATAATCATTCTTACAATTGTACTATCACTTATGTTCACAGCGTTTTCCGGATGCATCGATGAAACTGCACCGGACGCCAATGCCCAGAGCAATCCGGAAGAGAAAACGGAAGACACAGTCG
>JAALLQ010000427.1_pt1 | contig 9627 bp, 10 predicted proteins | sample 7245921 | NCBI WGS metagenome assembly JAALLQ01 (sample SAMN13049200, study PRJNA578106) | oil field metagenome | isolation source: filtered produced water from oil reservoir B7 | place: USA:offshore Texas | collected 2016 | reverse complement strand
CGGGATTAAGAGGATCAGCATAAGCCTTGATGGCTCTAGCCCGCAGACCCATGATGATTTCAGATGCATGCACGGTGCCTTTGAAGGTGCCATGAAGGGTATCGATAATATCAAAAAGGCAGGAATAGGATTCCAGATAAACACCACCATTACAAAACGCAATCTCACTGAGATCCCTGCCATACTTGAGATGGCAACCGATATAGGGGCAGAGGCCCTGCACATATTCCTGCTTGTGCCAACAGGCAGAGGTAAGGAACTTGAGGACGAGGAGATCCCGGCGGTGGAATATGAGAGGGTCCTTAACTGGTTCTATGATAAACAAAAGACTGCAAAGATCCAGCTCAAGGCCACATGTGCACCCCACTACTTCAGGATCATGCGCCAGAAGGCAAAGAAAGAAGGTATCGAGGTCAGTGTCAAGACTCATGGCTATGAGGCCATGACAAAGGGCTGTCTGGGTGGCACAGGCTTCTGTTTCGTATCCAGTATAGGGGAAGTCTATCCCTGCGGATATCTGCCCGCACTTGCAGGAAGCATTAAAGAGCAGTCTTTTAAGGATGTCTGGGAGAACTCAAAGGTCTTCAATGACCTGAGGGATGTCTCTAAACTTAAAGGCAAGTGTGGTGACTGTGAATACAACAAAGTATGCGGGGGCTGTCGTGCACGTGCATACGCCGCCACCGGGGATTATCTCGAAGAGGAGCCCTACTGTATATACGTACCTGAAAAACAGTGATCTTATGATATATCTTGATGATACGGATAAAACAATACTGAATACTATACAGTTTGATTTTCCACTTGATGTCCGTCCTTTTAAAAAGCTGGGAGAAAAACTGGGTATAAGTGAAGGCGAAGTGATCAGGCGTCTTGAAAGGCTGCATGATGAAGGAGCCGTCAGGAAGATCGGCCCGGTGATAAACCGTAAACGTATCGGGGGCACAAGCACACTTGTTGCCGTAAATGTGCCCGATGAAAGGATAGATGAAGTTGCCGCTTACATAAATGAATATACCGAGGTTTCGCATAACTATCTTCGCCCGGATAAGTATAATGTCTGGTTCACCCTTTCGGCTTCCGACAAGGGGAGGGTTGATGAGATCCTTTCAGAGCTCACAGAGAAGACAGGTCTGGAATTTATCAACCTGCCCACAAAAAGGTTGTTTAAAATAGGTGTTAAGTTCGATATCAGGTGATGAAAGTGGATGAGATCGAAGAAGCTATAATCAGATTTACTCAGAATGGTATTCCACTTACTCCTTCTCCCTTTAAGGACCTGGCCGAAAGCCTGGGTTTGAGCGAGGAAGAAACCGTTGCAAGAATAAAAGGGATGCAGGAAAAGGGCATAATCCGCCGCTTCGGTGCTTCCATCGGTCACAGGGATATTGGTATCGTCGCAAATGCCATGTGCATCTGGAACGTTCCTGATGAGCAGGTGGAAGAGGTAGGCAATATCATGGCATCCTTTGCAGAGGTCACTCATTGCTACGAAAGGCCCCGACGTCCCGGATGGGATTATAATCTTTTCACCATGGTCCATTCCTATACAAGGGCGGACTGTGAAATAGTTGCAGACAGGATCTCGCAGGTGACCGGGATCAAGGACTACAGATTGCTGTTCAGTGAACGGGAGTTTAAAAAGACTGGTGTTCGTCTGTAGTTTATTCTTAGACTCAGTTGACCTTAGTCGCAATATTTAACTAATTTACAGTGAAAGGCAGAGGAATTAGAAGAGGAGTACTTTGCATGGCACCAGATAATCCTTTCCTTCCACTGCTAATTGATATGACCGACAGAAAGATCGTCATTTTCGGTGGCGGTTCTGTGGGTGAGAGAAAAACCCTTCTGTTTTCCAGGTATGCTGATGTTACGGTCATAAGCAGACATTTTTCCCGAGCTATCCGGGATGTTTCCGGAAAGGACAATGTCCATCTTGTGACAGCAGATGCGGGAAAACTGTTGGATTCCGAGATTCATGATTTAATTTATGGTGCTTTCCTTGTTATACCTGCCACAAACCAGAGGGATATCAATGAGAAGATTAGCTCTCTTGCAAGAAATAAGAATATTCTTACCAACCAGGTGGATGCAATCGGGGACATTACCGTACCCTCTGTGATCAAAAGGGGTGATCTTACCATAAGCATATCAACATCCGGTTCAAGCCCTGCATTCTCAAGGTTTGTAAGACAAAAGGTCGAAAGTGTTATCACTCCGGAGTTCGAGGGTATGATAAAGATCCAGGAGAACCTGCGCTTATACCTGAAAGAGAATGTACCCGATCAGAAAGACAGGAAAGAGCTGTTATGGGAAGTACTTGAAAGTGAGGACGTCTGGTCTGCACTTGGTGAATCCTATGACAAAGGGTTTAATATAGCACAGGGTATAGTAACTGAGAAAATAAACGAGAAAGTCCGATAGCATGTCTGTTCATAATACATTCCCAGCACATTTTGAAAAAGCTTTTCCGGGGTGTTTGGTTGACTGAGATCTCAAGTATGGTCATCACACACTCCAAGGCCACCGTAGAAGAGATGGAAGAGGTATGGGATGGTGATCTTGAGTATATCCTCCGGGAGCTTTATGCAAACGAGCTCGTATGTGAATGTGCTGTACTGAAAACCTGCAATCGTATAGAGATCTATGTTGTTTCCCCAAAGGGAAGCAGTGTATTGTTCCAGTTCGTTAAGAAAATGGGTCTGTCTTCCAATATTTTTGACTTTTTTGATCATGAAGAATCCATAATGCATCTGCTCAGGCTGTCCTGTGGTCTCGAATCCATGATAATAGGAGAGGACCAGATACTTGGTCAGATAAAGGATCTCTATCAGATAGCCAAGAACCTCGGAACCACGGGAAAGATGCTTGATACCGCATTCAGTAAGGCCATCCAGGTTGGAAAAAGGGTGAGGACCGAGACCGGGATCAACCGGGGTGCACTATCAATAGCATCTGCTTCTGTGGATCTTGCAGAGGACACTGTGGGTGATCTGAAGAACAAGATGGTCCTTGTGATCGGCACAGGTGAGATGGGAACCCTTGTGACCAGAGCCCTGTCACATCGGGATATCGAGCTGATGTATATTGCCAACAGGACGTATGCGACTGCAAAGGAACTTGCCGATGAGATGGGAGGTCATGCGGTCCACTTTGACCAGATAAGTGAGAATCTCAAAAAGGCAGATGTGATCATAAGTGCCACCGGAGCACCACACTTTGTCCTGAGGCACGAACAGGTACTTGAAGCGATGGATTCAAGGGAGAAAGAACTGCTCCTGATAGATATTGCAAACCCCAGGGATATCGACCCTTCGATTGCAGACATTCCCCATGTGACACTATATAATATAGACAACCTGCGTGTAATCAACGAGAAGAATCTTGAACACAGGCTCGATGAGGCTAAAAAGGCACAGGTTATCATAGATGAGGAGTACGATCTTCTTATAAAACAGTACAAACGCCAGAGAGCTGATCATCTGATCTCGGAACTGTATGCCCAGCTGTATCAGGTGCGGAGTCAGGAAAAAGAGCGTGCTCTGAACAAACTGAGTGCATATCATACAATAGGTAAGGTAGAGAACCGTATAATCGATGACCTGACGCACTCCATTGTCAACAAGATAATTGCAGAACCTACCAAGGTGATCAGAAATGCTGCTCAAGTTGGTGATGATGAGATGCTGGATATGGTTTCCCGTTTATTCGATATTCAAAAGAAGACAGAGAAGATCAAGATCAAAGGTGAGCCGATACCATGTTCCCGGAACTTAGAATGAGAAGGTTAAGAAGCGGAAAAATAAGAGATCTGGTAAGAGAGACATCGCTCTCTGTGGATGATCTTATCTACCCGATGTTTGTGGATGAGAACATTGATGATGTACAGAACACAGCATCCATGCCAGGTGTTGAACGCCTTCCCTTAAGCAATGTAGCCGATGATGCAAAGGAAGCTGCCGACCTGGGGATACCCGCACTCATCCTCTTTGGCATACCTTCAGAGAAGGACGATAAGGGAAGTTCTGCCTGGGGAGATGAGGATATAGTCCAGAAGGCGGTCCGCGAGATCAAGGATGAACTGGGCAAAGACATGCTTGTTATAACCGATGTCTGTCTCTGTGAGTACACCGACCACGGACACTGCGGTATGATCGATCAGGAGAAGGGCGAGATACTTAACGATCCGACGCTGCCACTTCTGGGAAAGACTGCGGTAAGCCATGCAAAGGCCGGTGCGGACATGGTAGCTCCATCGGGAATGATGGATGGTATGATAGGTGCGATAAGATCGGCTCTCGATGAGAACAATTTCAAGGAAATCCCGATAATGTCCTATGCAGCAAAGTATTCATCTGCATTCTACGGTCCCTTCAGGGATGTTGCGGATTCAGGATGCTGCTTCGGTGACAGGTCTACATACCAGATGGACCCTGCCAATTCCGAGGAGGCAATCAGGGAAGTGGAACTGGATGTTCTGGAAGGTGCGGATATCGTCATGGTAAAACCTGCACTACCCTACCTTGATATAATCTATCGCATCAAGAAAGAGTTCAAGATGCCCACCGCTGCATACAATGTCAGCGGAGAGTTCGCAATGATAAAAGCAGCCGCACAGAACGGCTGGCTGGATGAGAAACAGGTGATGCATGAATCACTTCTTTCCATCAAACGTGCAGGTGCGGATATGATACTTACCTATTTTGCCAGGGATATGGCAAAGATGTTAAAATGATTTTACGGTGATCGTATGTCCTTAGATAAGTCAAGAGAATTATATCAGAAAGCAAGAAACCTCCTTCCCGGAGGAGTCAGCAGTCCAGTAAGGGCTATCAAGCCCTATCCCTTCTATACCCGCTCGGCAAACGGATCAAAGATCACGGATATAGACGGAAATGAGTACATTGATTTTTGTCTTGCATATGGTCCCAATATCCTGGGTCATGCACATCCTCAGGTAAAAGAGGCCATAAATTCCCAGTTAGAAAAGGGATGGCTCTATGGTACTCCCACGGAAGCCGAGGTGGATCTGGCAGACAGGATAGCCGGTATGTATCCCAGCATTGATATGCTACGCTTTGTGTCAACAGGAACCGAAGCTACAATGAGTGCTCTCAGGGCTGCAAGGGGCTTTACCGGCAAGAACAAGTTCATTAAAATTGAAGGCGGATTCCATGGTGCACATGATGCTGTTCTCGTAAAAGCGGGGTCCGGTGCCACAACACTTGGAAAACCCGACTCTCTCGGAATACCCGAGGACTTTACCAAACACACACTTCAGGTTCCATTCAATGATATTGAAGCGCTGACAGACATGATAGAGAAGTACAGTGATGATCTGGCTGCCTTTATCCTGGAACCTGTGATGGGTAATATCGGACCGGTGCTTCCCGAGGAAGGATATCTCAAGGAAGTACGCAAGGTGACCGAAGAGAACGATGTCGTGCTCATATTCGATGAGGTTATCACAGGATTCAGGCTCGCCATGGGAGGTGCACAGGAATACTATGGTGTCACACCTGATATGACCACGCTAGGAAAGATCGTGGGTGGCGGAATGCCCATAGGAGTTTTCGGTGGTAAGAAGGAGATCATAGAGATGGTGGCACCTTCCGGAAGTGTGTACCAGGCAGGTACCTTCAGCGGAAGTCCGACATCAGTTGCAGCAGGTCTTGCGGTACTGGATGTACTTGAGAAAGAGAATGTACACAAAAAGCTGGATGAGACCGGAAACAAAGTCAGGTCTGCATTGACAGATATCGTGTCAGATCTCAATCTCGACTATACGGTATCAGGAATCTCTTCGATGTTCAAGATATTCTTCGGAGACAAACCTCTGGATTACCAGGATGTGCTCAAATGTGATAAGGAAGGATATGTGAAGTTCTTCTACAAGATGCTTGACAGCGGAATATTCATACCGCCCTCACAGTTCGAGACCAACTTCCTGTCCACCGCACATACGGAAGAAGATATAGAGAAGGTCCTGGAGGCCTACAGAACAAATCTCAGATAAGCGGAGCAAAACGCATGATCATAGGAACCCGCGGAAGTGACCTTGCTCTTGCACAGGCTACAAAGGTTGCGAGTATGCTTGCGGAGAAAGGAGTGAAAACTACCAGGAAGATTATCAAGACCACAGGTGATACTTTCACAGACCGTCCCCTGCATGAGGTGGAAGGGGTAGGTGCATTCGTGCGGGAACTCGATGACCGGATGCTCGAAGGGGAAGTGGATATAGCGGTCCACTCAATGAAAGACCTCCCCACGCTAAGACCTGAAACAATGAGTACATCGGCTGTCCTGGAAAGGGATTCGCCCTGTGACGTTCTCCTGACGACTGACGGCTCTACACTGGACGAGTTGCCTGAGCTGGCGGTTATCGGTACAACGTCCATGCGCAGGCGTGCACAGATCCTCAGATACCGTCCTGACCTCGATGTACAGGATCTGCGAGGTAATATCAATACCCGTATCCGTAAATTAAAAGATGGTCTCTACGACGGTATATTGCTGGCAGAAGCAGGTCTGCAACGCATGGGATGGGACATGGATGTTCAGAGACTCAATACCGATGATTTCTGTCCGTCCGCAAACCAGGGAACAATAGCAGTTGTCACCCTTTCAGGAAGTGAGGCGGAAAAGGCTACTTCCATGCTAGATCATGAGAAGACACGTATCGAGACAGGTATTGAGCGCATTGTTGTAGCTGATATTGAGGGAGGATGTACTGCACCTGTAGGCTCTTTCACCGAGTTCGTGAATGATGAGGAACTGCATGTACTTGCGGAAGTCCTCTCACTGGACGGTACCATGGAAGTGCGTATTGACGAGATCATACCTCTGGAAAACTACGAGGAACATGCCCACAGGCTCGCCAGGGAAATGGTGGACCTGGGTGGAAAGGAACTTGTCCAGAGGGCGGTTTGCCAGCTTTCAAATAAAATGCTTTGATCAATTGTTATTATGATAGAGATTACAGGTATTAAGCTCAGGAACCCTACGATACTGGCAGCAGGTATCATGGGAACCACGGCTGCATCCCTTGTACGTGTTGCTAAGGAGGGAGCAGGTGCTGTTGTTACAAAGTCGATTGGTCCGCAGCCAAAGGAAGGACACAAAAATCCTAGCATGGTCAATCTTGGATATGGTTTCCTGAATGCCATGGGACTTCCAAATCCCTCTTACCCCGACTTTTCAGCAGAACTTGAAACTGCCAGGAGTAAAGCAGATGTTCCGGTCATTGCCAGTATATTCGGAGGCAACGCTGAAGAGTTTGTGCAGGTTGCCGAAGGACTGGCAGATGCAGGGCCGGATGCCTTTGAGCTTAACGTAAGCTGTCCCCATGCACAGGGTTATGGTGCATCCATCGGATGTGATGCCTGTGCGGTAGAGGAAATAACCGCTGCTGTCAGTGACATGACCGACATTCCGGTGTGGGTGAAACTGACTCCGAATGTAACTGACATCGTCAGTATCGGAGAAGCGGCTCAAAGAGGTGGTGCTGATGCAATCGTTGCCATCAACACTGTACGCGGCATGGCAATAGATATCCATAGCGGATATCCGGTACTTGGGAACAGGTTCGGAGGCCTTTCCGGGCAGGCAGTAAAGCCGGTTGCAATCAAATGCGTGTATGATCTCTATGCGGCTCTTGACATACCTGTGATCGGTGTGGGCGGAATATCCTGCTGGGAGGATGCCGTGGAGATGATGATGGCAGGTGCATCTGCCGTGCAGATCGGTTCTGCTGTCTATGACGGGGTAGATGTTTTCAGAAGTATTGCAGACGGGATCGATAGTTTCCTTGCGGACAGGGACCTGAGCTTTGATGATATAATAGGGCTTGCCCACAGGAGGATCTGATGTATCCCGTTGATGTTACAATTACAGAGGTAGTGCAGGAGTCACCTTCCACTAAGACCTTCTTTTTTGACAAGAGCTTTGAAGAAGCACTTCCTGGCCAGTTTGTCATGGTCTGGATAAGGGGTACGGATGAGATCCCGATGACCCTCTCCTACAGGAACGCCATAACTGTGCAGAAGGTGGGAGATGCTACTGAGAAGATGTTCGAACTTCAGGAAGGGGACCACCTGGGCATCCGCGGACCATTCGGTAAGGGATTCACTCTTCCCCAGGCTGATGAGAAAGTCCTCCTTGTAGCGGGAGGCGTGGGTGCTGCAGCAATCGCTTTGCTTGCCGAATATTCAATGTCGGTGGGCAGTTCTGTGACGACGATACTTGGTGCAAGGAATGCAGATGAAATGCTGTTCCTTGACAGGCTCACACCCTGCGGAGGACTTCACCTGACAACGGACGACGGTTCTGCTCACAGGTGCGGCTTCGTAACCGATGTTCTTGTAGAAACCGACACATCGGAGTTTGACAGGATATACACATGCGGCCCCGAGATGATGATGAAATGTGTCTTCGGAATCCTTGAGGAGCAGGGTTCCCTGGAAAAGACCGAGTTCAGCCTTCACAGGTATTTCAAGTGTGGTATAGGAGTTTGTGGTGCATGCTGTATGGATGGGGATGGTCTCAGGGTCTGTAAGGACGGACCTGTGTTCAATGGATCACAACTTGTTGATTCCGAGTTCGGGAAATACATGAGAGGTCCGAGCGGGAACAAAAAGCAATTCTAGGTACCTTAATGTCCCGCTTTGCCCGTCCGATTGTCGTAGTCAGTAAATGCCTGGGCTTTGCTCCCTGCCGTTATGACGGGCAGATAATTTCCTGCGATTTCATTGATCGAATGAAGTCATCTGTGGATTTTATTGATGTCTGTCCGGAATGTGAGATCGGACTTGGTGTCCCAAGGGATCCGATCAGGATCGTTCTTGAGGGGGAGAAAAAACTTGTTCAGCCTGCTACAGGGCAGGATTTAACGCAGAAAATGAAGCGATTTGCCCGATCATATCTTGAGAACCTGGATGATTTTGATGGCTTCGTACTCAAATCCAGATCTCCGTCCTGTGGGATAGGGAGTACCAAAATATATTCGGACGCTGAGAGCACTACGTGTCTGGATAGACGAGTGAACGGCTTTTTTGCAGATATTGTTACAGATAATTATTCTCATCTTCCTTCCATGGGGGATGAACAGCTTGATGATATCCTCCTGTGGGATCATTTTCTGACCACGATCTTTACACTTGCTTCCTTCAGGGAAATGTCATCTTCGGTGAGTATGCGTTCACTGATAGAGTATCACACCTGCAACAAGCTCCTTTTCATGTCCTATAACAAGAATATCCTGACACGGATGGGGAATGTCGTTGCAAACAGGGAGGGACTTCCTGCAGAGGAGGTTTTTGCACTTTATCTTGATCTGCTTACGGAATTGCTGTCAGAGCTCCATGAAACCGGTTCCACTATCAATGCTATGATGCATGCGTTCGGCTACCTTTCCAGATATCTGGGTGCTCAGGACAAGTTCATTTTCCTGCAGCAATTGCAACAATACCGTGAAGATGTTTCCGTTCTTTTCAGTCTGAAGGAAAAACTTCTGTCATGGTCACTGCGGTTTGATATTGACTATATATCCAACCAGACATTATTCGAACCGTATCCTCAGGAACTGGTTTTGCGTTAACCAGAACCGGAACTTGAGATAGCTTGATATGT
>JAALLQ010000426.1_pt1 | contig 9663 bp, 4 predicted proteins | sample 7245921 | NCBI WGS metagenome assembly JAALLQ01 (sample SAMN13049200, study PRJNA578106) | oil field metagenome | isolation source: filtered produced water from oil reservoir B7 | place: USA:offshore Texas | collected 2016 | reverse complement strand
TGATTCAAGTCGATATGTTCCCCAATACCTCGAATGAAAAAATGCCGTGGATTTGTTTCCGAGAACGGACGGCTCGAAAGACATCAATACTGTCCTCTCGAGCCACGTTGAGTCAGTAGTATTGATGACGAGGATATAAGCTTTAATATTACTAGATTTGATAGATTACATTTAACTTGCTTGTATGATCTAAAGTACTAAAATAGGTACGAAATATATTTGGAGATACTTTGACTCACGCTCATGTCACTTTAGGATCAAAGCAAACGTCAAAGGTAGAAAAACAGACATTTAAATAGAATTTAACTAGATAATTATTTTGACAACTATAGAAGTCTTGCACTTTAAATAAATTAGGAAACGGGGGATGATTGAAGTGGATAAAACAAAAGATATTTTGAACTACTGGTATAATTTAGAATTTTTTTCACCGTTTTGGCCGATAAAAACACATGAGACACTTCAAGTAAATAAACCAAGTAAGAAATTACCTTGGATTATAAAGGATGATTCTCGATACATTTATGATATCTATTTAGGCAAAATCAAAACTCAAGATTTGATTGACGCCATCTTAGATTCTATCGGTGAGAAAGATGATTCTATAGAAAAAGATAGTTCATTGTCATGCATCTGTGCGTTTAAATTAGCATCTGACGGGACCTATATAGAGAATTCTTTTTCAGTTGCTCCTTTTGTGTGGGCAGTTGCTAAAATAATTACAGAGAAGAATTTGAAAACAAATTTGAGTACTGTTGAAATAGTTAAGGTGAATAATGAAATGAATGATGCCTTAATATCTGTCGAAAAGAAACTCGAATACAAGGATTTGAAAGATATTTATACTAAAATTATGAAAAAAATATCGCTTAATTTGCCCAATAGTGTTTTTTGGGCCATTATAAATAAAAAGTTTACTAAAAAGAACGATGAAGAAAATGATAATGAGACTAATATCTCTATTTTATCAAGTTTTTATGTCTCGGATATTGATATGATCAGACACAAGATTCAAAAAGAGGACAAAATTGCAAATTATATTGAATCGCTTAATAACCCAAAAATGAGCCGTCTAGAGATAGATGTTGATGCTTCGCAAATGAAAAAATGGGTTTTACCGGAAAAATTTCCTCTAGGTAAATGGCCTTCGATTTATAGTCCATGCCTGATGCAACAAATAGCAATCAATATAGGAATATCAGATGAAGAACAACTTGAAAATATCTTTTCAGTAAATGGCCCTCCAGGGACAGGGAAAACTACTCTCCTGAAAGAAATAGTTGCTTCATATGTCGTGGATAGGGCAATATTACTGAGTAATTACCAAAAGCCCGATGAAGCTTTTAAAAAATGTTGGTTTGCTTCTAATGAGAATGAATATTTAAAGTATTATTATAAGCTTACATCTGAGCTAAACAAGTATGGCATTATCGTGGCATCTAACAACAACGCTGCGGTCGAAAATATATCTAGAGAGTTACCCCTTGCCGAAGATGTAAAAGAATGTAATTCAGGATTGTTTGATATTAATGAAAACAAGGAGATCTATTTTTCTGATATTGCTAAAACGCTTATGAATAATGGTCAAAAATGCTGGGGGTTGATTTCTGCACGTTTGGGTAAAAAATCAAATATTAAGGAACTAACACAAGTTCTTTGGTTTAATAAGAAAAATATTAATTTACAACAGCTATATAAAGAGGAATTGCCTGACTGGAAAGAAGCTAAGCAGGTCTTTAAAAATAAATATAAAGAAGTTTTAAGCTACCGAAAGGAGATAGAAAATGCAATTGAAAAAACTAATAAACATAAACAAATTGTCCATGAATATGATAATGTAAAAAATATGTTGTCTACAGCAAAAGACAGAATAACTGCACAGAAAGATTTATTTAATCAAAAAATCAAAGAACAAGAAAGTATTAAGCATCAATTTGACGTGCTAATAGAAAATAAAAAACTTCTTAAAAGTAAGCTTTCTTTTTTTAAACGGATGTTTTCCTTCCTCTTTAGAAAAGATTTTATTATATCGCAGATTAAACAAACAAAACAAGAGCTAGATGCAATGAAAATAAAACTTACAGATATTACCTCGGAATTAAGTCGTTTGAAAATCCAATTGGATAAAACCATAGCAGATTATTCCAAAGCACAAAGACATTTTAAAGAAAAAGAAAAAGCATATATGAATAGTTGCGATTTAATGAAAAGATATAAAGAACAATTTGGTAACAACTTTGCCGATGAGAAATTCTGGGAAAACATACCAAATAATGAAAGTTCACAAATGGCCTGTCCATGGACTGATAAAAACTACGATACCCTTCGGGAAGAGCTGTTTTACTATAGTTTAATGCTGCAAAAAGCATTTATCTTAAACTCAAAAGCTGTGAAACAAAATATCAGTTGCCTTATAAATATGTGGAACGGAAGTTTTTCAGAGAAGGATAAAATATCAAGCTATGTACACCTTTTAAACACGTTATTTTTAATTATACCTGTCTTGTCAACCACCTTCGCTTCGGTAGAAACATTTTTAAAATACATAGATAAGAGTGAATTGGGGACTTTGATAATTGATGAGGCAGGACAAGCTACTCCCCATTCAGCACTAGGAGCTTTATGGCGTTCAAAAAAAGCTATTATTGTGGGAGATCCATTGCAGATAGAACCTGTAGTAACTGTACCCAAAGAACTCTCAAAACAATTTGCTGAAGAATTCGAAATTCCAGATCAGTATAAAGTACAAGAGCTTTCTGTTCAAATATTAGCTGACAGTATAAATCCATACGGAGGATATCGAATGTATTCCAGCAAAAAGATGTGGCTTGGATGCCCACTCGTAATACATAGAAGATGTATAGATCCTATGTTTTCAATTTCCAATGAAATAGCGTACAACAACAGAATGTTCAAGCAATCAGCAGTTCCAAAACCAGATGTTTTACTATCAATTAAAGAGTCTGTATGGATAGATATTAAAGGTAAAGAAAAAGGGATCAAAGATCACTTTGTGCCAGAGCAAGGAGATAAAGCAATCGAAATGGTACTTAATGCATTTGAATTAAACAGTGTGTTCCCGAGTTTATATGTCATTAGTCCTTTTAAATCTGTTATACAACATATGAAAAGGTTACTTAAAGAATCTATTTATAATAATTATCAAGGGTATTATAAAAAAAGTCACATTGATAATTGGATTGAGATATCCTGTGGGACTGTTCATACATTTCAAGGTAAAGAAGCGAACGAAGTTATATTCATTCTTGGTTGCGATGAAAAGAGTGGAAGTGGAGCCGCACAATGGGCAGGAAAAAAACCAAATATACTTAACGTTGCCGTGACAAGAGCGAAATACAGAATTGCAATTATTGGCGATAGCAATTTATGGAGAAAAGTTTCTAATTTTGATGTTGCATATAAAATTTTAAGTAAAGAATAGAATATAACATTCAATACTTAATGCAAATAGTTATGGAAATATTCCCAAGAACGAATAAAGACATACTTTTTCAAGTAAGCTGCCGCTTGTGCTAATCTTAGCCTGATAGTATGATAATAATATAGTTGAAATTAATTCAAAAAAGGAGAGTTTGACATGCTTATAGAAGACAACGAAATAGTTTTGTTTCAAGGTGACAGCATAACCGACGCAGGTCGAGATTATAACAATGATGCTGACCTTGGCTTGGGTTATCCTATGATAACAGCATCATGGTTATCAGCTGCACATCCTGCAAAAAACATTAGGTTTATAAACAAAGGAGTAAGCGGTAACAGGGTGAAAGATTTAAAGGAACGTTGGATGAGGGACTGTATAGCCTTAAAACCCACCTGGGTATCCATACTCATCGGCATTAATGACTGCTGGCGACGTTATGACAGCGATGACCCAACGTCAGTGGAAAAGTTTGAATCAGATTATCGTTATATTTTGCAAGAAGTGAAAACACAACTGAACGCTAACCTGATAATATGTGAACCATTTGTTTTGCCTGTGACAAAAGAGCAAGCCAAATGGAGAGAAGACTTAGATCCCAAAATACATGCCGTACGTAAGCTAGCCAGGGAATTCAATGCCATATTTCTACCACTAGACGGTATATTTGCTCAGGCAGCAACCCAAAGGAATCCTAGATTTTGGCTGCCTGATGGCGTACATCCGTCGCCTGCAGGACATGCGCTTATAGCTCAATCTTGGTTGCGGGCTGTGGAAGCGTTATAAAATTGATATTAAAATTCAGGGAATTACCCAGGATTTTGCTCTTTCCTGAGTTTGATAGTTACAAAAACGTAAGAATTCTAAAACAGGCATGAATAATTGCAAAAAGGTATTTTTTACTTTTTCCTTTTTTCAAAAGTATCACTACATCAAAAAAGAACTGTTTTATGATTTCAAAACCACTTTCTTACGTTTGGTGTACTAAAAAATCGTTTCCCAAATGTCTAATTCAGGAATATCAAACGATGATCGGCATTTTGAACTTGGCTAATAGTTGGGTGATACTCCAATCCGGATTTTTCAGATCAACTAATTCAATATCAACCTCTACATAGTCGTCGGAAACATATGTGATATTCGTATTATTTACAGCATCGGAATAAGGATACAACAAGACAATTCTCTCTGCTTGATATTTTTTCCCATAAGCATACATCTGGTACATATCGGATTGTGAAATACCTATGTTTTGGGCATCGTCTGAAAGTAATTTCCACTTGGTATCAACAATGACTATGCGTCCTTCAAATTCCAACACAATGTCAGGACGAAGTGAAAAAGCGCGGACAGGAGTATCAAATAAACTATATCTCACATCTTGTATCCGCAAGTTAACACCGCTACCAATGTGTCTGCGAAATTTTGCAGCAACAAAACTTTCGAACAACTTTTCCATAGGGAATAGAAGAGCAATTGCAACCTCATTTCCTGCAAATGCGGTGAAACTGTTTCCTTTCAATAAAACACGACACCAGGAAAGGGCCTTGCTATAGTGAGACATACTACGATCAAGAAAGCATTTTGAGAAGTCAGAATCAATATTTGTGGAATATTCTACACCATCAAAGAAACTTAGTAACCTAGTGGCATTCTGTCGATTACGCGCATCATTCGTAGTATTTCGCAAAAATCGGAGAGTGGACTTGATTAGACGGTTCTCAGGCCTGTTAATATTGAAGTCTTCATAGCAAACAAAAAATCGCCCCTTGTCAACTAGATTGTTTTTAATATTCTGGGAAGCCAGTAGTTTCCCTTTAAAATACCGTTCATTTGCTTCGACTGGCGTGTAAGCAGCTTTCAACCCTTGCTTCGTTAGTATTGTAACTTCGTCAAGGAACATCTTTATAAATATTTCAAGAAGGTTCAAGCGGTCGGTTTGGAGGTTTGAAACATTTAAGTCCTTAAATGTCACGTCTTTTAAAGTTTTTAACATCTCAAGAAAAATCCTCTTTGTGTCGCTCTTGGTAATGCCGTTCCCTAGAATTTTCGGAAGAATCTCTATGACTGTACCATCTGACATCTCAATCAGTCCAACGTAATTTTTAGCAGTTATAATTTTACCAACACTGTGTCGAGCAGAAAGAGATAGTAGTTGGACTGCATCAGTGTTGTTGGCAAGAATAAAAGCTTCAAGAGCATCAAATGTTTTTTCAGGCAACGCCTGATAACCGTAAGACTTTATACCACGCGTAAACCCACCGTATTCCGTTATAGTATAGGTTTTAGCGTAAGAACGCATAGGCCTCAATCCTCAAAAAAGCTTCGCTGTTGATCACGTAATATTCCGGAAAATCAACATCTGTGTTTCCAAACAGCTTATTATCAGCTCTCTTTTTCACGATAAATTGGGGAGTATCATCAGTCTTCTGATTGTCACCCAACACAAGCTGAATTTTCTCATAATCGTCGTAGAAATACTCTTGTAATAAAGGAATTATTCTTTTTTGAAAAATCGCGGCAAGGGTTTCAATCGTCGGGTCTGTTTTGAGCGGCAACAAATAGGAATGCCCTATGGTGTGTTCACGATCGAGCAATACTATTATACGTTTGTTTATGATGTCAAGCATGTTTGAAATATCGATATTCTTAACCCGGACACCTTTAAGTATATCAGTATCAGGCTTCATTTCGACGAATTCAAACCGACGACGTAAAGCAGTGTCTATCATTGCAATAGAACGATCGGCTGTGTTCATTGTACCTATTATGAAGACGTTGTCTGGTACACCAAAATCCTGGCGAGAGTAAGGTAGTGTAGCACGTAGCTCTTCAAAAGCTCCGATACGCTTTGAAGGCTCGATGAGTGTAATCAATTCCCCAAAAATTTTTGAGATATTCCCTCGATTGATTTCATCAATAACAAAGACACGATTTGGAATTTTTACGTTCTGATCAAACAGTTTAGGGTTTACCTTCCTAAGTATTTGCACAGCGTCTGTTGCTGAAACTGATAACTTAGCTACAGATAAACCATTCAAGATTTTTCCAGCATTGAAATCAACGATATCTTCATTAATACCTTTTACAAGCCATTTCACCTTTCGCAACCTTTTGTACTCAGAATACTCATCATGCCATTCTGGCTCGCCAGTAATAACACCAATAGCGTCGATTGTTCTACTCGAATAGCAAGACATAACGATGTCACCAATTTGCATCCTGTTGTAAAAAGCGTTGAGAATGGGGTTATCACCATATTGCGTATAATCATCAGATATGATTTCGCCTTCACCATCCCACCCGATACGGATATGGTCATTCTCTATACATTCAGTTCGAATTTGATTGTCTCCAGCACCTTTAAGAGTAACCTTCCAAACTGTGGGGTTTTTACCAATACCCAGATTCAAGCTTGTGTCATCCTTTCCTATAGGTGTTCCTGCTTTATTGCAAAATAACTTGAAAACCCCGTCTTGTATCACGTATTCAATTCTCCCTGTAGATTCCCCATTTTCATCCGAAGATACTATGGGCCGTATTCCCTCAATAAACTCCTCATAGCTGAACGACTGATGAAACGTAACAAAAGCTATTAATCCGGCATCTTTATACTTTAAATAGCGTTTAAACACTTCTTGGTAATCTTCAGATTTCACTTCGGAGAGTGGTTTATCCTCGATAATAGCAACAGCATATTGTATGGTACTATAAGTTTTCCCAGTTCCCGGAGGTCCATAGAGAATTATATTTTTATTTTTTGCCCATATTCCATCATTTGAGGTCGAATCACCCTGTGATGTGCGTTGATTATCTGTTATCGATTCAGGTGATTTTAACTGAGGATTTTTACCTTTCTTACTCCATGCATTATACGACAAGTCCGGAAACGTAAGGTTAGGCGAGTCTTCATTGATTTTATTCTTCAAGGTATTCAGAAATTCCACATAATCATCACCGCTAAAATCTCCCTTTGGAACAACTATTCCATAACGTTCAAAAACAAACTTTCGTGAATAAGTATCCAAAGGCATAAAGACATTGGGCCTAATCCAGAACAATCCTATCGTGATAGAAGCAAAACCATTGCCCTTAATGGCTATAGCTTTTTCGAAAGCATTCTTAAAATCATCTGTGAATGTGTTCGTTTCAGCGGATTTTATAGCTGAAACGAACAAATCCCACAATTCGTCTATTCCCTCCCCAAAGAAAGAATTGATGTTGTTAAGAGTAGGGATCCCATTAAAATTTGTAGGAACAGGCAACGTTACTTTAAATGCGTTTGCAAAAACCTCAGCCAACTTTGTACGGTTTTCATTCGTTATCCCACGGTTCAAAACACTCATTACGGAAAAAGGATCGATTTTATGATTACGAGGTCCCCACCGATCTTCAAGGTCAAGCTGAAGATACTTCATCAGCGGTTGCTGCGATGCAAGGTTTTTCATTAATTCGAATAATTCACTTCGCTTGTCGTTATATTCCAGTAGTTTATCGGCAAGTGTTTCGTAAAATGGTACCCATTCGTAAGCCTTATCCATAACTGTAACTCCCCCCTTATTTAGACTTAGCCCTTTCAATACTTTTGAAAGGGCTTAAAATCGATGTTAAAGAATGCTAGACCATATAAAATATCTGTGAAAAAAGATTGGTTAGATCATAATTCGAGTCTTTGAGGGGGTAAACCCCCTCAAACTCCCCGAAAAACAAAAAACTACTTTAAATCTTAAAATTCTGAATCACACAATTCTGTGATTAGGGGTAAACCCCCTCAAACTCCCCAAAAACAAAAATTTCTCTTTTCAAAAGATCTTTGTTTGCACAACACTGCAAACAAATGATATCATATCCTTGACTCTTTTCAAAAAGAGTCAAGGAAAAAATGGAGGCATTCGATATGGAACTAACCAGGTAACGCCCCAGAGGGGGTCTACAGTTCGCCCACAGCAGACTTTCATCGCTTAGCTATCACCCCAACATGCTGGGCGCACAAATTCATGCATGCTGGCTTTAAGATGTCCGAATTTTTGTAATTGCCAAACTCAAGGAAAAACTTTAGCTCAAAAAACATGATTTTATTTGATGTAATTCGTGAACCAGCTACCGCCCTTTGGGAGACAACGAACTTGTTATATTGCAGATCCAGATGGCAATCTGATAGAGATTGGTTCATTTAATCAATAGATAACTTCTCCTCGGTAATCTAGTAGCTCAGATAAGAGTTATGAAACTATATAAATCAACCTTTGGTTTATGCATACTTGAACCATTCTTTTGTACTATTTGCAATCTTTACAAGTATCAACATAACAGGGACCTCAGTTAGAACGCCGACTATGGTAGCAAGGGCCGCAGGACTTTGTGTACCGAAAAGAGAGATCGCAACAGCGACAGCAAGTTCAAAGAAATTTGACGCCCCAATCATACTGGCTGGTGCAGCAATATCATGAGGCAGCTTTAATGCCTTACTTGAAAAATAGGCTATGAAAAAAACAAGGAATGTCTGTATAATCAGAGGTATTGCAATCAAAATTATGTGTAGAGGGTTATTGAGAATAACATCGCCCTGAAATGAAAAAATGATGACTAATGTTAAAAGAAGTCCAATGGTTGTGACATTTCCAAACTTCGGAATAAATTGGTTCTGAAGATATTCTAGACCATGCTTACGGGTGATATAGTTCCGAGTTATCACTCCGCCCACAAGTGGAATGACAACGAACAAAACTACAGACAGAATCAACGTGTCCCATGGAATAGATACTCCTCCTACACCAAGTAGAAATGCCACTATCGGCGTGAAGGCTACAAGGATAATCAAATCATTAGTTGCAACCTGCACCACAGTATATGCAGCATTACCATTTGTTAGATGGCTCCATACGAATACCATTGCAGTACATGGAGCAGCTCCTAAAAGGATGGCACCTGCCAGATACTCCTGGGCAAGCTCTGCAGGGATAAGCGTTTTGAAAATTACAAAGAAAAATAACCAAGCGATTCCGAACATGGTGAAAGGCTTGATGAGCCAGTTTATCACCCATGTTACAAAAAGCCCTTTTGGATTTTTGCCCACGTTCTTAATACTTTGAAAATCGACCTTCAGCATCATGGGATAGATCATGAGCCAGATGAGTATGGCAATCGGTATGGATACATTGGCATACTCGAAGCGTCCGAGAAACTCAGGAATTCCAGGAAGGAATCTACCAATCAGTACACCT
>JAALLQ010000424.1_pt1 | contig 9693 bp, 10 predicted proteins | sample 7245921 | NCBI WGS metagenome assembly JAALLQ01 (sample SAMN13049200, study PRJNA578106) | oil field metagenome | isolation source: filtered produced water from oil reservoir B7 | place: USA:offshore Texas | collected 2016 | reverse complement strand
TAATGATAGCCTGTACCCTACGATCCGGTGTAATTCCATAAAAACCCCGGTTAATGGTTGACATGGCACCGCTTCTTTTGAGGGTATTCAATATGAGAATGGCACCAAAAATAATGATTAAAATATTAAAGGCTGATAAAAATCCATAGACGGTGGATGCCACCACCCGCAGAATTTCCATCCCCCATACCCATATAGCAATTATAGAGGCAATACCCCAAGCAAAGGGCATAACCCTTTTGGCCGGCCACGAAAAAACAGTCATCATGACCACAGTGAACAATATTGGAATGAAGGCAATTAATGCCAATCCAATAATATCCATTCATTTTGCCCTCCCTCTACCTTAAAAATAATCTCTTGAAAGTTACTCTTAGTGCTCGGGTGCCCCGGTGGTTTCCTCCGTTCGCTTCGCAATTATTCTCGTGGAGCGGGTAAGTGTCTCCCGGAAAGCCGCTTGCTATAGATTGCTTACCTTCTTCTTCATGCCCTAAGGGGTCATGACTCTTGGGATTTGACGGGCTGAGCGCCGCTATTCAGTGCTACGCTCTCTCCGGAAATCACCGGGTCACCCTATGCGATACTTTTCATTCCCCTACTGGTGCCGCATCCCCACGTCCCATACACTATCCTTTGGGGTACTCATTGGCACTGCTATCCCTGGACCCTAACATAACGCCGCCGGTTACTCTCTTTGACATATACATATATTCGGCGGAGGGGCAGCCCGAACCCCCGGTAATTAGGTAGTATTTAGCATTGGGGTAACCCTTTCTTTGGGTGGTACCCTTTCCCTTCAAAAAATCACCTCCGGTTTATTCATTTAATGGTTTTCCAACCGTGTCCTGTGACATTAACGTTGACCTGTCCACCATCGGGAAAGTCCTGGCGCTCCACCAAACCGGTGAAGACGAAGTAATCCTGCCCCTTTAGTGATTCCACAACGCCGCTGGGGACTTCAAATTCCGCCCGCTTGCCCTGCAGCGATTCTGATGGATTGAAGGGTTCATTTAATTTCAACTCCCGGGCGAAATCCTGGTAAAGGTTCCATAGCAGGGGTTCTAGTTGTTCACCGGCGTAATGGATGGGAAGCCCTATGTCAAAACATGCCTCCCGCCGGGAAATCATATGATTATGCGCGTAAAGCTTTTCGGTGAGATTGTTTATTATGCTGTCCACCTTGGCCTCCGGCAGAGGATTCTGACGGAGGTTTAAGAGGCGGTAAGCCAGCGACCGTATCAGCATCCAGTTGCGATGAACATTGCCCAGCGCCAGGGGATGAATTTTTTCCGCCAACAACCTGAAGGCCTTGGAAAGCTCCTCTTGCTGCACCACTCCCGCTTTCTCCTTCATTAGTGCAAGATAGGAGTACACGTCTTCAATACTCACCGGAAGGCGGCCCACGGGGTTGGAGGGGTCCTGCGGGTTAAAGGCATTTGTCACGCTAGGGTCAATGGGGCCTAATTCCCCCATTTTTCCCATAACAATCTCATCCGCCCCCAGGCAAATTAAGGTTCCGGCGCTGTAAGCCCTAAAGGGTACCAAAACACTGAAATGATTTGTGTATTCCCTCACTAGATGGACAAGCCTCCAGGGGGTAAGCACATCGCCGCCACGGGTGTAGAGAAACAAATCAATGGGCAGGCCCTTTTGTGCCAGTTCCAGATGCCTGTACAATACTTCAATAACATCAGGGGCGACACGGGTGTTTATATTCTCTCGGTCTCCTGTTATATAACATATTAGTACCGATCCCCGCATATTTGAGATTTGTTGCATCAAGCTTGAACGTTCACTGCATCCCATGCTGTCCTCCAGGTGCATTTTTTTGTATTATGACCGGAGAGAGGGAACAGCATTACAGAAAGCAAAAAAAATCAGCGGGTAGTTTCCCACTGTAAATAATCACATGGAATACCTGCGGTAATCTAAATTTGTTTGGTCCAACTCCACTATAATGACCTCCGCGCCAATTTTTTTTACTGCCTGCCAGGGAATAATCAAATTTTGTTTATCCACCCAAAAGTTGATTAAATTTGATCTAAGGGGGACAATTATGGACTCTACGGACCCCGAATCAATATCAATTGTTATGTCCGATTCTCCCACTACCCCCAGCCTGGCCCCGTCATAGATATTAACAATCTCTTTCCCTGCCAATTCAGCCATCCGCATATGAAAACCTCCTGTCCTGACTGTTTTCTAAAAACGTTTACGCATCTGGACTACTTTTAAAGCAAAAGGTTGTACAATGGCTAGGACGATTGATACCGTGGCAAGGGGTTCTAAACTGACGCTGCCCACCTCAATTTTTTCCGGAATATTGGCTTCCAGGAAGGTCATTAAAAGAACCATGGACAGATAGATTCCACCTGCCATTCCCACCAGATTGGTTAAAGCGCGGGAAAGGGGACTGCTTTTACTTTCTCCGATAACGTCCCAATCCTTATCCCGGTACCTGATCAAGCGCATCCTTTCCCTTACGGAAAGAAAAATCAATACCAGAGCAACCAGCACCATCACCAAAAATCCCATAGACATTGTCCCACCCCCCATTAGAATTCTATGGGCGGCGGGACAAAATTATTCCAACAACTAACCGGTTAAGATTTTTTAAAACTGTGACCCACACCCCCGCTGCGCCGGGGAAGCCGGGGGCAGTCATCATCGGTGGTATAATATCTTATGAACATTCCCTGGGCGAAGGGCTCACCCTTGTGAAAGGTAAAGGATTCGTCCCCCGCATTCTTAACCTTGATAATAATAACTCCGTCGTTATCAGCATTGGAATAGTAATCGGAATCTATCCAGCCCTGTTCGTTACACAATTCAATACCGTACTTTATACCGTAACTGGAACGGATATTAATTAAAAGAATCTCATTCTCGGGCATATAGGCCTTGATGCCGGTAAAAAATGCGTGCTTTTCCCCGGGATACAGCGTAAGCTCCTCCAGGGGCCAAAAATCATAGCCCCCTGACCCGGGTGTGGCACGCCTGGGCATGTTTATCACCCTGTCTTCAAACCCCTTAGCAACTTCAAACCCCCGCGTTCTACCTTTCCCGGGCATTTCCCGTTTCACCAGGTCCAATAAGGCCTCCAGAACCTCCCGGGAAAGCCCGGCTAATATTTCCTTTACTTCCGATTCCCGCATTTTCTGCACCCTCTCCCCAGTAATATTGTCCAGCCAGACGATTAAGCCAACCGGTAATTCCGGAGTTACGCTACGCCCCGGGTTGCCTAAAGATTGGTCATTCTTCTACTACAACCACCAGGGCCTTTTGTTGGTCTAACTTCTAATTGAACTCTATAACTTCACTGAGTGCTGGGTCAAATCCTATATGCTCTTTAGTCGGGTTATCAGATCCGGGGCCTCCCACGGGCCAACGCTGGCCAGGCAAAATTTATCGGGAACAAGGATATTAGCGGCCACCTCTTTAATCCTTTCGTTACTGATGCTGTTTATCCGCTTCACTATCTCTTCCTGTGGAATCACTTTACCCAGGTACATCTGGGATTTTCCCAGCCTACTCATTCTGCTGCTCACGTGTTCCAGGCTCAGTAACAGGTTGCCCCTGAGCTGATCCTTTGCCCGCTGCAGTTCCATATCCGTTACCCCTTTGCTTTGAATATCCCTTATTTCCTTAAAAACAAGTTCCATGGCCGTGGCCACATTTGCCGGGCTTAAGCCCAGGTAAATACAAAATACTCCCCCATCGTGATATGAGCTGTGATATGAAAAAACCGCGTAGACAAGTCCCCGTTCCTCCCGTATCTGCTGGAAGAGGCGGGAGCTGATACCACCACCCAAAATAGTATTAATTAATTGAAGTACATAGATATTCTCATGCCCCAGGGGAAGCCCGGGAACACCGGTACAAATGTGTACCTGCTCGGTATCCTTTTTGCGAAAACAAGTGTCGCTGTACGGAGAAGGTGGCTGTAACACGCGGGAACGCTTTTGGGGTTCCAGGTGCCCCAGTATACCCTCAATTTTGTTCACTACCCTCTGGTGCTCCACATTTCCCGCCACGGCGATAATCATATTGGAAGCTATATAATGCTCCCGGTAAAATTCCATTATTTCCTCCCGGGAAACATTTGCAATTACATCCGCGGTACCGATTATGGAACGCCCAAGGGGATGGTTCTGCCATAATGTCCGGGCAAAAATATCATGTACTTGCTCATCCGGGGTATCTTCATACATTTTAATTTCTTCTAAGATTACATTCCGCTCCCGGTCCAAATCATCCGGGGAAAAGAGAGAATTCAGCAACATATCGCTTAAAAGATCAACAGCAAATTCAAAAAATTCATCCAGGACTCGTACGTAATAACAAGTATATTCCTTTGTGGTAAAGGCATTCAGTTGCCCCCCCACCGCATCCAGTGATTCTGCAATTTGCTTGGCAGTGCGGCTCTTTGTTCCCTTGAACATCAAATGTTCTATAAAGTGGGTTATTCCCGCCACCTCGGGAGACTCATCCCTGGAACCCACGCTTATCCAGAACCCCACCACCACTGAATGCACATGGGGCACCTTTTCACTGAGAATATGTATACCATTGGTCAAAACTGTTTCTTTATGCACATGGTAACCCCCTTATATTATTTCTACCTTGAGTGTCTGTTCGAAAAGCCTAATTCTTCACTGAAAAAATAAAAAGAACTTCCAGAAATATACCAGTTAATGGTTTTAAAGTGGTCTCTACCGTTACTATACTTATTATTGTTACACCGGAACCTTAAAAATGGACACAAGTAACCTGTGGATAACGGTTTAGAGTTTTAATCTATAGCACTTAATATGTATTACGCACTAATCTGGTAGGCATAATGCTTAACCTTCATAGCATCCAGGATTTTGTCTCTGCCTTCAGGAACGGCTGTAGCTCGCATGTGTTTAATCATCAGCTTAATCAACCTGAAGGTATCCGCCATAATACTAAAGATCTGTACATTTGGAAGGCGCCTAACCGGTAACTTCTTATGCCGCATCACTGAGTCCAGGGAATTTGACTCTATAGCAAAGTTGAGCTCTACTTGTTTGCGAAACTTTTGAAATTGTTTATGTAACTCTGAGCCGTGCGGTACCGGGCTGTTAACCAAAGGATTCTCCCAATAATTTTTATGAAAGTATTTATCGCATGTTGGATTAAAAAGGCAGTGTTGACAATGGTTTTCGTCTCCCCGAAACCATATATCCATGGTTTCCCTGTCAAAGCTATCCCATATTAGCGGTTTGTCATTTGGGCAAAGGAATTGGAGGTCATTATTCATATCCTCTGGTAACACCGTATTTTTCTTGACGCCAGTTGTTAAAATTACATCGTGCTTGGCCAGGGTTTCAACATTAACATCCTGATCGAAATAGCCAAGGTCAGCTACCAGGTATTCAAGTTTAAGATCTTCTACCTGCTTTAGTTTTTCCAATAGTGAGAGCAGTACATTTAAAATTCAATATAGTCAATGAGTTCTCTATCAAATCCAAGTGTGTTATAATAACTCATGGGAAAAAGATCCAACTAAAGGTCTGCCATAAGTATGCACCTCGCTTGGTTTTGGTAGTTTTTTTGGTGATTACTACTCAATTCGACAAGCGGCGGTGCATTTCCTATTTTTGGTTAACTTTTTGCTAAACTTTTCGAACAGACTCCTTGAAAAAACTCTCTTGCGGTTTCTTATAAAGGTAATTATTTCGCCGGAGCGGGCAGCACCCTGCGCTCGCTTACTCGGGCATTTTAATTGAATGAGCTCACTCCGCTCCGGGCGGCTGCATAACTCGCTTCGCTCAAACAGGATCCGCCGCTGATCCTCCGCTCCGTTCGCTCTTTTGAGAGTGCACATGGGGACGGTTCTTTTGTGCTAAAAGTTACTCTTAGTGCGCGAGCGCCCCGGTGGTTTCCTCCGTTCGCTCCGCAATTATTCTCGTACAGCGTGCAAGTATCTCCCGGAAAGCCGCTTACTACAGACTGCTTGACTACTTCTTCACGCCCTAAGGGGTCGTGGCTTTTGGGATTTGACGGGCTGAGCGCCGCTACTCAGTGCTCCGCTCTCTTCGGAAATCACCGGGTCACCCTGATACGATAAATTTTCATCCCTCTCTGGTGCCGCCTTCGGTGGCATGAACATTTGCCTTCTTAAAAGTTCTTCTGCAAAAGATGACTGATTCCTGTAATTTATTTTCCACCGGAGGTAAAACGATGCAACAGTGAAAGGGCAAAAGAACGGTTGTTTACAGAGGTGCCCGCCACGAGATTTGCACCTCCCACAACCCTTCCCCGGCTAACCGCTAGTACTTGTCCCTGCTTGCTACCACGCTCCACCGGCAGCTTAACGCTTTCCTTTACAACAAGTTTCTTTTTAATCCAATCCCCTTCGGATACGGGATTGAGCATTATAACGGAACGATCGGCCACAAGCGGCAGGCTTCCTGTATCACCCCGGTTTACGGGAATCTTTTTTACCACTTCACCCTTTTCCACCAGTGTTACCCGCTGAAAATTATTAAACCCGTACTCAAAAAGTTGTATTGCGTCCTGATAGCGATCATCACTGTGCAAGACAACCGTAATCAAACACGTACCGCCCCTCAACGCCGAGGCAACCAAACACTGCCCCGCCTCGTTGGTGGTACCGGTCTTGACCCCCGTGGCGCCGGGGTACCTCCACAGAAGCTTATTTGTATTGGTCAGCATGTGTTTCCAGTGATTGGAACCGTGTACCTCCGCAAAGCGGGTACCCACAATTCTACAAAATGTTGAATTCAACAGGGCATACCTTGTTACCAGCGCCAGGTCATGGGCGGTTGATACATGACCCCTGGCCGGAAGTCCGTTGGGATTGACAAAATGAGTATCCTTTGCCCCCAGAAATTTTAACTTTGTATTAACCAGATCCATAAATAAGCTTTCAGAACCGGCAAGGTGCTCGGCAATAGCCACGCAGGCATCATTACCGGACCGTACCAGAGCACCCGTGAGCAATTGTTCCAGGGTCAATTTTTCGCCGGCGATTAAATGCATGCTGGATTCCCCAACCCGGGCCGCCCTTTCGCTGACGGTTACCGTTGCCTCGGGGTCTCCCATTTCCAGCGCCATTAAGGCTGTGGCTATTTTAGTGGTGCTTGCTGGAGGTTTTAATTCAAAAGCATTTTTTTCATATAAAATCTGTCCTGTATGGGCATCAACAAGAATGGCCGCGTCCGCGCTGACGGGAGGCTCCTGTATTGCCTGGGCAGGCGCCCCCGCCACAGTTAACAGGAAGGATACAACCAGTAGAACCGTAACCAAGTGCCGCATATTTTTCACCGTCTCCAAGTAGATCTTTCCTTGCCTTCTTATCCTTCCCTGTTTGCCCTCTATTTATTAACTACTTTTTCCCTGCCGCCCGTTTCGCAGCAGTTCCCCCACGGTAACGATGGTGTACCCCTGCTCCTGCAGAGCATCAATCATGGGCGGGAGCGCCACCACTGTGGGCGCTGTGGGATGCATCAAGACTATTGCCCCGTTGTGGGCGTTCTTAACCACTTTATTTACCATTGCCTCGGGCCTGGGATGCTTCCAATCAACGGTATCTATACTCCATAAGATGGTGCTGTATCCAGCCTCCTCGGCGGCCTGCAATACGGCAGGTCCCCTTTCCCCATAAGGCGGAGCATATAATACCGGCTTCTTTCCGGTAATTTCCTTTAGTATCTCTTCGCATTTTAGTATATCCTTCAGGTTATCCCCTTTGGAAAGGCGATCCGGATGGGGATGCGCATAACCGTGGCTGCCTATTTCATGCCCCGCTTCCTCCAGCTGTTTGGTTAGTTTGGGAAATTTCTCAGCCCAGATACCTCCCACAAAGAATGTAATTTTAACATTCTTTTCCTCCAGAATATCCAACATACGGGGCAGGAATTCCTCCCCCCAGAATACATTGCAGGTGAGGGCTATTTCTTTTCTTTCCGAACTGCCCTGGTAAATAGGCTGGTCATCATAAACCGGTACAGCTGTCCAATGGGAGCTTAAAAGAAAAGAAAGCCCGGTTCCGGCGGTAAAGATTAAGGCAAACACGCAGAGAAGTAACGTTTTCCTTAGAAATAATACCCGCAAGGCATACACCTTCCCCAAGGCGAGGGCATCCCCTCGCCTATATTAGCTTGCTCATACAAAAGTAACTATTAGTCCGTGGGCGCGCCCCGGTGGTTTCCTTCGTATACTCCGCAATTATTTCTTGTGGAGCACATAAGTTCCCCCTGGAAACCCCCTTGGCAGCCATAGGGATATACCTAGATAATATGCACAACCTTGCGAGATTATCATTACCCTGAAAAATTAAAAACCCCTACTGAGTAGGGATTTTTTACTGATCTTTCTGTTGTTGTTTAAAGCGCGGTTGCCGGCCATGGAGCTTTCTTCCCCCGTTTCGGAAGGGTTTCTTCTCACCTTCATTCTTAGTACCCGGAGGCGGGTCAGGCAAGGCATCCTTTCGGGAAAGCTTTAACCGGCCCTGGTTATCATAACCAATGGCCTTAACCACTATTTCGTCGCCTTCTTTAACAACGTCTTCCACTTTGTTAACACGTTCGTGCGCCAGCTGGGATATGTGTACCAGTCCTTCTTTACCAGGTAAGCCCAACACCCCGGGGACCACTTCCACAAAACACCCGAAGTCCATAACTCTGACCACTTTACCGTTATATATCTGGCCCGGCTTTACCTCCTGGGTTAGCCTTTTGATAATGGACTGCGCGTAATCTCCGGCCTTGGGATCAACCGCGGCGATAAATACCCGCCCGTCATCTTCAATATCAATCTCCACGCCGGTTTCCTCAATTATTTTCTTTATTGTCTTACCACCGGGGCCGATAACATCTCGAATCTTATCGGGATGGACGTATGTTTGAATGATCCTGGGAGCGTAAGGCGAAAGCTCAGTCCTAGGCGCCGCTATCACCGCCAGCATTTCACCCAAGATATGCATTCTGCCCTGGTGGGCCTGGGATAATGCATTACTAAGAATATCCCTATCGATGCCGGGTATTTTGATATCCATCTGCAGCGCCGTTACACCTTTGCTGGTTCCGGCAACTTTAAAATCCATATCCCCCAGATGGTCTTCCATACCCTGGATGTCCGTCAGCACGGCAAAGTCATCGCCTTCCTTGATCAAACCCATGGCCACTCCGGCCACGGCAGCCTTTATGGGAACCCCGGCATCCATTAATCCCAGGGTACTGCCACACACACTACCCATAGAGGTAGAACCGTTGCTGGCCAATACTTCCGACACAATACGAATGGTATAAGGAAACTTGTCCTCGGAAGGAATTACAGGTTCCAGGGCTCTTTCCGCCAGAGCACCGTGACCGATCTCCCTGCGCCCGGGGGACCTTATGGGACGAGTTTCACCCACGCTGTACGGGGGGAAATTATAGTGATGCATAAAGCGTTTTGACTCCTCTATCCCCAGGCCATCCAGTATTTGTTCCTCGGAAATGGCACCAAGGGTCACACTGGACAAAACCTGCGTTTCACCCCTGGTAAATAACCCGGAACCATGAGTTCTAGGCAAAACACCCACTTCAACCGATATGGGTCGTACCTCATTGAGGGCCCTTCCGTCAATCCGTGTCCTGTCAACCAGGATGGATTTGCGGATTATTTTCTTTTCAACACTTTCAATTATTCTCTTGATATCGT
>JAALLQ010000423.1_pt1 | contig 9716 bp, 6 predicted proteins | sample 7245921 | NCBI WGS metagenome assembly JAALLQ01 (sample SAMN13049200, study PRJNA578106) | oil field metagenome | isolation source: filtered produced water from oil reservoir B7 | place: USA:offshore Texas | collected 2016 | reverse complement strand
GTTGTTTTGAAGGCCTTAAACAGCGATTATTGGAAAACAGTTGAAGCAGGAGCCAAAGACGCAGCAAATGAACTTGGTGTTGAAGTTTCTGTTATAGGCCCTTCCGCTGAAACACAAGTAATGGAGCAGTTTAATATGCTCCAGGATCAGTTAATTAGAGATATAGATGCCTTGGTGGTTGCACCTTTAAGACCCACTACCCTTACCCCTATTTTTGAACAAGCCAAGCAAGAGGGAATCCCGGTTTTATTAATCGACACAGATGCACCATGGGAAGGTAAAGTAACTTTTATTGGAACAGGGAATTACGAAGCTGGTCGACAGGCAGGAGAATACATGTTGCAAAAGCTTCCCAATGGTGGCAATGTAGTAATTATAAGAGGAGCAATGGGGGATTTAACCCATGACGAACGCACGAACGGCTTTCTTGATGCGGTTGAAGGGACAGATATAAAAGTAGTTGCTATTCAACCTGCTAATAGTGAAAGAGGAATGGGTATGACTGTTATGCAGAACCTCTTACAAGCTCATCCGGATATTGATGGGGTCTATGCCACTAACGATGAGATGGCATTAGGAGCCTTGAGGGCCATTCAAACAGCAGGAATAAAAAAGGATATTGCGATTATAGGATTCGATGGTACTCCAGATGCTCTTAAATCCATTAGAGATGGTGGTCTGACAGCCAGCATAAAACAGGATTCGTATATGATAGGGTATTATGGCGTAGAATATGCTGTTAAATATCTGAACGGTGAAAAAGTTGAGAAGGAAATACCTGTACCTACTTTGGTTATAGATAAAACGAATGTTCAGGAAGAAATAGCAAATATGGAAAAAATACTTGGTAGAAACTTGTAGTATTTTTATTATGGAGTCCTTCTTTCTACAAGAAGGACTCTATTGAATCCTTGGAGGTGGTTTTGTTGGAATCATTTCTGAAAATACGACACATTACTAAAAGCTTTCCAGGAGTAAAAGCATTGGATGATGTAGGTTTTGACATTCAGAAAGGCGAGATTCACGTTCTTGTAGGTGAGAATGGAGCAGGAAAATCTACTCTACTTAAAATTTTAACGGGGGCATATCAAGCTGATGAAGGTGAAATTTACTTGAATGGGAAAAAGATCGAAAATAACGATCCTATAAAATCGCTACATGAATGGGGGATTGTACCTATTTATCAGGAATTAAATTTGATACCCCAATTAGATATAGCCGAAAACATTTTTTTAGGAAGAGAAATTTTCACCAATGAAAGATTCAGAATATTAAATAGAAAAGTTATGCTTCAAAAAAGCCGAGAATTTTTACAAAGAATTGGTTTGAATATTGATCCAACTACAAAAATTGAGCAACTCGGAATAGGTAGGCAACAAATGGTAGAAATAGCTAAGGCACTTTCAATAGATGCGAAAATAATTATACTAGATGAGCCTACGGCTGCTTTGGGGGAAGAAGAAATAGAGAAATTATTTTCATTAATGAGGCAATTAAAAAGTGAAGGGATTACTTTGATCTTTGTCTCCCATAAGCTAGAAGAAGTAAAAGAAATTGGTGATACCATCACAATACTAAGAGATGGAAAACATATTATTACAGCTGATGTTAATGAATTGAGTGAAGACGAGATTATTCGTTATATGGTAGGAAGAAATATTGAAAATAAATTTTTAAAGATTAACAGTACACCTAAAGGTGAAATTCTACGTGTTGAAAATTTAACAAACTATGCGTTGAAAAATGTATCTTTCAGTGCATATAGGGGTGAAGTTTTAGGAATTGCAGGTTTAATTGGAGCTGGAAGAACAGAACTGGCTCGAGCTATAGTTGGTGCCGATAAAATTGATGCTGGTGAAATATTCATTAATGGTAAAAAAGTAGAAATTAAATCACCAGAAGATGCTATAAAACATGGAATCGTCTTATTACCTGAAGATCGAAAAGCACAAGGTTTATCCTTAGTTCATGATGTGAAGTTTAATTGTACCATTTCCAATTTAGGAAAATACAAAAACAAATTCTTTTTGAATACAAAAAAAGAAACAAGGGATACTCAAAGATTAATTAAAGATTTAAGTATAAAAACTCCTAGTGTGAGTACAAAAGTAGAGCAGCTTAGTGGAGGGAATCAGCAAAAATTGGTTATTGCTAAATGGTTGAATACACAAGCTGATATATTTATTTTCGATGAACCGACTAGAGGGATAGATGTTGGCGCAAAAGTTGAAATTTATAAAATAATAAACAGATTGATAGCAGAAGGTAAATCAGTAATAATGATTTCTTCTGAGCTTCCCGAGATTTTGGGAATGAGTGATCGTATCCTTGTAATGCACGAAGGAGAAATTACAGCAGTTTTCAACCGAGAGGAAGCAACTCAAGAAAAGATCTTAGAGGCTGCAATTGGAGGAGGGATAACTTATCATGTCAGTTAAAGAAAATGAAACTGCCCTTGATACACAACAAAAAGTCCCTAAACAGCAAAAAATTGACTGGAGAGATTTGTTAATAAACAAGCTAGGGGCATTATTTGGCTTAATTCTCTTGATGATTGTTTTATCTATAGTATCTCCATATTTTTTTACTTTTCGTAATTTAATGAATGTGGCACAGCAATCTACCATTATCGCTCTTGTCGCTGCAGGAGAACTCTTGGCTATTTTGACAGCAGGAATAGATCTTTCTGTTGGATCCATATTAGCTTTATCGATTAGTGTTACTGGAGTAACTACTATTACGATGGGAATTAATCCTATTATTGGTTTGATCTTAGGTCTCGGGACAGGCGCTTTGGCTGGAATGGCAAATGGTTTACTTCTCACGAAACTGCATTTGCCTCACCCTTTTATAGCCACACTAGGGATGATGAATATAGCGAGAGGATTGGCTTTAATAATAACTAAGGCGTCGCCTGTTTCTGGTTTTCCATCTTGGATTCAATTCTTAGGAGCTGGCTATATGGGGCCAATTCCCTTTAGTTTTATCATTGTTATTGTAATAGCAATTATTTTTCATTTTTTCCTTACAAAAACAGAACTTGGTAGACATATTTATGCTGTAGGAGGTAATAAAGAAGCAGCTAAATTATCTGGTATTAACGTAGACAAAGTACTTATTTGGGTCTTTACATTAAGCGGATTGATGGCAGCCGTAGCTGGAATAATATTGATGGGAAGAGTTAATGCAGCGTATCCTCTAGCCGGAATGCAATATGAACTTGATGCTATTGCTGCAGTAATTATTGGCGGTGCCAGTTTTTTTGGAGGAGTAGGAAATATTTGGGGTACAATGATTGGTGCAATCATACTTGCAGTCATTAGGAACGGTCTTAATCTCCTAGGAGTTTCGTCAGATATGCAAAGCGTTGTGATTGGTGCTGTCATAATTGGTGCAGTATACATAGATGTTTTACGTCGTAGGGGCACGAAATGAAATATGAATTCACAATTACAAAGTTTTTCCTTTATCTCTATTTAATTATTACACACAAAAAAGGAGAGAGATAAATGCGACAAATTAATTTAGGAATAATTGGAGCAGGAAGAATTGGCCAAATGCACGCTAGGAATATTGCACATCAAATATCAGAAGGGGAAATCCTCGCTATATCTGATATCATCGAAGATGCAGCAAAAAAAGTCGGAGAAGAACTTAACATCCCCATCATCACAAATGATTATCAGAAAATTCTTTCTAACAAAGATATTGATGGAGTTTTGATATGTTCTTCTACTGATACACACGCACAAATAATATCTGAGGCTGCGGAAGCAGGGAAACATATTTTTTGTGAAAAACCCATCGCTTTGGAAATGGAGAAAATAGAAAAAGCACTTTCCACTGTGGAGAAGACGGGAGTCAAACTGATGGTGGGGTTCAACAGGCGTTTTGATCCGAGTTTTAAAAAGGCTAAAGAGTTGATTGCAAAAGGAGAAATAGGAGAACCCCAACTGGTAAGAATCACCAGCAGGGATCCTGAACCACCTTCTTTAAATTATATAAAAGTCTCCGGTGGTTTATTCTTAGATATGATGATTCATGATTTTGACATGGCAAGATATCTTACAGGAAAAGAAATAAACGAGTTGATGGCTTTTGGTGAGTGTTTAATAGACCCTTCAATAGGTGAAGCTGGAGATGTTGATACAGCTATCGTAACCCTTAAATTTGAAAATGGGGTATTAGGAAGTATTGACAACAGTCGTAAGTCGGTCTATGGTTATGACCAAAGAATAGAAGTTTTTGGATCCAAAGGTTGTGTCATGGTTGGTAATAAAAAACCAACTGAAGTAGTCGTTAAAGATGCAAAGGCGATAAGTACCGACAAACCATTATACTTTTTCATAGAAAGGTATGCGAAAGCATATTTAACAGAGATAAAAGAATTTATTTCTTGCATAGTAGAAGACAAAGAGCCATCTGTTAGTGGATATGATGGAAAAATTTCGGTGAAGTTAGGTTACGCCGCTTGGGAATCATTGAAAAAAAGAAAGGTTGTAAAAATCTAATTAAAAATAAATGGTTAATATATAGTATTTTGGTTGGCTTCAACCAAAATAAAAACCAAAAAGCAAAAGGAGGTCATGTAATGGCAAAAAAGATGAAAGGAGTAACATTATTAGCAGATTGGGACCCAAAACCGGAATTTAAGCTGGGTGCCAAGGACGTTGAAGGAAAACAAACCTATTTAGGAAGCAAAGTTTGGAGAAACCCTAGAATAGAAATATTGGAGTATGATGTACCTGAACCTGGGCCAGAAGAAGTATTAATTGAAGTAAAAGCATGTGGTATCTGTGGAAGTGATGTACACATGGCGCAAGCGGATGAGGATGGATACATCTTTTATCCAGGTTTGACTGGCTTCCCTGCCATTCTTGGGCATGAATTTTCCGGGATAGTTGTAAAAGCTGGTGAAAAAGCGATTAACAAAAGGACAAACAAACCTTTTGAAGGTGGAGAACCTGTTACCGCCGAGGAGATGCTATGGTGTGGTCAATGTAAACCTTGTGCCGATGGATATCCAAATCACTGTGAACGTTTGAATGAATTAGGCTTTAACGTAAACGGGGCATTTACCAAGTATGTGGTAGTTCCCTCGAAAGTCGTTTGGAGTTTAGAACCTCTTAAAAAACTATACAGCGGTACCGATCTTTTCCTCGCAGGTAGTTTAACAGAACCAACATCGGTAGCTTACAACGCAGTTGTAGAAAGAGGAGGGGGCATACGCCCAGGTGATAATGTAGTCATTTGTGGTGGAGGCCCTATTGGAATAGCGGCCTGTGCAATAATGAAAAGGATGGGTGCAGCGAGGGTGATAATTTCTGAACCTGTGAAAGAACGTGCTGAATTGGGTAAAAAAATGGGAGCAGATTATGCGATCAACCCTGTAGAAGAAGATTTTACACAAAGGGTACTAGAATTAACCGACGGCATGGGCGCTGATTTATACCTCGAGGCTACTGGATTACCCACCAGAGTCTACCCTGGAATCGAACAAGCAATTTGGGAAGGAAGAACTTTAAACTCCACCGTTGTGGTAGTAGCCAGAGCTGATGCTAAAATGCCGGTCACCGGCGAAGTATTGCAGGTAAGAAGAGCCAGAATTGTTGGATCACAAGGACATTCTGGACATGGAACTTTCCCCAGGGTAATTGAAAGTATGGCAAGTGGAATGGATATGACTCCCATGATTACAAAAAAGATTACGTTGGAAGAAGTGCCTGATAATATAATTGGGCTACGTACGAATCGTACCGACTGTAAGATCACATGCGTGATGGAGTAAAAAAATAATTTAGGGAGGAAAGAAGATGAAAGCTAAGGACAAAATGTGGTTAACCACCGATAATCCAGCGATAATTTTTGAAGATAATACCGTTGGAAGGATGAAGAAAGAAATTTGGGATGCATCTGAGGAAGAGATTGATAAGATCCTCGAAGATTACGGAATACCTTCTGAACCAGAGTTAGGTAAACCTGGAACGTATATTCAGACAACTGTGAGACAACAGGTGATCGAAAATAGGAGGAAAAACGACGTTGTATTGATCCCTGTTGGTTGTACTGAAAACCATGGTATTCACAATGTCACAGGGCTAGATACCTTCATGGTGACCCAGATAGTCGAAGGGGTAAGAAGATACACTGCTAAGCAGGGAAGAGCTGTAAACTTGGCACTACCTCCTTTGAATTATGGAGGTCACCCCTACCACCATATGGGGATGCCCGGAACGGTTATAATGCCAGAAGAAGTAGTAAGAGAAACATTGATAAACGTTATGTTGGGACTTTGGAATGACGGTTTTAGAAAACAAATAATAGTTAACAATCATGGACAATTGTGGATGTTGGAATCTGCTTTACAGGAATTCATGAAACGTTATCACTTACCAGGTATTTTTCAGGTTTTGGATTGGCACAGGGCTGTAAGAGAATTTTTCTATCCAACCGATAGAGAAAACAGTCTTGAAACACATTTTATCCATGCCGCTGAAGCAGAAACCTCGATTGCACTATTGATGTTTCCGGAAAAAATGGTGGATATGAGTATAGTGGTAGATGCTGAAGGTAAGAGTTACCTTCCAGAAGGACATTTTGATACTTCAGTGGACCCATTCCGAAGACCTCATCGTTGGTCTGAGGGTGAAGGACATTCAGCCATAGAAAAGGCAGCCACCCCTGAAGGTGTGGTAGGAAAACCGAGTCTTGCAGATCCAAAGAAAGCAAAAAGACCGATTGCGGCTATACTCAAATATTTGACTTTGACAGTAGATCAGATCCTTGAGGCGTTCCCAGCAGGGAAAGTTCCTCCCGTCGAAGAAGTTACTCTAAGGAAAGAAAAAGATATGGAACCTTTCCTCAAGGAACCAGGAAGCGAAGGCTGGAAATCAGTATATGAACTGCCAATAATCGGTCAAATTGCAAAATAGATGTAATTGAGGGAAGAGTTGATCTTTCTCTTCCCTTTATTCTTTTTGATTAGAATCCGCTTTATTTAAAATAAATTGGAGGTCTCAGTCAAATGCTAAAATGTATAGTTGTTTCTACACCAGATGCAGAGTTTTCCGCACTTGCTTTCAAAGAGGATTTTAAAGAAAGCATAAGGAAAGTATCAAACCTAGGTTTTGATGCAGTTGAACTAGCTGTAAGAGATCCACAGATCGTTGATTTCTCCGAAATCAAAAACACTTTGAAGGACTACAATTTAGCGGTACCTGCCATCGGGACAGGGCAAGCTTTTGGCCAAGAAGGGCTCAGTTTTACAGATCCAAATCAAGAAATTAGAAATAAAGCTGTTCAAAGGATTAAAGAACAGATGGATTTCGCAAGGGAAATAGGTAATGCTCAAGTTATAATCGGTTTAATCAGAGGAAAAATAGGTAATAGACTGAGTAAAGAAAAAGGTGAAGAATACTTTATTCAATGCATGAGAGAATGTGCGGATTACAATAAGAATATCATCTTAACGGTTGAAGCCATTAACCGTTACGAAACGGATTTGTATAACAATATTGCATCAACCAAAGAAGTTATTGATAAAATAGATAGACCCAACATTAAAATGTTAATTGATACTTTCCATATGAACATTGAAGAACCTAATATCCCAGAGAGTATAACCAAAGCTAAAGGATATGTATCCCATGTGCATGTCGCCGATAGCAACAGATGGGCTCCTGGTTGTGGGCACATCAACTTTGAGGAAATCTTAAAATCTTTGAAGGATATTAATTATGATGGAGCAATTTCAGCAGAAATACTTCCACTCCCAACCCCAGAAGAAAGTGCTCGACTGACTATTGAAGCATACAAAAAATGGGGATTGTGAACACAATATAAAAAGGGGGAGAAATTCCATGTCGTTCAAAAGCATAAGAGAAAGGATAACTTTAATTGTCGTTATAATTTTTGTTCTATTTGGGGCAGCGATCTCTTTCAATATTTTTTCTTTGGTAAGATCCAACGACGGTTTGGGTAGTTATAGAAATTTATCTGATGCAACGAATCAGATCTCTGAAATAGAAAACAACTTTTTTGAAGCTGCTTTAGCCTTCAAAGATTATGTGATTAACTACGATGAACAAACAAAAGAAATTATTACTCAAAACATCGATGCCGTTCAAACTTTCTTTACCGGTGAAACTACCGATTCTACAGTTGTGCAAAACGTAATCGCAAAGATAGACGACTATGAAAGCAGTTTTAATCAAATTGTTCAATTGAACGAAGAAAAAAATAGACTTGTAAATCAAGATTTTAAAAATATATCCAGCGAATTACGCCAAATTATTACTGACTTTCAAACCTTAGCCCAAGAAAGTGTGTCACTTGGCTTTTATCTAGATAGTTCTTTGCGAATATTAGAAGAAATTATCAATTTTTCTTCTCAATATTTTTCTTCAACTTCTGAAGGAGATAAGAGAAATGTTCAAGAAGGTTTTAATGAATTAATAAATTCTTATTTAGTAACCATAGAATTCGAGTTGGCAACGAATTCACAAAAGGAAAAGTTTGATCAATTACAAAACCTTGTTGCCCAATTAGAAAACACCTTCAATCAAATAGTTACAGCGATAGAATCCCAAGAGCCCATAATCGGGCAGATGGAACAAGCAAGGGTAGAGATATTGAATCTATTAGAAGAACAAAGAAATGAATTAAAAGTTCAACAAGACACCTTAGGTCCATCACTCATAGAAGAAAACAACAGAGCAATAACCTTGACAATTATCTTAACCATAGTCGCCTTTGTAGTATCGATAATCATGGTTATCTATCTAATAAGGAGTATAACGAAACCACTGTTAGAGTTCAAAAACAAAATAAACCAATTCAAAGAAGGAGACCTAACGGTAAACTTTGAAAGTAAAAGCAAAGACGAGATAGGGCAGATGGCAAACGCTCTATCAGAAATGAGTAAAGAACTAAGAAGATCCATGGGCTCAATAATGCAAGCATCAAACAAAGTAGAAAATGCATCAGAAAGTCTAACACAATCATCACAAGAAAGCAGAAAAAGCTCAGAAGAACTCAAAAACCAGATGGACAAGATACAAACGAATGCTGAAGAAACGGCAGGAAACGTAGAAGAAGTAACCTCAGGGGTAGACGAAGTAGCAAGGGCAGCACAAGGGGTATCCCAAGACGCACAAAGGCTAAGTGAAGAAGCAGATGAAACAAGTAAAGCTGCAGAAGAAGGAAGCAAAACAATAGAAAGTATAAGTCAAGCTGTGAAAGAAGCGGTAGAAAGGACAAAAGAAAGTCAAAAAGAAGTAGAAACACTTGCAAGCAACGCCAAGAACGTACAAAGTATAGTAGAAACGATAAACTCGATAACGGAACAAACGAACCTGCTGGCACTAAACGCAGCGATAGAAGCAGCAAGGGCAGGAGAAGCAGGAAGAGGATTTGCAGTAGTAGCGGATGAGATAAGGAAATTAGCAGAAGAATCAAGAAATGCAACGGATGAAATATCCCAGATACTAACCAACATAACGCAAGGAACGAACAAAGTAAACGAATCGACGAACAAGGTAGTAGGAACGATAGGAGAAATAAACGAAAAGATGGTGAATGTACAACAAAGTTTCAACAGGATAAAAGAAAGGATAGAAAGGATGGACCAAGGGATAGAAAACATGACGGCAAGTGCAGAAGAACAAAGTGCAAGTGCGCAAGAGATGAGCACAGCGATGGACAGGGTAGCGAAAGCG
>JAALLQ010000421.1_pt1 | contig 9763 bp, 4 predicted proteins | sample 7245921 | NCBI WGS metagenome assembly JAALLQ01 (sample SAMN13049200, study PRJNA578106) | oil field metagenome | isolation source: filtered produced water from oil reservoir B7 | place: USA:offshore Texas | collected 2016 | reverse complement strand
TTCTCTTACATGAAGATAGGACTTGGATTGCTTTCCGTCACCCAGTATCTCAAGCTCGGCTGGATTCTTCCTGAGCTTGGCTATAAAATCAACTATAATCCCATGAGTTCCCCTGTCACCTATTATATTGGCAAAGCGGAATATCCAGGACTGCATGTCAAAGGTGTGTGAGTAGGATGTGATCAGTGCTTCACTTGCAAGCTTGGATGCACCGTACAGGGATATGGGGGTCAGTGGTCCGTAATCTTCGGGTGTGGGGATCACCGTGGCCTCTCCGTAGACTGTGGAGGTGGAGGTGAATGCTATATCCTTCACACCATTTTTGCGCATGGCTTCCAGCAGGTTATAGGTGGCTGTAATGTTCTGGTCAAAATGCACCTTCGTATCCACTGCCCCAAGTCGCACATCGGGATTTGCGGCAACATGGAATACAAGATCCATACCCCTGCAGGCTTCTTCGATTTTCTTTTCATCCAGAAGATCTCCCTGAATAAGTCTGAATCCGGGATCATCCATACAATTATCAAGAAATTCCAGTCTTCCGGAACTCAGATTATCAAAAACCGTAACTTTATTTCCCATTCCAACAAGTCTGTCAACCACATGGCTGCCGATAAATCCGGCACCTCCGGTGACGAGTATTCTTTGTCCTGATAATCTGTCTCCGACCATTTCAGTGCCTCTTTCTTAAACTAAAACGCTATTTTATGTATTCCTGTATATAGCCAGATATAGTGGTACCAGTACATATTTAAGTTTTATGAAATGCTAGCTGAAAATAGAATTCAGGAGGCTGGAATTCCAGTATCTGCTCTATCATAAAGGCAATTTCACAGAACCATATCGTGATCTTCATTGATGGATCAATGTGACTGATGACTGATGCTGGAAGCAGGAAATATGAATCAAGTTTGTTTTTAGAAATATGTTTATTGATATCTCACATAATCACAAGATCCAGAAATATATTTCTCAAATATGATACTTATTTCTTTTATGTGTCTGTTAAAAGCAATTATTTTTTTTATTTACTTGTTTTCATCATCTTATCATACTATGCGATAATATTATTAATCAAAAACACATTTTGTTATGTGGAGTGGAAATGTGAGCACAATCTGATTGGGATTGCTGGTATCCTGTCAGCTTATGGCTTGCATAAATATGTTTGATTTTGAAACCGTAAGAAGGGGAGTAAAGATGGGTATAACAGGTATAATTCCTGCCTATAATGATGAGGCTAACATTTATGATGTCATCAAAAAGGCAGGAGTATATGTTGATAATATCGTGGTGGTTGATGACGGGAGTACGGATTCCACCGCATATGTTGCAGAAAAGATGAATGCACATGTGATAAAACATGAAACACACAGGGGGAAGATGGAAGCGCTCAGGACCGCCTTCAAATTCTCAGAAAAATTCGGGGACGGCCCTGTACTTGTAATTAATCCAAATAAATCCTATAATTCAGAAGAAATTCCTAAAATGATAGACCCTGTTATGTGGCTCGAAGCCGATGCGGTCGTAGGATACAGCCCATTTCCTGAAGCAGGGTCAGATTATGATATACAGTCATTGATAGCAAATAATAATGGCAACGGTAATGGTAACGGAAACATTTCCGAACTCGGAAGACAGCAGTTTGTACAGTATCTCTATGATAATATCGGATATGCGGCATTTTCGTCCCAGTCGGCAAATTTCATGAAATTCGAGCCGGATTCCCTGCCGATGGAGTTGTCTCTTGTCAAGGACCTTGCAGATGCCGGTATGAGAGTAAAGGAGATCAATGTCAGTAAGGTCCGTGAACAGAGCAAGGATGAACTTTATGATCATAAGATCGGGGTGGTGGTACCTGCCTATAATGAAGAGAAACTGATAGCAAAAACAGTTGGTGGCATCCCTGACTATGTTGACCGGATATATGTTATCAACGATGCAAGTACCGATGATACTGCCGGGGTACTGAACTCGATCAGGGACCCTCGTTTATCGGTCATCACACATGAACAAAATCAGGGAGTAGGTGCTGCAATCCTGCACGGCTACAAGCGGGCCCTTCAGGAAGATATGGATATTGCTGTTGTCATGGGTGGTGATAACCAGATGAACCCGGCACTTATGCCGGATCTTATAATGCCTATTATCCGGGGCGAGGCCGATTATACGAAGGGCAACCGCTTAAAATCAGAGGAATTCCGTGGGGGGATGAGCTCCTGGAGGCTGTTTGGTAATTCACTGCTCACTTTCCTCACAAAGGTCAGCAGTGGATACTGGCATATAATGGATCCACAGAACGGTTATACTGCAATATCAAAGAAAGCCCTTTCAGGTATAGAGATCGATAAGCTTTACACATATTACGGCTACTGTAACGATATCCTGGTAAAGCTCAATACATTCGGGTACAGGACAATTGATGTTTCCATGCCTGCCCGCTATGCTGATGAGAAATCGACCATCAAGTATGGAAGATACATGACCAAAGTTTCGGTCATGCTGCTGAAGAATTTCTTCTGGAGGCTCAAAGAAAAGTACTCTATTCAGAGTTTCCACCCTCTGGTCTTCTTCTACGTCTTCGGTATGATATTTTTGCCTCTGGGTGTGCTTCTTTCTGCATACACACTGGTCGGGAGCCTTGCAGGATGGGCTGTCCCTTCAAGTCTTCCATTGATAGATGCGCTTCTGATCATAGCGGGTATACAGTTGATCCTCTTCGCAATGCTCTTCGACATGAAGGAATGTTATCGATCAATGGATATAGGTATTTGATATAAAAGGACCAGGAAAAGATTCAGGTATGCCGGTTACCGGTTTACCCGATCTTTTCTGCTTTTTTAAAGACTGCTTCTTTATTATCTCTTTTCACAAGAGCTTGCTTCCGATTACAATATTGTTTCGCCGAAATGATATGATACAATCGAGAGGTCAGCAATATCGATAACATTGTCTTCATTGATATCGCATTGTACATTTGAGGAATCGACTGTTTTCATATGGTTCTTCCCGACAAGGGTAACATCAAGGATATCAACTTTCTTATCCTTGTTTATGTCCCATCTGGGATGCATATCCAAAACACTGATTGTCCGGCTTGCACTTACCTCTTCGTTCCCATCACTGACAATTACTTCAATAGAGTAAGTGCCGGCTGATTTGTGATCGGTTTCCCATACATAGGCTGCATCATTGCTGACAATTGTGTCATCTATCTTTATGGTGTAGCTGAGCACGTCCCCGTCAGCATCGTACGCTTCACAGACGATGTTTATGGTCTCTTTTTCTTTGAAAACCTCATCATCTGCAGGGATCAGGCTGGTGATCACCGGCGAATGCTGGGCACTGTTTACAGTGACACTTACCTTTTCAGCATCCTGCAAGTAGCCATCTGAAACCAGGAACTCGATAAGATAATTACCTTCCTGTCCTTCAGCAGGGGTCCACGTGAATGATCCGGAATCATTATCAAATACTGCTCCTGATGGTATTCCACTTGCTGTATAACTTAGTTTGTCATAATCCTGATCATCTGCTGTAACTGTAAAGGCGAGTAACTGATTCTCATCCACAGTTTTTGAGCCTATGGGCTGCAGTACAGGGGCAGTATCTATAAGCACCCTGGCATCGCTTATGCTATGGCCCACAGCATTGGAGTCTATATCGCTGATGACAACATTCGACAGGTTCAGGGCGGTATGGCCGGTATTGCTTCCTGCCCTGAGGGTTACCGTAGCCATTGTTCCGTTATCTGCCACAGTAACATCTCCAATTATGGCATCATAGACATTCTTCACAATTCCAATGTCATTTTCCACTGTACCACTGTAAAACTCTGTATATCCGTTGATGCTGAAAAGCTCACCTTCGGTGACGCTAATAATACTCTGCATGGTACTGTTAAAAAGCAGATCGAATTGTGCACCGTTTATTCCGGTTCCCGGTTCTATAAATATATTCACTGAATATTCATCTCCCGGTGTTACCACATTCTTTAATGGCAGAATACTTACAAGCGTTTCTTGCTGATTTTCCTGATTATCATCGGTAAGATCTGTCAGGACGATAGCGCCATTGGATGTATAGAACTTTGAAGTATCCTGCTCAGTTACACTTACCTGGTACACGTTTCCATAATCCGGATATGCATAGGCATCGTAATCCACAGAATTATCAAAGATATTGTTCTTAAGTTCCAGATTGTAGTCCGTCAGAACAGGAATCAGTTTTAAACCCCTGGTAGAGCCGGATATTTGCCTCATGTTGCTTATGCTGTTATTCTGCATGACCACATTATCTGCATTTTCCAGATTGATGGCCGTCCCGCCCACACCCGAGATCTTATTGTTGTCAACATAAGCTTCATCCACGTTATGCAATACGATAGCGCCATCATCCGCAACAAGCCAGTTATTGACATCAGTAATCATATTGTCCGAGACTGTGACATTCTCATAGGGGACAAAGATCGTTCCTGCGGTATTGTGTCCTCCCAGGACATAGATCCCAGAATCCTGTTTTTCTGCGTTGTAGTTCCCTTTCACGTAGTTTCCGGTAATGCTGAGATTACGTACAGTTTCGGTATATTCGTCATCGTAATTGACGTTGGAGACCCAGATCGGTGTTTTACAGTCAATAACACTATTATTTTCGATGAAGAGATAATTCGCTCCATGACTGTCGATACCTTCCCATGCAGGATTATTTTCGATTGTATTATTCCTGATGTAAATGTACTCTGAATATTCTTCTGTGCTGCTTCCCTTGGAAATTGCCACACCATATGAGTAACTGTTCAGCTCTCTTGTATCGATGTTCCTGAAGGTGTTGTCCTCAACGTAGATGTTGCTTGCCTGCTTTGCTATCATCACGCCACAGTAACCGAAGTCCAGGAAATCATTGTTCCTGATGATTATCTGTCTGTTATGGCTTGAGCTTGTACGGGTTTCCAGATCGATTCCGTAATCTCTGTAGTTGCGGAAAGTATTATTCTCAATAAGACAGTTTTCGCTGTTCTCTATTTCCACAAGGCCTGTGCTGCCTGCATGGACAAGATATGGTCGGTCAGGGTTACTGAAGGTAAAACCTGTTATGGTCACATTGGTCAGGTCATCTGCCCGGAATATGCTGTATCCTTCTATGACAGCATCCTTTCCAAGCATTTCAATATTGGATTTGAGTGAAACCGAAGAGTCGATAAAATATGTTCCGGCATTTACAAGGATAGTACCCTCATCTATTGCATTGACTGCTGCTCTTAAGGCGTCCGCATCGTTGTTTCCGCTATAGAGAATGTTTCCTGTATTTATCTTAGCAACAGTTATATCCGAAATTTCAGATACAATAACATCATACTCCATATTGATTGTTTCATTTCTTTCTGAACTGGTATCAGAGTCGTTTGTCTCTTCAAGCGGACGTGGTTCTGGCGGGGTAAGTGGCGGATCTACTGTTGAAGTAGCCGGTGTATCCGTCTGGACACTAAGGCTCAGATAGCCTCCGAACTTTGACTGCACTTCATTGATCAGGGTAGTATAGTATGTGTAACCTGAATTAGCATATCCGTGGTAACCCACAGAACTGTCAAAGTCGTTGTCCCTGATGGTTGTGCTGAAACTCTTTACAACAGCCTGCATCTCTATACCCTTGGTAGAGCCTGAGATCGGAATGAGGTTCTTAATTTCATTATTTTGAATTACCAGCTTATCGGCGTTCTGCAAATTGATACCGGTTCCTCCGACACCGGTGATCAGGTTGTTGTCGATGATACCACCGTTAACATCTCTCAGTACTATAGCGCCGTCATCTGACACAAGCCAGCTGTTGACGTCCGTAATTGTATTGCCTGAGACGTTTATGCTCGTATATGGCTGCGCATAGTTGCGCGCACCCAGAACATGTATCCCTGAATGTTGTTTTTCAGGAGAATCCATATTGCCTTTGATATAGTTACCTGTAATGACAATATCATGGACCTGCAGAGGATAAGTTCCCTCGTTGGTCATATATGCCACTGCTATCGGCACTTTGCAGTCCAGGACTGTATTGTCCTGGATGTAGACATGGTTTGCACCATGGCTGTCAATTCCTTCCCATACTGGATTGTTCTCTATCCAGTTGTGCCTGATATAGATATATTCGGAATGATCGTAAGAGTTGCTTCCCTTGGCAATGGCTATTCCGTATGCATTTGCGTTGACCTTTCTGGTATTGATGTTCTTGAACGTGTTGTCCTCCACGTAGATCTGGTAGGACTGCTTCCATATCATCACGCCACAGTATCCAAAATCAAGGAACTGATTGTGGCTGATGGTTATATCTTCGTTCTTGTGAGATGTGGAACTCACGGCCAAGTTCACACCGTAATCCCTGAAATTACGGAATGTATTATTCTGGATTAGACAGCTATTACTGTTTACAATATTGATAAAACCGGACCCACTGGCAATTGCTCCGTAAACCTGGTCAGGGTTGCTAAACTCAAGTCCGCTTATCTTAACATTTGTTGCACTGTTTATATTGAATATTTTATAACCCTTAAGCACAGCATTGTTCCCGATTACTTCTATGTTGGATTTCAATGATACGGGTGAGCTGATCATATAGGTTCCCGGGTCTATCAGGATAATACCATTGTCAATAGAGTTAACAGCAGCTCTAAGAGCTTCCAGATCGTTGCTCCCGCTGTATACAATATCTCCTTCAGCAGTTTCAACAATGTTCGTACTTCCGCTTTTATAAACAGACACTGCATATTCCGGATTATTTTCAGCAGCAGATGTTGAAGAAATTAAAAATCCTGCGGATGTAATTAATATTAAAAAAATGACAATAGCATTTTTAGCGTTTTTATGGGGTGTGTACATTTTTTCACCATGCTGATCTAAAATATGGTTGTGATTGACAATCACATGTACACGTGTTTAAAAAGTATGTCTCAAGATCTCCTGATTCAGGCTTTATTTGTACATACAATTTCTTTAGAGTATAAATTTTTGTATCATCATTACTTTCTATGATTATTATTTAAATTGTAACGGATACTGTTTTTATATCAAAATCTTTATTATTTATATCAACAAAATTATAAAAATATAATATACAGTATGTTCATAATGAATGCGAATAAATGAAGGAAGAAAGAAAGGAGGTATGGTTGACGGAGTGATCATCCGTCAACCTCATGTCTGATTTTTTTTGATGGTGCTACGACACTTATGGTGGTGGCAGATAGTGTGCCGTTTACACACCGGAAGCTCCGGGAATCAGACTCCCGGGACTTCTACTGATTCATCGAAATTGTTGTTCTCAAATTCCAGGTTACTTCCGCCGGATATGATCTTCAGACCCTGGGTTGCGCCTGAGATGGGCTTCATATCTTTTATACTGTTACCTTTTACTACAGTACTGTCAGCATTTTCAAGGTTAATACCTGTGCCGCCGACTCCTGAAATATCATTGTTCTCAACGACAGCCTTTTCCACACTCTGCAGAACGATGGCTCCGTCGTCTGATATGAGCCAGTTGTTTACATCACGGATGGTGTTGTCCGAGACAATGACCCTTGATATTGGTTCAAGGACAGCTCCTCCGTGTCCGCCTATCACATAGATTCCGGAGTCCTGTTTCTGTCCGTTGGTGTAGCCCTGTATCTGGTTGCCTGTGATCTTCACATCATGCAGGGTTTCAGGGTAGCTTCCGTCACTTGTACTGTGGGAAACTGCGATAGGTATCTTGACGTCAGTGATTGTATTATCCTCTATGTAGATATTGTTGGATCCGTGACTGTCGATACCTTCCCATACGGGGTTGTTCTCTATGTGATTGTTCCTGATGTAGATGTATTCGGAATACTTGTAGGAGCTGCCTCCCTTGGCGACTGCAACACCGTAAGAGTTGACATTTATCTTTCTGGTGTTAATATCCTTGAACAGGTTGTCCTCAACATAGACATTGCTGGACTGCTTCCCGATCATAACACCAGCGTATCCGAAATCCAGGAACTCATTGTTCCTTATTGTGATCTCTTCATTGGTGTAGGATGGGGAACTGACATCAAGGTAAACACCGTAGCTTCTGAAATTGGTGAATGTATTGTCTTCGATAAGACAGTTATTACTGTTCTCGAATTTAATGAGTCCGACATCGCCGACAACCGGAAGGTATGCCTCGTCCGGATCACTGAACTCAAATCCTCTTATTGTAACGTTGGTTGCATCTGTTATGTTGAAGATACTGTATCCTCTGAGTACTGCATCCTTGCCTACCAGTTCAATATTTGATTTCAGTTCAATTGCTGAACTGATCATATATGTTCCGGAGTTGATCAGGATGCTTCCTTCATCAACAGCATTCACTGCAGCCTTTATGGCTTCTACGTCGTTATTTCCTTCGTATATTAGCTCTCCGTCCTTTGTATGGACAGATGTTGTGGTGGTGTCTTTGGAAATGCTTACTGTGTAGTTTGATCCTTCATCGGCGGTGGTGTCGGCCGCTGAAGCAATTGCTGTCCCAAGGCTTAAGCCAAGGACCAGACAAACCATTAAAAGGCTTGTAGTTTTTCTTCTTTTAACCATTTTAGACCTCTCAACTATTGAGTGTTAATAATCCGTTTTTGATTATTCAGGTCAGGCTGTCAAAAACAAAGTTATAACCCGATCTTGTCCTCTTGAAGAAAAACGCCATGACACTTGGGGATAGTGTCCGTTATTTCGTCAGGGGTCGAGTGATGGTAACTATATTTTGTGACGAGCACCTCGATAATATACTCTCTAGTATATATATTCTCGCAGGTCTAAAAAAGGCTTTAAGTTACTTTTAGATCGTTTTGAAGCTATTTTAAGGCTCCTGCAATCACTGTCGCAGTTACATATTACATGGATTAACTGAGTAACAATATCACTCATGGGTGTTTTTGTCTGTATTCGATTTTGTCTCTGTCATGAAATATTCTACAATCGATAAATTTTCATTCTCTATCTTTGAGGAAACTATAATCTTACACACACAGAATAAATATCAGCTTCTGTAGGAATATTTAAAAATAATGTCTTGACATAGGATTCTATGTGTGGTTAATTAACTTATGTGTAATGTAACTTAAATTTATGAAATCTCTCGGAGAATAATAAAATGAAGTTACTATACGATTTAGATAGGTGGGCATACACAAAGGGACTATCAAAACTTGCAATTCCTCTGCTTATCCTCGCTTTTCCAGCAACATGGGCAGTAATAATATATCGTTATGGTAATTTTATAATACACATAAAAACAAAAGCCATAAGAATTCTCTTGTTTCCGACATACTTTGTGCTTAAAAGGCTTACTGAACTGTTGACATCGATTCAGATTTCAGAACGTGCTGAAATCGAAAAAGGTTTGTATATCGCACATATGGGTTGTATTGTGATTGGAAGTCATGCCAGGATCGGGAAAAATTTTTCCATCAGACAGGGTGTGACAGTTGGAGGGAGCGGAAGGGGAGATAAATACGGCTATCCTAGCATTGGTGACAATGTATTTGTAGGAGCCGGAGCAAAAATTATTGGAAAGATCAATATTGGTAATCACTGTGCAATTGGAGCAAATGCCGTTGTCACCAAGGGTCTGCCTGATTATTCGGTAGCTGTCGGGGTTCCGGCAAAGATCATTTCGAACAATGGAAGTTATGGAATTTTTGTAAGGGAGTAAAAACGAAAAATTATCAGGATTGGAGCACTTTCAATATCTTCTATGCTTTTCGACTTTCCAAGCCATAGAA
>JAALLQ010000602.1_pt1 | contig 9791 bp, 8 predicted proteins | sample 7245921 | NCBI WGS metagenome assembly JAALLQ01 (sample SAMN13049200, study PRJNA578106) | oil field metagenome | isolation source: filtered produced water from oil reservoir B7 | place: USA:offshore Texas | collected 2016 | reverse complement strand
AGCTCAGGAAGTATTTCTAAAGACTTTTTATACTGACTCAGAGCCTCTTTGAACCTTTTCAAACTCAGATAACAATCTCCTAATAAGGCGTATAAAACTCCTTGAATCTTTTCATCTTCGATCTTTCTTAAACTAGAAAGGGTCTTCAACGTATCAACAGTATCTTTTGTGTTTTGCAAAACAGAATAAAAAAGCAAAAGTCCAGGTATACCGTTTTTTTCTACAAAATTAAGATAATCACTTTTTGTTATAAAATCTAAAAGTTTGTCTTCTGATGTTTTCATTTTCTTTATTATGTATTTTGAAAGTTCATTTCTACAAGATAATTTATCTAACAATCATCGACTTCAACTTCTAATTCAGCAATTTTTTCAACGACGCTGTCATAATAAACAACAATTCCTGATTTTTCTACACCTTCAACCATAACTCTTAATCCAGGTAATAACTTTTCAAACTCATCTTTAGCTTCAACACTTTCTTTTATATCGTTCATCAAAACATACAAATTCTTTTTATCAATATTAATGTTCTCATCTTCACTAAATGCAATTGAAATATGATTGTTGAAACCTTCAAAATCCTTTCTTTTCAACATTGCACGTGCCATCAAAATATGCGCCAAAGGCACTTGCTTGAAAGACATAATAGTCCAATCAAAATTCTCAACATTTTTCATAGCTTCGTCTAAGACTTTAAAAAACTTTTCCCCCCACTCGATTAGCTCATCCCAATCGCTTGATCTTTCGTACAAAGCCATCATGCCAAAGTAAGGATCAGGATACTGAGGAGTTGCATCAATACACTTTTGTAGCAATTCCTTCCCAAGATCTTTCAAACCTCCAAACACACAATCCAAACCAAACAAGTACAAAAACTCAAGCCCTATCGCAGGAACTTTCCCCACTCTTTTTATCTCTGCCAACGTTTCCCAAGCGACTTGGTTCTTCTTATACATATACCCCCCGATAGACTCTGTTTTGTACAACTGAACTAAATAATACAACCTCTCGATGGGATGTTTCGCTTCCTTTAATTGCTCTCTTATTAAAGTACCGGTTCTTTCATACTTCTTTCTCTAGAATTGGAAAATTACCTCGAACTACCTTTGGTTTATATACAGCTTGATTATGTACAACGTTTTTGTATTCAATGGTGCCTTTTCTAAAAATTCTTGGAGTCGAAGCAACTTCGGTTCTTGTGTAGTCAATATCCATATAACTGATTGTTGGTATATAAACAGTATTAACATCTTTTGCCTGTTTCTTAAGAAACTCTCTTACATTTTTTTTAAACGATTCTGACGCCTCCTCATCCGCATCGTAAATTAAAACCCATTCGCAGGTTGGAAACTTCAAAGAATAGTTACGAGCCTCAGAAAAATCATTCTGCCACTCATGGAAGTACAACTTATCAGTATACTCTTTAACTATTTGGGGTGTTCTATCCGTAGAACCTGTATCAACAACGATTATCTCATCTGCCACATCTTTAATGGCCTCTAAGGCGCGTCTAATATTAGTCTCTTCGTCCTTAACGATCATAGCAACAGATAACAATTTTTCATTATCAGCATTCATACATCTTCCTCCCCTTAAAAAGCTACATCTATTATATCATTCTTGTTCAACCTATTGAATTCCTTAAGGGGTGGTGGGCGGGAATAGATGAAAGAAGCTCTAATCAAAGAAAAAACTTCCCTAAAGGGCGGCGGGCGGGAATAGATAAAAGATCCACCTTAAGGGCTTTAATCAAAATAAAATTCCATAAAGGGCGGGGGGCGGGAATAGATAAAAGGAAACAAAAAGAGGGCCGAAGGCCCCCTCTCTAAACTTCCCCTTTATCGCAACAACTGCAACACATTTTGTGGAATCGTATTCGCTTGTGCCAACATTGCATTCGATGCTTGCATAAGTATCTGTTGCTTTGTAAAATCCATCATCTCTTTTGCCATATCTGCGTCTCTGATTCTGCTTTCTGCTGCAGTTAAGTTCTCTGATGCTACACCCAAGTTGGATATAGTATGTTCCAATCTGTTTTGGACAGCACCAAGTGATGCTCTTGCTGTACTTACTTTGTGAATTGCGGCGTCCACAACCATTATCGATCTTTCCGCACTATTTTGGTCTGTTGCTTTAAGTGACTCTTCTGTGAGTCCAAGAGCTCCCGCACTCATATCGTCTATCCCAAGCACGATGTTGTGACCTTCATTTGCCCCTATTTGGAAAACCAACTGATTAGCGGCGGTGTTAATTGCTTCAATTCTAACAACGGCACTATCTACAATTTCATTTAAAGGTAACGCTCCTCCAAAATCATCAATATTAAACGTTGAGGGATCCCATGTAAAGGAACCCAAACCAACACTCATACTTATAGTGAAATTAGTAGTATCAGTACCACTACTAGCAAGAGCAAAACTATCCGTCAGAGTAGTAGTAAGAAGAACATGTCCGGCCCCTAGGGTAGTTATTCCTGACGCAGTTCCATCAGCTCTTATTTGAGTTATTCTAACATCCAAAGGAGAGGTTTCTGTACCCTGTAATTGCCCAACTTCTACGACGTAAGTGCCTTCTACGTCAGGAGTTATTGTGAAATCTCCAACGTAAGTCGTAGTGCCACTTGTGGTGGTCAGTGTGGTTACGAATGACCCCTCCACTCCAGCAACTTTAAGATCTATGTTTCCACCTGTAACAACTTTGGCATCCACTGTGCCTCTGAATGATTCAATCTTTCCATCAAGCAATTTCTGTGTGTTGAACTCTGTGGTTCTTGAAATCCTATCGATCTCTTCTCGTAGTTGATCTAATTCTAACTGAATTTGGTTTCTATCAACATCTGTGTTTGTGTCTGATGCAGCTTGAACCGCTAGTTCTCTCATTCTTTGGAGTATAGAGTGTGTTTCTGTCAATGCCCCTTCTGCTGTTTGTATCAAAGATATAGAGTCTTGTGCATTTTTAACAGCGGTTTCTAAACCTTTGATTTGACCTCTCATCTTTTCGGATATTGCTAATCCCGCTGCATCGTCTCCTGCTCTGTTGATCCTTAAACCAGAAGAAAGTCTTTCAAGCGTTTTACCCATAGATTGGTTTACTTGATCCATCGATCTCCATGCATTCAATGCACTGATGTTGTGGTTAATCCTCATAATTCATACACCTCCATGTGATTTTTTTGTTTCTTGCCCTTCCTTGGACAAGGATTTTCCCTTAGCGCTAAGGATTTTCATACATATTATCGAACAGTTTTCTAAAAACTTTAGTGTTTTTAGTACTCTTTTTTAATTTTTCCCTTTTTTGAACAAAATTAAAACTTTCCTTAACTACTCATAATGCCTTTTGACACATTCAAAGGGTATTATTAGCCTTTAGTGAGTCTCTTCCAAAAAATTGTGAACAGATAATTGATAAACTTAATTTCACTCCAGCTTAATTATTTGCTATTTTCGTAAGAAAACCATAATTTTTCATATAACCTTCATCCCCCATAATTCCTCCTATAAAACTCCTTATACTCCCCTGTTATAACCTTCTCCATCCATTCTTTGTTTTCAAGGTACCAATCTATCGTTCTTTTTATCCCTTCTTCAAACTTTGTTTCTGGTTCCCAGCCTAACTCTTTTCGTATCTTTCTTGGGTCTATTGCGTATCTTCTGTCATGGCCTAACCTGTCTTTCACATGTTTAATCAATCCTTCGTTTATCTTTTCGTCTTTTGTTTTTTCTTGTAAGTATTCTATTATTATTTTTACTATTTCTATGTTTTCTTTTTCGTTGTGCCCACCTATGTTGTATACTTCTCCACTTCTTCCTTTTTCAAATACAAGTTCTATCGCTTTACAATGATCTTCCACGTACAACCAATCCCTTATCTGTTTCCCATCCCCATACACGGGTAACTCTTTGTGGTTTAAAGCGTTGTTTATCATCAGCGGTATGAGCTTTTCTGGAAATTGGTATGGTCCATAGTTGTTTGAGCATCTTGTTATGTTCGTATTTAGTCCATATGTGTCGTGGTAAGCCTTTACTATCAAATCTGCACTTGCTTTACTTGCAGAGTATGGACTGTGTGGATCAAGAGGTGTTTCTTCTGTGAAGTATCCCGTTGGTCCCAACGCTCCATACACTTCATTGGTTGATACTTGTAAGAATTTTTGTTTTTTTCTTTCGTCGTAGTATTTTTTGAATACATGCAACAACGTTTGTGTTCCCAGTATATTTGTTTTTAAAAATATCTGTGGGTCGTGTATTGATCTGTCTACATGGCTTTCGGCAGCGAAGTTTATTATCCCTTCTATTTCGTTTTCTTGGTATATCTTTTCTAGCAGTTCTATATCGTTTATGTCACCTTTTATGAAGGTGAACCTATTTTTTTCTTCTTCATTTAATTTGGATAGGTTATCCAAATTCCCCGCATAGGTTAGTTTGTCTAACCCTATTATCTTTTTGTCTTTTTGTTTTCTGAGGTAGTAGTACACGAAATTACTTCCTATAAAACCAGCTATTCCTGTTACTAGGATAGTCAATTCGTATCACTCGCAAATCTCAGTATGTATTGTCCATATTCAGTCTTTTCATATTCTCTACCTAATTTAATCAATTCTTCTTTTGTTATCCATTTGTTCCTATAGGCTATTTCTTCCAAACAAGCGATGTATAAACCAGTTCTTTTTTGAATGGTTTTAACAAAGTCTGCGGCGTTTGCAAGTCCATCGTATGTGCCTGTGTCTAACCATGCTATACCTCTTCCTAAGACTTCAACATTCAATTCATTTTCTTCTAAATATATTCTATTCAAGTCGGTTATTTCTAATTCTCCCCTATCTGAAGGTTGCAAATTTTTTGCTTTTTCTACCACAGTGTTATCGTAAAAATATAATCCAGGTACTGCATACTTTGACTTTGGTTTTGAAGGTTTTTCTTCTAAACTAACTGCTTTGTAATTTTCATCAAATTCAACAACCCCAAATTCACTTGGATTATTTACATAATATCCAAAAATGATGGCACCTTTTTCTAACTTTGCGGCTTTTTTTAATTTCGGAACAAAATCTTGCCCATAAAATACGTTATCCCCAAGGATTAAACAAACGCTGTCTTCACCAATAAAATCCTCGCCAACAATGAAAGCATCTGCAAGTCCTCTTGGTTTCTCTTGAATTTGGTATTCTATCTTTAGCCCTAAATGACTTCCATCGTTTAGAAGCTGTTTGTACAATCCAATGTATTCAGGATTGGAGATAATTAGTATCTCCCTTATTCCTGCCAACATGATGGTTGATAAAGGATAGTATATCATGGGCTTATCGTAAATAGGCAATAATTGTTTACTTATTCCCTTTGTTATTGGGTAAAGTCTTGTACCATTTCCCCCTGCAAGGATTATGCCTTTCACAATATCACCTCAATCAAATATTTATTATAATATCGCATATTCTATCTACATCTGATAATTTTAAATCAGCATATAAAGGCAAGGTTAAAATTCTATCGGAGACATATTTGGCGGTAGGTGTTTCTTCTACGTTAAATTGATTTTTATAGCATTGTACATCGTTAGTTAGTGGATAGAAGTATTTTCTAGCAAAAATATTATTTTTCTTTAGCTCTTCAAATATTTCATCTCTGTCTGCCTTATAACCAACAAATAATACAGGAAAGTAAGCATAATTACTTTTGACATTTTCTTTTTCTTCATTAAGTTTTATACCTTTAATGTCTGAAAGCCTTTCTTTATACCTCTCAACTACTTTTTTTCTTTTTTCTATTTCATCGTCTACATGTCTTAAATTGCATATACCCATGGCAGCTTGAAATTCATTCATTTTGGCATTCCCACCTACAGATTCGATGCTTTCAGGACCGGTAATTCCGAAATTTTTCATTTGATCTAACTTTTCTTTTAATTCATTTTTTTTATATGTAACGGCTCCACCTTCAATAGTATTGAAAACTTTTGTGGCATGGAAGCTGAATATTGAAGCATCCCCTAGATTTGATACATTTATTCCATTAACTTTTTCACCAAATGCATGGGCAGCATCATAAATTACTTTTAAATTATATTTTTTTGCTATTCTATCTATTTCCTGATAATTACAAATGTTACCATATACATGAACTGGTATTATAGCTGAAGTTCTTTCTGTTATCAAATCTTCTATTTTTGATACATCTATTGTATAATCTTCGTAATTAATATCGCAAAATACGGGAGTTAAACTATTTCTAACTATTGCGTGGGTGGTAGAAATAAAAGTAAAGGGGGTAGTTATAACTTCCCCTTTTAAATTCATTGCTTGAATTACGCTTTCCAAAGCTAAGTGCCCATTAACAAAAAGTGTAATGTTTTCCGTGTTTAAATATTCCTTGAGTTTTTCTTCTAATAATTGATGTTTTACCCCAATGTTTGTTATCCAATGGGTATCCCATAGGTCTTTAATTTCTTCAACATATTCCTTTAAATCAGGAATAGATGATTTAGTAACCAAAATTTTTTTATTCATTTAATCACTCTTTTTCATTTAAAAATTGTTCTTCTAATTCTATTAACTTCTTACTTCTGTCTTTTATTTTTTTTATTGGATTACCTGCATATATTGACCATTCTTCTAAGTTTTTATTCACTAAGCTTAGAGCACCCACGGCTGTTCCTTTTCCAATAATTAAATTTGGTAATATTACCGTTCCAGACCCAATTATTACATGTTTTCTCAAAATCACTGGCCCTTTATCGAGTTTCTTATATTTATCTGGAATCATTGGATTAGTTAAAGAGTTACCGCTATAATCATCAGAAATGGCATATATAGATACTCTCGAAGATAAACCAGAAAAATCTTCTAAAATGATTCCTTCATTTCCACCAAAAAGTGCAGAATATGCAGCAATATGTATATAATTGCCTAAAGTAATTATTCCAGTTAATATACAGAAATCATCTATTCTTACATTGTTCCCTATTTCTATTTTTTCAGGACTATAAATGCTTACTTTTTTACTTATAAGTATATTATTTCCTACTTTCTTAAACCCTATTTCTTTTAATTCATCTTGAGAATAAAATGAATTTGACATTTGAAATATTCTCCTTTAATTCCCAAATATATTTTCCCATAATTCAGCACATTTTTCTTCTGAAAATTCTTTCGCTATGATTTCTCTGTTTCTTTCTTTCAAATTTTCATCCATATAAACAAGCTCATCAAAAGTTAAATTATCCAATCCATAAGTATCGAACACAGTTAAGCCTTTTTCCTTGAAAAAGTCCCATGGCGTAATGTCGCTTTTTATAAAAACTTTTTTCCCTAAATACAAGAGAGCTAATATATTCCCAAGGGCTTGTTGCCTATCATGATTAAAAATAGCTATATCTACGGAATTAAGTACTTTTCCATATTCTTCTGAAGGTAAATATTCCAGCAAAGGCTTATATTTTTCTCCATATAATTTCTTCCCAGCCTCAGTAACCTTTTTTGCCCATTGCTGATTTCCATAAGAGAGTGGAGTTATTATTTCAATGTCTTTTTCTTTATATCTTGATAATTTATTGAGAACTTCAATGTGCTTATTCGTGGGATCTGCGGAATTACCAACTTGAATAACTATTCTTCTATTTATTTCTATTTTGCTATTTTTAATTTTATCCAAATATTTATAATCAACGGGATTAGGATAAAAAGCATAGTGATATTTTGCTTTCGTTTTGTACCATTTCTTGGCTAAATCGTAGTCACCAGGAACTAAAGCTACTATATGCCCAAAATCTTTTATCAGACGTTCTCTTGTAAGTTCATAAGAATCAAATTTTAGATTTTTATTCCTAAATTTGTAATAGTATAAATCCCCACCCCATAGAACCCAATAAGATTTTTTTAGTAAGTGTGAATTTAAAAATAATAATAATACTAAATCACTAAAAAACAATGAATGAATAAAAATCTTTTCTGCTCTTTTCATTTGAAAAAGCAAATTCCGTAGGTTTTCAGCTTCATCTTGTGAATTTAATATAATCAAATTTTTCCTTCTTTTAAACCTTTGTTTTTCATAATTGCCCAATACAATAAAACAATGATTATTTTCAGGAAAGTTTTTCTCTATGAAATCAAAAAAAGGTTCTGAATATGTATGGCTAATGCTATTGAATATATGTATAATTATGTTGTTAACTTTTTTTGGAAAATATATTTCCGAAACGTTTGTGTTCATTGCATCAGGATCGCTGTCTTTTTCTTTATCACTCAAAGGATGTTTTTGACCTTTTACTCTATCTTTATCATTTTGACCTTTTACTCTATCTTTATCATTTGTATTTAGAATCTCTTCAATTTTATATATCTGTTCCTCCAACGTGTAATTATCTTCGATAAAGCGACGGTAACTTTCTGAGTCGTAACTTTCTTCGGTTATTTTTTCTACTGCTTCATCAATTGTGTTGTATATAAGCTCATTAGGCCACAATGTTTTGGCACCGTCAAAATTATGAATTATTGGTTTTATTCCCCTTGCCATTGCTTCAGCGATGTTGTAACCAAAGCTTTCATGTATGCTTGTTGATATTATGTAGTTTTTGTCTTCTAAAAATTTTTCTACTTCATTTATCCAACCATGTAAAAGGAAATTGTCTTCCATTTTCATTTCTTTTTTTATGTAGTCAAAGTATTCTTTGTACAAGGGATCTTGAAAATCTCCACCTACATGTAATTTGTATTTGTTATCTAAATCTTTTAATTTACCTATTATTTGAATCCACGTTTCTGGATTTTTCCTATAGTTTATGTGAGCTAACACTGCTAAGTTGTATCCTGGTTTGTGTATAGAGAATTTGAATTTGTCTAAGTCAACCTCCTTATAAACAATTTCTTCTTTGTATGATTGAAGATCAAGGTTAGAATGTAACTGGTGAAATATTAGTTTCATCGAATTTGCTACAAATATTAATTGATCGATATTTCCCCAATTTATTTTTTTAGGAAATTGAGTAAAGGCTTCGTATCTATGCAGCCTACAAATTACTTTTTTATTTGCTATTTCAGGGACTTTGTTAGTTGCAAATATTGTTAAGTCATTCGCCCATTCAAGCCAGACTATGTCTGCCCATTTTATCGCTTGTGTTATTTCGTTGCCGTCTGTTGATACTACGAGTTTGACATCGTATCCGAGCGAGAAGGTTTCTACTATGTCTTTGAGGAAGTTGTCTAAGCCGGGTAGGCATAGGAAGGCTATCTTTGTGTCTTTTTTTATCTTGTTTCTTATTTCTAAGAACTTCTTTTTCATTTGTGGGTTATCAGTTAGTTCTGCTGCTTTTAGATAAAACCTTAAAGATGCTAGTTTGCTTCTGTTTTTGAATTCTATGTCTCCTAAGAGGTCATAAGTTGCCCAGTCTTTGTCGTGTATCCTCATCAGGTATCTCCATGACTCCATTTCTTGATTCATTTCTTTTAGTAGATACCCATAATTGAATAATAGGTCTGAGTCAATAGGGTTTATTGTTAATCCTTTTTCGAATTGTTCTTTGGCTTTTTCGAGTTCTTTTTTGTTGAAGTGTATTAGTCCTTTTAAATTGTATTTTTTTGGGTCATCATCGGATATTTTTTCTATTTGTTCTTGAGCTTTGTTTATTTCTCCTTTGTTTATCAATTCAATGATTTCTTCGTACATGGGAATCCTCCTTAGCTTTTGAAGTTGTCTTTAGAAGTTCTAAAACTTGATAAATAGCGCCCCTTCGCCCCACAGCCCGCCCTCTAAAGAAGAGGCCTGCGGCCCCTTAGACCCTCGTGGTGGAGGGCTTCAC
>JAALLQ010000420.1_pt1 | contig 9817 bp, 8 predicted proteins | sample 7245921 | NCBI WGS metagenome assembly JAALLQ01 (sample SAMN13049200, study PRJNA578106) | oil field metagenome | isolation source: filtered produced water from oil reservoir B7 | place: USA:offshore Texas | collected 2016 | reverse complement strand
CGCAGCGACAGACGCCGCCATCAAGGCAATAGCACGCGCCCACCATGCACCAGCGAGAAAATAGCCGATGGGAGCGACCAAGGCATACACCATGCCCATGACCAAAAAGGCTTCATCATAAGGGGTCGATGACAGGTTACTTGTCGCCGCAGAAATTGCCGGAGCAATAATCGCCAATGACAACACGACCGCAAACAGCAAGACAATACTCTCACCAAATATACGCGCCATGCTGAGCCTCCGTGCGGGTTCAGGTCGAATTCTTTTATGCCGCCTCCTAATCTGCCTTGCAGTGACACCCATCACCTGCATCCCCACGGCCTTGCGCACAAAAAAAACACCGGGCCGAAGCCCGGTGTTCTTTAAACCTGAGAAATCAGGAAATCTTATGCAGATTTCAGGATTTCCAGAACTTCGCGTGCGCAAGTCGGCAGGTGAGTACCCGGGCCGAACACAGCTTTCACGCCAGCTGCTTTCAGGAAGTCATAGTCTTGAGCCGGGATCACGCCGCCGCAGAATACGATCGGGTTTTCAACGCCCAATTTTTTCATTTCAGCGATCAGAGCCGGAGCCAAGGTTTTGTGACCAGCTGCCAAGGAAGAAACACCAACGATATGCACGTCGTTTTCAACAGCCGTTTTTGCAGCTTCTTCCGGAGTTTGGAACAGCGGACCGACGTCAACGTCGAAGCCCAAGTCAGCGAATGCGGAGCAGACAACTTTCTGACCGCGGTCGTGACCGTCCTGACCCATTTTCACGACCAGCATACGCGGACGACGGCCTTCTTTCTCTGCGAAAGCATCGACGTCTTTCTTCAGAGCAGCGAATTCACTGTCGTCTTCGAATGCAGCGCCGTAAACGCCGGAAACGGTGCGGATTTGTGCGTTGTAGCGACCAACGACTTTCTCGATAGCGAAGGAGATTTCGCCCAAGGAAGCACGTGCTTTGGATGCGTCAACGGCCAGATCAAGCAGGTTGCCTTCGCCGGACTCGGTAGCTTTGGTGATTGCTTCCAGAGCTGCTTGGCAAGCTTGTTCGTCGCGGTTAGCGCGCAGGTCAGCCAAACGAGCGATTTGAGATTCACGAACAGCGGAGTTATCCACTTCCAGAATTTCAACCGGCTCTTCTTTAGCCAATTTGTATTTGTTGACGCCAACAACGGTTTCGGTGCCGCGGTCGATAGCAGCTTGCTTACGAGCAGCAGCTTCTTCGATTTTCAGTTTCGGCATACCGGATTCGATAGCTTTCGCCATACCGCCGAGGTCTTCAACTTCTTGCATCAGCTTACGAGCTTCAGCAATCAGGGAAGCAGTCAGGCTTTCGACGTAGTAAGAACCAGCCAACGGGTCAACGGTGTTACAGATACCGGACTCTTCTTGGATCACCAACTGGGTGTTACGTGCGATACGTGCAGAGAACGGAGTCGGCAGAGCGATAGCTTCGTCCAGTGCGTTGGTGTGCAGAGACTGCGTACCACCCAATGCAGCGGCCATAGCTTCGATGGTCGTACGCATCACGTTGTTGTACGGGTCTTTTTCGGTCAGGGACACACCGGAAGTTTGGCAGTGTGTACGCAGAGCCAAGGAGTTCAGTTTTTTCGGGTTGAACTGGCTCATGGTTTCTGCCCACAGGAAGCGAGCAGCACGCAGTTTTGCGATTTCCATGAAGAAGTTCATGCCGATGGCGAAGAAGAAGGACAGACGCGGAGCGAATGCGTCAACATCTTGGCCGGTTGCAACAGCTGCGCGAGCGTATTCCAAACCATCAGCCAGGGTGAATGCCAGTTCTTGAACGGCAGTCGCACCAGCTTCCTGCATGTGGTAGCCGGAGATGGAGATGGAGTTGAAGCGCGGCATGTTTTGAGAAGTGTACGCCATGATATCGGAAATGATACGCATGGACGGTGCCGGCGGGTAGATGTAGGTGTTACGAACCATGAATTCTTTAAGAATATCGTTTTGGATCGTACCAGCCATGTCTTTCAGGTCTGCGCCTTGTTCCATACCGGACACGATGTAGCCGGCAAGAACCGGGATCACAGCGCCGTTCATGGTCATGGACACGGACATTTGGTTCAACGGAATACCGTCGAACAGAACTTTCATGTCTTCGACGGAGTCGATAGCCACACCGGCTTTACCGACGTCACCGACAACACGCGGGTGATCGGAGTCGTAACCGCGGTGCGTTGCCAAGTCGAATGCAACGGAGATACCTTGCTGACCAGCAGCCAGGTTCGCACGATAGAATGCGTTGGATTCTTCAGCAGTGGAGAAACCAGCGTATTGGCGAACAGTCCACGGACGAGCGGTGTACATGGATGCGCGCGGACCGCGAGTGAACGGCGGCAGGCCCGGAAGCGTGTTCAGGTGCTCCATGCCTTCCAGATCTTCGGCGGTGTACAGCGGCTTAACGTTGATACCTTCCGGAGTTTCGCGAACCAGGGTGTCCCAGGTTTTGCCTTTAAGGTCTTTCGAAACTGCGGCTTCCCAGTCTGCCCGGGAGCTTTCGAATTTGGCCATTTATATTTCCCCTATGGATAAGGTCGGGCCGCCAGTGTTTTCGGGCGTACCCAATTTCATTCAAACGCCCGGTCCCATTTATGGGTATCTCAGGCACTTGCAAGCGGCGGCAATATAAACCCGAAAGGAGGGCCTGTCTATGGTATCCGAACATTTTTCATGTTCACAAAAAATCCTGACAATCCAAGCCCATAAACCATCACACTTGCCCGTCCCTAAAAAGGCACATAACATGTTGTGACGAAATGACATTTCCCAAAGGCAACATACTGTGCCCCACCCATATATTCGCCATATCCACACCTGTAATCGGCTGGCCCCAACCCCATTGAAACCGCTTTTCATTGGCAACTCACCCGTAGCACTTACCCACCCGAAAGCTCAGGATGCGCTACAACATACCCTTGAATTCTTTACAGAAACCGCAACTGGCTGGCACATGCACGACTCCTGCATGGATTTCACGGCGCGTAGTCACGCTTTTGAAATTTTAAGGCAGCACCTTTTTAGGGACGGAAATATCGGGCCAACGCGCCGTGAACTGTATACGGTTGCGCCATATTGGGGCGCGTCTCTACTTGCCACGGCGGATCGCAGTGTCGCTACCATTCTTGGCATTCCAGCGTTTGGCGTCCACATTAACGGCTACGTCAGGCGGAACGATGATATCTATATGTGGATTGGTCGCCGATCTCGGCATAAGCCCGTCGCACCGGGCAAACTGGACAATATTGTGGCAGGCGGACAGCCTGCGGGATTGTCATTGCGCGAGAATGTGCTGAAAGAATCGCATGAAGAAGCATCTCTACCCCGCCATGTCGCTGAACAAGCCAAACTAACCAGCCTGATCCGCTACAGCATGAGCGAAACCAACGGCACCCGATTCGACACATTGTTTTGTTACGATCTGGAACTGCCGGACACCGTGATACCAACGCCATGTGATGATGAATGTGAAGGCTTCAGCCTGATGCCCATGGCACAAGTTTTGTCACTCATCGCCACGACCGACGATTTCAAATTCAATGTTCCCTTGGTTATTCTGGATTTTGCCATTCGCCACGGCATCGTAACATCAGAAAACACCCCCAACTATGTAGACTTGTGTATGGGATTGCGCCGTCCATTTCCTGCACCTTTCACACAGCCTGCATGCTGACAGCTCAAGAGAGCGCTGCTACATATAAGGCTGATTGAGTGGAATAGGGTCAACCATGCTGTTTCTTGAATTTGAAGACACAATTGCCGAACTGGAAGCCGAACTGGCGGATCTACGTCACCGCGGCGGCGGTGGCGAAGAAGAAGCGACCCTGCAAACCCGAATCCGGCGCGCCTTAGAAAGTATTTATGGTCGCCTGACACCGTGGCAAACGATTCAAGTTGCCAGACACCCCGAACGCCCCGGCGCGCGGGAGATCATCCAAACCATCTGCAGCGAATTCATTGAACTGCACGGGGACCGGGACGGCGGCAATGCAACATTTACCACAGGTGGGCTGGCCCGGATTTTGGACCACAGCGTGGTCGTTATCGGTCATGACCGCCCCCGCCACACCCCCGGCGGCACTGGTTGCCCCAAACCGGACCTCATCGCCGGACTAAAGAAGGCAACCCGCCTGCTGGCCTTGGCCCAACGCTTTCGGCTCCCGGTCATTATCCTTGCCGACGGAGAAGACCCCGAAGCCCACGACATTGCCCTACCACTCAGCACCTGCATGTCAACGGCACTGGGCCTAAGGGTTCCGATCATTTCCGTGATCTGTGGCGCAGCCGCCGGGCCATCCACCGCCCTGCTTATGACAGCTGATGCGGTTTTGATCATGCAGCATGCAACCTTATCCATGCTCTCCCCCGAGACCAGTGCCTCTGCCCTTTGGGCCGATACCACAGATAAAGACCGGGCCTTAACCGCATCAGCGGAGTCCCTCGGCATCGTGGCAGAGGATCTTCTTCGTCACGGAATAGTGGACGCAATTATCCCCGAGCCACTGGGCGGGGCACATCGCATCCCACAGCAAGCCTGCCACGAAGTCGGTGCGGCAATCATGACCAGCCTTAGCAAGCTGCGCCATACAGAAGGCGGACAACTGCGCGCCAAACGCAGAGATCGCCTTGCTTTTTTTGGTCGCCAACACCCCCAAGGCTAAACAACGATATATCTGGAAAATCAAAAAACCGCCGGGTTTTGCAAAAAAATGTCATTTTTCTCTTGCACCCCCCTCTGGAATTGGGTACTTAGTCGCCCTCGCCGATGACGTCGGCAGCACGATGCGCCCGTAGCTCAACTGGATAGAGCACCTGACTACGGATCAGGAGGTTGGGAGTTCGAATCTTCCCGGGCGCGCCATTTATCAAAACGGCCTCAAGTCAATGACTTGGGGCCGTTTTGCTGTTTGCAATCTCACTTTATTTCTATCGGCAATCCGCACGCCTTATAAAAGGCTATGATCTGCGCAAAAATTCTACCATTGGTTCTTCCCTCGCCCCTCGCCTCAGGGTATAAAGTTGCCAAAACAACGACTCTGAATAGTTGCTTTTTGAGGGGAAATGAACACTCACAGCACACAGCCTGTGTATGACAGGCCAAGGCTGTCCAGTCGCATTGTGCGAAGCGCAATGAGGATCAGTTTTATTCTGCTCCTCATTTTCCTAAATCCACTTGGAATGCGCCAAGCTGCGGATCAGCTTTCAAGAGATATATATAACAGGGCTGCGGCCTCTTTTTACCGTGCTACCGGACAGGACAAAATCGCGGTCATTACCATTGATGATGATACCCGAGACCGTTTGACCCTTGGCTTCCCCCCCGAATTCTCTTTTTACCAATCCATCACCGAATCCTTATTTGCGGCAGGTGCGCAGTCACTATTTTTCGACATTGCCTTCCTTGACCAAAGGACCGACCCCGAAAACCTGCCGACTTTCGCCACCGCACTCAGCCTGATCCCGTCGGTTATCGGCCTCCCCGGTGAAGCATTGCAGCCCACATCAACTTGCGAAGGGGGAATACGAATCATCCCCGAAATCGCCAGTGCTGCCGACTATAAAGCCCACACCCTTTTCTACGACAATTCCAGCCACCTGCACCTGACCTCCGCCAATCCCTGTCCCAAGCAACCTGCGATCAAGGCAGCCGCAGTCAAGCTGTATGAGTATTGGTGCGAAGGGCAAGGCACCTGCATGGATATCCCCGAAAACAGCCCTGACCTTGTCGTATCATGGGGCAATACGTGGCCTGAAAATTACAAAGACTTACATCCGGGGCTGGCAAAAACCGCACAATCCTGCCCGCAAACACGCAATAGCATTCAACAACTGTTGCACAGCAGTATGGCTGACTTGTTTTACATGGATGCGACCCATCCAGAGACTTTGCCTGCGGGATGCACCTACCACCCGGTGATCAGGGCCGAATGGCTGCTTTCGCCCGAAACCTACGGCATTAATCTTGACGCATTGCAAAACCTGTTACACGACCGGATCGTATTGATTGGGGCTGATTTCGCCGCCATTCAAGATCACGGGTATTCGCCGGTTTTCGGTAAGGTTCCCGGCGTTATGGTCCACGCCATGGCTTTGGATAACCTGATTTCCCTTGGCGAAAGTTACAAGCAACCATGGCCATCCCTATTGAATGGCAGGATTTCCCTTAGCGATGTTGTGGAAATCATGTTCCTGGTTGTGTTTGAGGGTGTCGGTTTTCTCATCTGCTCATGGCTTATCACCAAGTGCACCGCTTGCTCCATGGTCAAAAGACTTGCCCTACTTATTGTAGCAACCGCACTCACAGCCAGCATGGCTCTCGTCTTTGGCATGGCAACTGCCGTTTTTTGGGCAGAAGTCGCAGGCTTTGAGCCTATCAATTGGACCGGCATTGTCGCGGCCTGTTGGGTCTTGGCCTATCCCATGTATTCCGAATTGCTGCACTGCACCAAAAGCAGCAAATCACTAATCCCAAGCACATTAAAAATCACAACACAGAGCCTTTGGCTCTCAAAACTGAAGAGAGGAAAAGCACAATGAGGGTTATGCTTGGTCTTGTCTTATGTATCGCAGCGTATCTGCCCCTGTCCGCCAATGCGGCTGAATCTTTCAACATCCTAAAATACAACGCGGATAAAAACGGTCAGGTTCTGGCGTTCAACGAGTCAGGGAAGCGCATAGGGAAAGTGTCCGTTTCTGATTTGCCCCAACCGGAGTTTGCGGCACTCGCCTTTGACAGCAAAACCAACCGCGTCAAAATTTCGTCCAAGAAACATGGCAATATTTGGCTTTTGTCCATGCAGGTTAAAACCTCTCGCCGGGTCGCGGTAAGGGGTGGCTGCGGCGGCGGCCTCAACAATCAGGCACCTGCAGGAAAGTCCCACATTTCTCGCGGACTTGGGGGATCGGGATGCTAGACCTTAAACAGCTGATCAGCAGAGGGCTGACCATTTCTGTGGCTTGCCTTGTCTTATGCGCATGTCAAACCGTCGGCGATACACTTGACGCCGCCCGGATTGGCATTGGCCTTAATGATTCCTACGAAGAGTTTGACGGACAATTCATAGACACTGCCAAACAACGACGGGACGAACGGGCCAAGGTCAGCACCCTGACCCAAATCGGTGAAGACCTTGGCGGGCGCAAGGCAGGTGCAAACTTAAGTTACGGCCTTGCGGGGGAAAGGAAACTCAACGCGCTGAAAATGGAAGGGCAAGCATATGGGGTGTCCTCCATTGAAAAATATATGCAGCGGGTTTTGGATAAAACGTTGCAGCATTGGCCCCATGAACGACCAAACTTCCGGGTCGTGCTTGTCGAAAATTCCGGCTACAGCGCATTTTTGAACCCCAATGGCATTATTGCTGTGAATACGGGATTGATCGTGAACTGCACAAGTGAAGACGAACTCGCCTTTATCCTTGCGCACGAGGCCTCCCACGGGTTGTTGCTGCATCAGGAGTTAGACCGCAACGTCGAAGCCCGCAAAGAAATCGAAACACGTATTGCCGGCGGCATCCTGCTGGTATCTTCCCTCAGGTCCGACAACGACCCACAGAGCGGAGAAAACGCACTGACGACAATTGTCGGGTACGGACTGTATGAAGCCCTGCAATCCAATGTCATGACAAACTCATGGAAACGTGAACAGGAAGACGAAGCAGACCTGCTGGCATTCGACCTTGTCACCAAGGCCGGATACAACCCTTCTGCCGGCATGACGGTTATGAAGCGTCTGCAAGAAACCCACCGGAAAGAGGAAACCAAGATCGCAGCGGCGGAACAGGATTTCGCGCAACAGGTCGAGGCTACCATGAATTCTGGGCGTATCGGCGAAGGCACTGCCATGATGCTGAACAAAATGTTCAGCGCACCGGGCGTGATTTTCTCCAAGCTGTTTGACGCGGTCACCAACGATCACACCACCCCGGAAGCACGGGAACAGAATCTGGTCGGCTATTTTAACCGTGAACAAGATGCCTTTTTGGAAGTGTCCCTACAGGAACTGAAAGAAAAGTCCTACCAAAGGGCGACGACACGCGGCACAGGAGGCAAAGTCATTCACAAACGCCGCGCCGCATACACGGCAGAAGAACTTCTGGCACAGGGAAAACTGGAAGAAGCAGAAAAAGCCGCCCTAAACGGTCTTTCTGGTGCCTCGGATCGGGATACAAGCCTGCGCTTTGCCCTGTATAAAATCAGAAAGGCCCAGAAACAGGAGCGCAAGGCTTATACAAATCTTAATCTGGCGGCAAAGGACCGCCGTCCACCACCAACCGTCTACATGTCGCTGTTCGATGAGGCAATGGCACGCCAAGACTATAAAACGGCGCAATGGGCATTGAAGCAGAACAAACGCTACAACAACATCGGCAACGCACTTTTGGACCGGGAAATTCTGGTCTATGCACGGTCCGGTCAATTCCAAAAAGCATCGCAGGCCTATCAATCCTGTATTCAGACAGCAGAGGCTGAAAAAAATATCTACATGAAAAACCGCTGCAATACCGCCCGCGATAATTCATTTATGCCGCAACGCGGATAATAACTCTGTTCACCAAACCACTAAAAGCTCCGCACACGGCGGAGCTTTTTTTATGATATCGTCGAAGATCACGACAGGACATCAATGATCGGCTTCCATCAATCACATGACAACAAAGCGCATAATCTGGTTCTGTCTTGGCGGCATCGCACTTGTGCTTGCCGTCATCGGCTTGGCATTACCCTTGCTACCGACCACACCGTTTTTGATACTGGCGGCCTATGCCTTTGCCCGGTCTTCGGAACGCTGGCATCAGTGGCTGGTCAATCATGACCTGTTCGGGCCAATGATTACAAACTGGAACAGATACGGGGCCATTGGTCGCCCTGCCAAAATGGCGGCGATTCTGTCCCTGATCGCGGTGTTTTGCATATCATTGGCATTGGGGGTCGGACCGATCATCTTGACCGTTCAGGGATTGGTCTTGATTACCGTTGGCGGCTTCATCATTTCGCGCCCAAACCCACCGGAGTGATTCCCCCCCACTCATACCGCGCGGAGGGAATATATCACCCGAATAGGCTATCACGCTTCTGATTGGCAGCCCCGGCTGCTTGCTGGGCCATTTCATCGGTTGATGTGCCCGCAGACTTGCCCATGGTAATTTTCTGTTCGTGCTGGGTGCGGATTTCTTCCTGAATTTGTTTTTCCAACTTCAGTTTTTCATCTTCCGGCAGGGCTTCGTACTGTTCCTTGGTGTAGCCATGCTTCGCCAACATGGAAACAAACAGGCGTTCTTCCGGCGTCATATCCATGTATTCCCGAAAGGCATCAACCGCAGATTTTCCATCAGCCTCATCCGCATCGGCAGCCTGCGCCGCTGAATGATCAGCCATGGCAACCACGGACAGCGCTCCGCTGGAATTCATCAATCCTGAGATTGCCGGAACCTGAGCAGAGGCGGCAGACTCTTCCTTATCCTTCAAAAAGTCGGCAAAATTTGCCGTGCTCGTCTGTGTTTGCTGGACGCCCCCAGTCAACGCAGAAACACTGTAACCGTTTGTACTCGTTGCAGAAATGATAGACATAACCGTCCACCCCTTTCTTTTGGCTGTGTATCCTTGGCGAAAGTTTTGCAAATGCTGTGCCGTTTGCCTTTGTTCTCCCCCGCCGGGGCGGCTATACCAAAAGATGAACACAGCACAGACGGAAGGAAAAGCTGCACATGTGTGAGTTGTTGGGAATGAGTGCCAACGTGCCGACGGACATTTGTTTCAGCTTTTCAGGATTGATGGAGCGTGGCGGGCGGACTGGCCCCCATGCCGAC
>JAALLQ010000416.1_pt1 | contig 9894 bp, 5 predicted proteins | sample 7245921 | NCBI WGS metagenome assembly JAALLQ01 (sample SAMN13049200, study PRJNA578106) | oil field metagenome | isolation source: filtered produced water from oil reservoir B7 | place: USA:offshore Texas | collected 2016 | reverse complement strand
CCTGACTGTGGAGTTCGGCTCTGCAGAGTTCCCATTCCGGGCTGTTGACGGTGTGAACCTGACAGTCCAAAAGGGTGAAGTCGTCGGCATTGTCGGCGAATCCGGGTCCGGTAAGTCTGTAACGTCAAAGGCTCTTATGGGGTTGATTGATTGGCCCGGACGGGTCAAGGCCGATGCCTTGAACTTTGACAAACGCGATCTTCTGAGCATGTCGCCAAAGGCACGGCGCAAGATCACGGGCCGAGAAATCGCCATGATTTTTCAGGAACCAATGACCAGCCTGAATCCTTGTTTCACAGTTGGCCATCAAATTACAGAAGCACTGAAAATCCATGAAGGCGGCACCCGGGCGGCACGTAAAGAACGGGCTCTTGAGCTTTTGGAATTGGTTGGTATTCCTGATCCAAAACGCCGTTTAAGTGCCTATCCCCACCAATTGTCCGGTGGCATGAGCCAGCGTATTATGATTGCCATGGCTATTGCTTGTAATCCCCGTTTGCTGATTGCCGATGAGCCAACCACTGCCCTTGATGTGACCATTCAGGCGCAAATTATGGACCTACTGCTTCGTTTGCAAAAGCAACAGCAAATGGGCCTAATCCTGATTACTCACGATTTGGCCTTGGTTGCTGAGGCCGCTGACCGAATCATTGTGATGTATGCAGGTCAGATCGTTGAGACCGGACCGGTTCCTGAAATCTTTGATGCGCCCAAACATCCGTATACGGCTGCACTTCTGGAAGCATTACCGGAACGGTCAACTGGTGAAAGCCGCCTGCAAACCATCCCGGGCGTGGTTCCCGGGCAATATGACCGACCGACTGGCTGCCTTTTGAACCCACGTTGCAAGTTTGCCACCGATGCTTGCCGTGATCGCCAGCCTAAATTCCATGACGTTGGTCCCGGCGTCGGCGTGCGCTGCCACACGCCTTTGAACTCCGAAGGAATTCCGCAGAATGTCTGAAGAAGAAACACCACTTTTGACAGCCGATAACCTGTTCCGCTTTTATGAAGTGTCACAGGGGATGTTCAAGGAACCCGGCGTGGTCAAGGCGCTGGACGGTGTGTCATTTACAGTTAAACCCGGAAAAACCCTTGCAGTTGTTGGCGAATCCGGCTGTGGCAAATCAACGCTGGCCCGACAAATCACAATGATTGAAAAGCCAACTGGCGGGAAACTGGAATTCGATGGTCTGAATATTCTGGACGCGTCCAAAGACGAGCTTAAACAGGCACGGCAACGCGTTCAAATGATCTTCCAGAACCCTTACGGTTCGCTGAACCCACGTCAGAAAGTTGGTTCAATCATTGGTGAACCGCTGGAAATCAATCGCCCGGAAATGCCCAAGGAAGAACGTGTCGAACGTGTCCGCTCCATGATGGCTAAGGTCGGTCTTCGCCCAGAACACTACGGACGGTATCCGCATATGTTCTCTGGCGGGCAACGCCAACGGATCGCCATCGCGCGCGCATTGATGCTGGAACCGAAGCTGGTTGTGGCTGACGAACCTGTTTCTGCCTTGGATGTGTCTGTTCAGGCTCAGGTTCTAAACTTGCTGATGGACCTTCAGGAAGAAATGAATCTAGCATATTTGTTCATTTCACACGACCTGTCCGTGGTGCGTCACATTGCTGACGAAGTCATGGTGATGTATCTGGGGCGCGTGGTGGAATACGGCAAATCGGAAGATATCTTTAATCGCCCGGTCCATCCATATACCCGGGCATTGCTGGCTTCTACTCCGCAATTGAATGCGGACAAACGGCAAAAGCGCATTGTTTTGAAAGGGGAGCTGCCCTCCCCGCTCAATCCACCGGAAGGTTGTGCCTTTAACAACCGTTGCCCGTTTGCTCAACCCAAATGTGTGAGCGAACGACCGGGAATTGAGGATCATTTTGATCGCCGTGTGTCTTGCCTGAGAATTCAGGAAGTCGCGGATGCAGAAATTCCCGCTTAAATGATAGTCGGGATAATGACAAAAAAGGCGGGGACTTCCCCGCCTTTTTTACATCTATGCCTATTCGTTAGAGAAATCCGGGTAAGCATCACGGATTGCAATAATCTGATCGAGGTTCCTGAACAACCCGTCCACGAGCCGAGGCTCAAAATGCTGTCCCCGTTCCCGTTCAAACAACGCAAGAATATCATCCATTGGCCATGCTTTCTTATAACAACGGTCTGCGCCCAAGGCATCGAAGACATCGGCAACAGCGACAATGCGACCATACACGTGGATATCCTCGCCGGATATGCCATGAGGATATCCACCCCCAGCCCATTTTTCATGATGGTCACGAGCAATCACAGCCCCGGCCTGCAAAATCCGCCGTTTTGAGGATTTCAACATCTCATAGCCCAGCATTGCATGCCGTTGCATGATCTCCGTTTCTTCCGGTGTGTGCTTGCCGGGTTTATTCAAAATGGCATCAGGAATACCGATTTTCCCGACATCATGCATCGGTGCGGCAAGACGCAAGACCTCTGCTTCGTCGTCCCGCAAGCCATAATCCAAGGCCAGAATTCGGCAGATCTCAGCAACACGTTTCACGTGGTTGCCGGTTTCCTGTGATCGAGTTTCAACCGCCTCACCAAGGAGGTAAACAATTTCCCTTTGGGTTTCCTCCAGATCGTGTTGAAGCTCCACGTTCTCGAACGCCACACCGACATTTTTGGCAAATACTTCCATCAGTGATTTGTCCAGTGGCGATAAGGAACCCAATCCACACATATGGACAAGGTTCTCACCACCACGGGAGCTTCGGAAATAACCCGTAAATCTGTCATCCCGGTAATAATTGCGCCCGGTTTTAATGGCTGCCTGAAAGTCTTCCAAAACTTCTTGAGGCAGGATTGTTTGGTTATGCTCGTCTATAACCCCTTCATAAGCCCCAATCCCTGCAATCAGGTGGTATTCATTATTGTCGTGTGATGCTGCCAGCCCATCGGCTTTAAAATATCCGGCATCTTGCTGCAAATGCAGCAATGAGGTGATCTGTTCCAAAACGCCACGGGTAAAGTTTTGCAGGCTCTGTAATTCAAAGATCGTGCTGGATGCCTCGATAACCTGCTCCAGCCCTTCCTTATTGGTTTCAAGGGCAACAATGTCTCGGTATGAGCGCAAAGACGAATACATCAAGGTAAAGAGCTTTGAAGCGGTCAGCTCCGTCTTTTCCTTATAGTCGTTGATATCATATTCGGTGATGACCTTGCGCTCCGGTGCCTGTCCCGGCTGACCTGTACGCAAAACAATTCGAACTGAGGAATTGCAGGCCACGTCCCGGACGAATTTGGCAACCTCAAGTCCGGCATGGTCCGTTTCCATCACCACATCCAGCATCATTATGGCTGTGTCCGGGTGCTCCACAATCAGCTTCTTGGCTTCTTCACCACTCATGGCAGAGATGAATTCCAGCCCCCTACCGTAAAATTCAAAATCTGACAGAGCAAGCTTAGTTACGTCATGAATTGCCAGGTCATCATCCACGATCATGACTTTCCAGGCCTTTGGAGCCATTATGTCATTTGCGCTTGATGTCTCATCAGCAAAAGAAAGAGCATCATCATCATCAATTTTTGACGTCATGATCGTCTCCCATTGTGTTGTTATTATTGGTTCCGATCGGGAAGCAGATGGAGAACACTGCCCCCTTGCCCGGTGATGTTGTCAGATCAATGGTTCCGCCCAAGGTTCTGGTCACCAGATTATATACAATATGCATGCCCAGCCCACTTCCACCTGTCCCACGTTTGGTTGTGAAGAACGGCTCAAAGATTTTGGATTTGGCAACATCATCCATACCACAGCCATTATCAGCATAAGTCAGGTGCACTTGGTCGCCCAAACCATGGGCGTGAATGCTGATATGACCTATCTCACCCTCTTTGAAGGCATGAATCAAGGAATTCAATATGAGGTTTGTCAACGCCTGAGATATGGCACCCGGATGGGTCGTTGCCGTCAATTCTTCGTCACCTTCAACGATTATGACGTGTTCAGAACGCTTCATTTTTGGCTGTAGGCTGCGTAGAACTTCGCGAACATAGCCCAAGACACTTATTTCCCGAACTTCGTCACTGGTCTGATCGACAGCAACCTGTTTGAAACTGCGGACCAGTTCAGAGGCCCTATGTAAATTTCCTTCGACAATTTCCGTTGATTTCTGTGCCGTATCCAAAAAATTCTGTAAATCTGATTTGGTCATGGCATTTTCGGAAAATTTAGCGGTCATCACTTTCGCACTTTCCCGAAGATGAGTCGCTGCCGTCAGGCTAACCCCGACCGGGGTATTGATTTCATGGGCAACCCCGGCAACCAGCCCACCAAGTGATGCCATTTTCTCCGCTTCGACCAATTCGTTCTGAGCCTCCCGAAGGTGGTCCAAAGTTGCTTTAAGTTTTTCTTCGCTTTCTTTTCGTTCCGTAATATCCCGTACAATCCAGACATAGACTTGACGACCATCCAGAGCTGTAAATTCACTGACCGCAACCTCCATCGTGAAAGTCTGCCCATTGGCTCGCAGCCCTTTGAACTCCCTTTGCTCTGTTAGTGATAAGTAATGTTCCCCCATGATGTTTCCGTGGGAAAACTGACAACGGTTGAGATTTGATGCATCGGGAAATAGTTTACATACGCACTCCCCGAAAACATTTTCGGCGCTTCGACCAAAAAGTACCTCTGCTGCCGGATTGAACGACAGGATATTGCCATGATCATCCAAGGTGATGATGCCATCCTTAGCAGCTTCCAGAATCTGGCGGGTTTTCTGTTTGGCTTCCTTAAGGCTGGCAGTCTTTTGCTCTACCAGTGCTTCAAGGTTTGCATTGGTTTCGTGAAGCTGATTAAACACATACCGGACAACCGCCCCAGCCTCATCAAACTCCCGAATGGGGCTAATCATCGGCACAGCGCGATTTTTGCTGGTTAACAATGACCTTGCATATTCTGACAACATATTCGCCGGGCGTATGACTGTTCGCTGCAACACCAGAAGAGCAATCAAACCACCAGCAGTCACCAATAACAGCACCAAAAATACATTGTCATAGAGCACATCATTAAACCCCGCCAATGCCTTGGAATCCAATGTCATTACAATATCGACAAAAGGTTTCCCAAAATACATGACCGGAGCCGTGTAAGCGACCTGATCCGAATTGAACACCTGAACGCGTTCATCTGCTAAGTGCTTAGGATCAATATTGTTTTGGCGAAGTACCTCTACCCCCGCATCGGGAACAGAAACCTGCAACCGATCTTTGACATAAATACTGAACGTATCCACACCAGTCATGCGACGCAGCTTATGAGCAATCTTCAAATTATTCTTGAGCCGCAGACCTGTGATCAAATAACCAATAACCTCACCATAATCAGGGTCCGTAATTGGTAGGGCTCTGGCAATGAAGTTCTCTTGCTTTCCAACCACATGCCAAGCATGCGAGGACATAAATCTTTTTAAATCCGAAACAACTTCTTCATCTTGCTCAAAGAAAATTCCTGCATTGGCCTTCAGATTACCATCGTTGTCTGCAATCAACAGGATATCAACTTGCTCATTGCTGAGTTCAATGGCACTTTTATACAGATATATACTTGCCCCTTGCCAATCCTTGGCAATAACCAATTCCGCCAATTCGGTATCTGATGCCAATAGTTCTGCGGTTGTAACTGACTGTTCCAATTCCTCGAACAGAACTTGCGACGCAATTACGGAAGCCCGCTGGAAATTTTGGCTGACAATTTCTGTTAAGCTATCCTTAGCCGTTCTGAAACCAATAAAAGCAATGGTCCCAGCAATCAATGCCAGCAAAACAAGCTGTACAACAACCATGAAAGGTCCAAGAGGAATTGCTTTATTCTTCATAGTTTCAGACCTACTCCATAGAATATCGGAACGCACGCTGCTTTAACTTTTCAATTTCTTCGGCTTTGTCAGACTTGGTCAGCAATTTTATGTCCCCCGAATACGTCGTGGGTACCTGTTCCGATTGACCATTCAGGTCCATAACAATGGCATCAGCAATGGCGACACCGTTGTCATCATTCATACGCATGACCGTAAAGTCCAACTGACCATTTGAAAGCGCACTCAATTCAGCACTTCCGCCGCCCCAGCCGTTGACCATAACTTGCCCCGAACGATTGGTCTCCTTCAGCGCATCGACCACACCCAAAGCGATGTCCGTCGAGCATGCGTAAATAAAGGCCAAATCATTTTGAGACGACAGCAATTTGAGAGCCGCCTTACGTGCTTTTTCACGATTGAAACCAACGTAGTACGAGGCAACAAGCTTCAGATTGCTCTTATCTTGGATTTCACGAACAAATGTATCCCCGCGCATCTGGCTGACATAACCATGGGGGCCATAGAACACGGCATAATTTCCCTCTCCATGGGTAAGGTCTATGTACTTCTGAGCCAATAATTTGCTACCCAACTCATGGTCAAAACCTGAATACAGATACGGCTGTGTTGCACGCCATTCACGGATAGGGGTTGTAATGTTTTGAAGAAATAGCTTCACGGTCTTGGCAGCCATAATATTTTCAATGACAGCTTTGTGCCGCAAGGCATCCAAGGTAAACACCATATAATCGGGGGTTTTTTGTAGTTCTTCGTGTATGAAGAGTTCCTGTTTCCGCAATTCCGTTGCTGACTTGGTAAACAGAGCGTTGACCTTGTACGGTACTTTGGCTTGTTGCAAACGAGCTTCCATAGCTTGCACCGTGCGCCGCCAGTAATCAGAAACCTGCTGCCCCGGAAAGATAACGGAAATCCGCACCGGCTGATTGACCGAGGCCGTCAACACGGGCGGGGAAGCCTTTTGCACGGACTGATCAAACGCCGCCTGTTTGGCGGCTTGGTCGGGATATTTCAGTAAATATTCTTCGTAAGAATAAACCTGAGCCATGAAGTCTTCGGCTTTTGCCGATACCGCGGCAAAGCATGAAAGTGTGGCGGCGACACAACATAACGGGAGCCATTTTCTTACCTGCATACTTTTGCCTCCTGTTGTGGACCACACGATTTAGGACACTTTATCAAAAGTGCGTTCAATCATATGTAGGCATCATCATGCCAAAGGCAAAAACAAATATATACAACAGATTTAATACTATTAATAACCGACCTGAACCCCCAAACACTACAGGCAAAGGCTGTATCTGTACATTTTATGCGCATGAATAAATGTCATTATAGGAACTGACAGATTCTCCTAAAATGGAAAGAAAAAAGGAATAATCACGACAGCAACGATCGCGAAAATTATGTTCAAAGGCAGGCCAATCTTCAGAAAATCTTGGAATTTATACCCTCCGGCACTGTAAACAAACGTATTGGTTTGATACCCAATTGGCGTTGCAAAACTGGCTGATGCTGCAAACATCACTGCAATTATAAATGGGCGCGGATTGAGGCCAAGCTGATCCGCCAGAGCGATTACAATCGGGCCAATCAAAACAGCCACTGCATTATTCGATACAACCTCAGTCAAAATGCTGGTCAAAACATAAACAGCAGCAAGTATAGCAACGGGACCAACATCGCCAATAAGAGCAACGACGGATTCCACAATCAAACGTGCTGTTCCTGTTTTATCCAGCCCAATTGATAACCCGAGCATTCCATAAATCAGAAAAAGGATGCGCCAATCAATAGCGTCAAAGGCCTCATCCGGATCAACACAATTTGTCAACATGACAACAACAGCACCAATCACGGCAAGCCCGGCAATTGGCATAACATTAAATGCGGCAAGAAACATGACCGCAAGAATTGTTCCAATGGCAATGGGGGCTTTGGATCGCCGGGTTGGGCGCTCCGACGGTTCGCTAAGGTTAATAATGCTGCCCTCTTGCAGCAACCTATGTAGCCCCTGAGGAGGTCCCTCCAACAGCAAGACATCTGCGAATTGCAATTGCTGCTCTGAAAGGTCACGAGGCAAACTCTGCTCTGCTCGATGTACGGCCATCAGATACACGCCATATTTACGCCGTAAGTCCAGATCCTTAACATATTGCCCACGCAGCAGGGATTTTGGCCCAATACTCGCTTCAATGGTTATGGTATGGTCTGCGGTGACTGGTTCCAACCCGTACCCCTCGACATCATGGAACTCGAATTGCCCATTTTCCTTCATGCCAAGGATTTCGCCCGCTCCGGTCTTCACGACCACACGGTCACCAGCCTCTAAAACGGTTTGATGCATGGTGTCACGCATAGACACCTCACCCCGTACCAAATCCTGTATTTGTGTTTCTTCAGTGTTAAAGGGAAGCTCGTTCAGAGGCTTGCCAATATATCGAGAATCGTGCGGTATCAAAAGGCGGGCCATAAATTTACGCTTTTCTGCCTGCGCAAACAGGCCCGCGCGCGAAGAACGGTCAGGCAATAGCTTTTGCCCGATAAAAATCATGTACACCAAGCCGACACAGGAGAACACAAGCCCCGGCAACGTCATCTCAAACATGGAAATTGGCGGCTGCCCCACATCACGAGCAACGGAGCTCATCAAAATATTCGTCGACGTTCCAACCAGTGTCAGGGTACCACCGAATATTGCAGAATAAGACAAAGGAATCAGGATCTTAGATGACGAAACGCCTATGGAGCTCGCAACAGAAATCGCAATGGGCGTTAACAAAATCACCACAGGTGTATTGTTCATAAAAGCAGATGCTGCAATTGTTCCAAACATCAATAGGAACATGGCACGTAAAAAAGACCCATTCGCTTGCTTCTTGAGTATGTCCCCAACCATAACCAGTACGCCCGTACGCTCAAGTGCCGCTGAAATGATAAACATCATGGCAATAGTTATGGGAGCAGAAGAGCTGAAAACCTTAAGAAAATCGCGGGTTTCAATAATATTGGTTGCAAGCAAAGCAGCCGAAGCCGCCAGCGCAGTGACCTCAGGCGGGTACAGTTCCTTGAAAAAGCTCAGGAACACCGCAGTCAAAAGGCAGAGGATGAATATTTGATCCAAACTCATAGATACGTCCTTGCCCCCGCATGATAAGGAGGCGCACATGAGAAACAGAGCAAAAGAGCGGCAAATTAATCGATCATGAACGAATTGCTTGTGGCGCTTTTCATGCCATCATGTTCACGCGTATTTCCTGCGATTGAAACACAGTACACGAAGTGATTGTAATTCATGTCCGAGCCGTTGGACAGAACTACTTATTAACGAATCAAATTCCTTCGTCACAGGCTTAAGCCATATCTTAGTTGGCTTGAAAAGCCCCCTAAGCGGTTGCATACACATCCATAGGGACAGGATCGCCACATCTATTTTTATAAAAAATTGGTCTGAGCCCAGTCAATTCTCTGCTCAACATCGCAATTGATAATATTTGCGTTGTTAATTGCCTCAATACGCGGCAACAGCCCACAACCATTCGCAATTTGAATAGCCAATCCCGGGCGGGCGTTAAGCTCTAAAATCAGCGGTCCTTTTTCCTTATCAAGGACAATGTCCACGCCAAGATAGCCAAGCCCCGTTACATCTGCACATCTTGCAGATAGACTAAGCACCTCTCGCCAGTGCGGCACAGCGAGTTCGGACAGATCTCTGTTGGTATCTGGATGATGGGAAACGGGCAAATCAAACTGAACCGCATTGGCGGCCTTCCCGTCCCGAATTCTGATTCCAACCCCCACAGCCCCTTGATGCAGATTGGCCTTGCCATCGGATACGGCGGTCGATAATCGGGCCATGGACATGACAGGAACCCCGCGATACACGATGATCCTGATATCCGGCACACCCTGATAGGTAAAGCCGTCGAATACGTCAGAAAACTGGACCATTTCCTCAATCATAGCGACATCAGGCTGACCGCCGAGACTAAACAATCCGCTTAAGATATTGGAAGCGTGGCGGTGGAG
>JAALLQ010000415.1_pt1 | contig 9921 bp, 9 predicted proteins | sample 7245921 | NCBI WGS metagenome assembly JAALLQ01 (sample SAMN13049200, study PRJNA578106) | oil field metagenome | isolation source: filtered produced water from oil reservoir B7 | place: USA:offshore Texas | collected 2016 | reverse complement strand
GGATTTGACGGGCTGAGCGCCGCTACTCAGTGCTCCGCTCTCTCCGGAAATCACCGGGTCACCCTAGAGTGACTTGTTAAGATCGGGGTCAGGTCATTAACTTATTAACTTTTTTCATTCCCCTGCTGGTGCCGCCTTCGGCGGCATGGGGGTCTATCCCAGAATATTTAGTTAATTCCAGATGGCATGTTTACATTCCTCTTTTCTTAGGGCGCAAAAAAGGGAGTCCTTTTGGGGACTTCCTTCTTTTCCATAATGATAAAGTTAATTTACCAGATTTATATGCTGCCCGCAGCTGCCGCACTTATCTTTTTCTAAGGAGCCTACCCTTGTGTAATATCCTGTTCTTTCAATCAGAATTTCTCCGCAGTGGGGACAGGTTGTGTTGTTGCCGCCCAATTCCGGAGCATTGCCTATATATACATAATCCAGTTCCTCCCTGGCTATTTCCCTTGCCTTCTCCAAGGTACTGAGGGGGGTTGCTTCCCTGTCCATTTTATAGCCCGGGAAATAGCGGGAAAAATGAAGAGGTGGAGAAGGATCAAGATTGGCCACCCATTTTACCAGTTCTCTAATTTCTTCTTCAGAATCGTTCAAACTATTTACCAGCAGGGTTGTTATTTCCACGTGGCAGCGGGGAACAGAGATCTCTACGGTACGAAGTACGGGGTCCAGCATTCCGGCACAATTGCTCTTGTAAAAATCATCGGTAAAGGCTTTTACATCAATATTCATGGCATCAATGTAGGGAAGAATTTTTTCCAGGGGTTCCGGGTTTACATAGCCGTTTGTAACCAGAACATTTTGAAGCCCCTTTTGGTGCACCGCCTTGGAAGTTTCATAGACAAACTCATACCACATAAAGGGTTCTGAATAGGTATAGGCAACACCTATACAATCACCGCCGGCCGCGTATTTGGCTGCCAGTTCGGCCACTTGCCCCGGAGTGATTTCACGGGTTTCGGGCTGGGAGTGGGCAATTTGCCAATTCTGGCAAAATCCACAGTGCAGATTACACCCGAATGTGCCAAGGGATAAAATGTTACGGCCGGGGTAAAAGTGGTACAGGGGCTTTTTTTCCACGGGGTCGACGGCCAGGGCCGCGCAATGCCCGTAATTCAGGGAATAAAGGGTATTCCCTTCATTCTTGCGTACCCGGCAAAAACCGGTTTTCCCTTCTCTTATATTACAAAGTTTGGGACATAGCCGGCAGAAGGTTTTACCATCTTCCCCCCGCTCGTAAAACATAGCCTCACGCACTTCATTCACCCCTATTTATACCTTTTCACTTTAAAACGTTGCAGTTCCACATCTTCCCCCGGTGCTATGCCGGCTTTTTGCATTGCGATTGCAACCTGTTCTTCAGCGGTATCAATACCTTCCAGATCAGGCAAAAGCAAGCCCTTGCGACCTCCGGAGCGGACAATCACACCGTATACCTTTGGGTCCAGCTCTTCTATACTGTTTACCGGTTCCGGTTCTCCCAGAACATCCACGCTGTATTCCAGCTCCTCCAGTTCACCGGCGGTGACCGGGGTGAAACGCGGGTCCCTGGTGCCGGCACTGATTGCATTTTCCATTATTTCTTGCGCCAGATTTTCGCGCACCGGTTCAATTGTTCCTATACAACCCCGCAGCTGGCCCTGTTTTTTGATGGAAACAAAGGCGCCCGCCCTTTTTTGCAGCAGCTCCTCGGGAACTTGTATGTCCTTTTTATGCTCTCCCCGGCAGTAATTTTCCAGGGTCTCCCGGGCAAGCTTCACCAGGGGGCTTTCCTCCGACCGGCGCTCCATTAAACTGTCCCGTTGTGCTTCCAGTAAAGTACCGGCCAGCTGCCGCCGGGAATCCGGCTCGCCGGGCCTTAATTCAGCAACCATATATCCCACACCGAAAGGGCCCTGGTAGGATAGCACCCGGGGAGCCAATTGAAGCCCATCCACGGCACCCATAGCCATTATTATCGGCCGCAGGCCGCATTCTCCGGCCTTTTCCACCAAACCCGGGTCTAAAGTTACCAACCCCCGGACGTCACCTTCTTCCACCAAGCGCACAATTTCCCGGTCAAACCGTGCCCCTGCCGGGTCGTATCCCGCCGGGGCGTCTTTTGTAAGCCGGTGGGATAGGTCACCGCTGGCCACCACCGCTGCTTGAACACCAATTTCATCAGAAGCCTGTTGTATGGCCAACCCCACCCGGTATATTTCATGATAGGGAAGCATCCCTATGGAAACAATCACAACGGGCAATTCAACCCCGGCCTTTTGTAAAAAATACAGTGGTACCATCACACCGTGGTCCAAGCGGGCATCCATTCCCACCCGGTTCAATATCTGGGCATCAATTCCGGCTACGGCAAGCTCGGCTTTGCCCGCAGCTTCCACTATTGCCACACTTAACCGGTGGTTTTCCAGGTCAAAGCTCACTGTGGAGGCTCCAAATTGGCCCAGGTCCCCCTGTAAGGTTTTAAAGGTATACACTCCCACGGCATCAGAAAATACCGGGCCGTGGGGGGTGATAAAGACCAGCACCTCCGGGGCCTTATCCTTTAAGCTCCGTCCCAGTTCCAACATAGCCTCCTGGGTATCCTTTATCTCCCGGTCGCGCCCCCGGCCCACCTCCGGCACTGCTATGGGGGGATGGGGCGCAATACCGCAAAATACAACGGCCATAGTTAAACACTCCTTTCCTTCTGTAGTTTAACCGAATTCAGTTTGTTCATGTGGCTTCTTTTTCCATAACCGGAATTCCTTTTTCTACTTAAAATTTCATCCTTCTGCTGGTGCCGCCTTCCGGCGGCATGGGGGTCTACCTTGAAAAAACTCTCTTGCGGTTTCTTATAAAGGTAATTATTTCGCCGGAGAGGGCAGCACCCTGCGCTCACTTACTCGGGCATTTTAATTGAATGAGCTCACTCCGCTCCGGGCGGCTGCATAACTCGCTTCGCTCAAACAGCATTCGCCGCTGATCCTCCGCTTCGTTCGCTCTTTGATTTAACCTGCGTATGTTCGCTCCGGGTGCTGCCCTCTCCTTTCCCCGATAATTGGGGTCAGGTCATTAACTTATTAACTTTTTTCATTCCTCTGCTGGTGCCGCCGTCCGGCGGCATGGGGGTCTACCTTGATAAAAATTATCTAGAGAGTTACTTTTAGAGCGTTGGGCGCCCCGGCGGTTTCCTTTATTCCGAGAGCTTTATATTGAAGTCCGGCCAATTTCTGTTTATACTGGAACCACATCCTGTAGGAAAGAGTAAAGAAGGGGATCCCTTTGCAAATCAACAATTTACTTCCGGTATTATTGGAATTGTTAGCGCAAAATGAAACAAGCCGGGCAAACGCAAATAAGCCCGGCACCGCGCAATCTCTCACCAAGCAGCATTTGCCCCGTGTTCAACCCAACCCCTCCGGCCCTGCTCAAAATAGCGAGCAAAGCAATTCTGCCGGAGGGGCTAAGACCGTGCTGGAACAAATCACGCATTCTTCCCAGGGCCAATTAACTGCAAATAAAGAAACAGGAGATCCACAGAGTGAATTAATTTTTCTTCCCCTACCCCTTAAATCCGAACTCTACCCTGACGCTAAGTTTTACAGACAGGTTAATGATGAGGAAAAAAGCGGGCAGGACGGTGATGAAAATCAGAATCGCCTGGTTTTCGGCCTTAAAACTGCATCCCTGGGTGATATTTACTTCCTGGTTGTACAACGGGAGAGTAACTTATCCATTCAATGCGCTGCCTCAAAGCTCCAAACGGTTGATGTTTTACGTAAAGGATTTGCGGAATTGGAAAAAAAACTGAAACGCCTGGGCTGGCAAAAGGTACATTATTCCTGTGTCCAGACCGAAAACCCGGGAGAACCGCCCATTGTGATGCCATCCGGTTTTATTGACTATAAGATATAAAGGAGGCTTGCCATGGCTAAAGATTCGAAGAAGAAAAATGAAACGGAAGTGGCGGCCGCTTTGCGTTACGATCCCGGTGAACATAACGCCCCGCTGGTGGTGGCCGGAGGAAAGGGGTATATGGCCAGACATATAGAAGATGTGGCCCGGCAACACGATATACCCGTCTACAAGGACGAAGACCTAGCTCGCACTCTGGTACAACTGGGAGTAGGCGTGGAAATTCCCGAGTCACTTTATGAAGTGGTGGCTGAGATACTTCTTTTTGTGGCCCGTATAGATGAAAAGTATAAATTGAGATAGATTCCAACTCAATATATATTACATAAACGGTATCAATACTTCATCAGGCCCTATCCCCAGCTAGGGCCTGAATTTATTGACTCATTTTCTAAACCGGGCAGGAAAAATGTTTAAATACAGAGAAAATCAGATTAAAGGAGGTGCATTTCTTTATTCCCTGCTTCTATACCGGCAAAATTTAGGCGATAAAAAACAGACTGCCGCGTGTAAAGGATAATTACGCCGGTATAAAAACCAGGAGCAGAACTTTATAACTTTTTAAAAGGAGTGAGAATATTTTGCGTAAGAAATGGATTATGAGTTCGATTTTGGTATTACTCTTTACTTTGGTTGCGGCTCTGCCTGCCGTGGGAGCGGAGAGCAGTGCACTGATAAGTGCAGAGGAATTAAATGACATTTTGAACGGGGACAATGTAGTGATTATCGACATCCGAGATGCCGAGGCCTACAAGGCGGGTCATATCCCGGGAGCAATTTCCGTACAAGCTTCAGAATTTTATGAAGATAGAGACGGCGTGTAAAAGTTAGCAGCCGGTCCCGAAAAATTTTCTGCATTACTAAGCAGTAACGGTATCGATGAAGACAGCCAGGTTATCATATACACTGCCGGTAAGGATTTAAAATACGCTACCCGCGCATGGTGGGTTTTTCATATGTACGGGCTGCAAAATGCTCAAGTGCTTGACGGCGGCATCGATGCCTGGAAAGCGTTGGGTTATGAACTTTCCGACCTGGCAGTAACACCTTCCACCACAAAGCATACAGTAACCGAGGCAAATATACAGCAAAACACCGTGGCAACCACCGAAGAAGTGAAAGATGCACTGGATAGCAATGCAGTTATTGTGGATTGCCGGAACACAGATTATTTCCAGGGGAAAATTGCTACTGGACGCCACGGCCATATTACAGGTGCTATTCTTATTACTGCCGGCGAAAATCTTAATGACGACATGACCTATAAAAATGTCAGTACGCTGGCTGAATTATATTCTAACTATGGTATCACCGCAGAGACACCTGTAATAACATATTGTAATACGGGTACCACCGCAACAGTTCATTATTTTGCCCTGACACAGATCCTGGGCTACCAAGACGTTCAACTATATGACGCGTCCATGAAGGGCTGGGCGAACGATTCTTCATTACCCATGGAAAGTAATTATGATTTCTTTGTAATCGGATCTCCGGTTGCCAAGGTCAACAGCACTCAAATAAACCTTTCCGCGGAACCCTTTGTGGAAAACGGTAGGAGTTTTGTAGATGCAAATGTTCTGGCTGAAAGCTTAGAGTTAAATGTCACCGTCACGGATGACAATGTTATTTTAGAATCGGATGAAAAAACCTTTGAAGTAGCGAACCCCATCGTTAAAGACGATATCACTTTCTTACCTGTACGCCAGGTTGCTGAAGCTTTCGGTGGCACTATAAGTTGGGATGGAGAGAATAAAGGGATATCTATATTTATGCCTTAGGTAAATATAATCATTTATTTTCCGGCCTTCCCCAAAGGAAAGGCTCATTTCTTTACTTATTCTTTTGAGGCTATTTAAGAACCTAAGAAGGATAAACATAAGCGAACAAAGAAGCTTATGGCAAAAATGTTAGAAGGAGGAGGTGAAAGTCTTTGCTTCCAGAGGTATATAATGACTTTGAACTATGTACCGGGTGCAAATCGTGCGAAATAGCCTGCGCGATCGAGCACTCAACCAGCAAGGATTTGTTTGGCGCTGTTTTTGAAAGGCAGTACCCCCGCAAGCGCATATTCGTCTGTGCAGCGGCAGGGCAAAGCATACCCCTGAACTGCCATCACTGTGAAGACGCGCCGTGCCTGCACGCTTGCCCCGCCGGGGCTCTTTACCGGGAAGAAAATATCGTAAAACACGCCGGAGAACGCTGCTTGGGCTGCGGCGCCTGTCAAATGGCGTGTCCCTTTGGAGTGATTGCCCGCCTGCCCAACAGTAAAGTAGTTGCCAAATGTGATGGTTGCCCGGACCGGCAAACACCGGCCTGTGTGGATGCTTGCCCCACCGGGGCCGTTAAATTTGGAGACCCCAGTGCCATGGAACATATACGTCGTCAGAAAATAGCGCAAAAACTCCGGGTTAACCTTTAAAAAATATAAAACTAATAATGTTTCAATAATTTTTTCAATTTTCTGTATGAATTACGATTTAGACTGCTATAAACGAAAGGAGGATGTTACATTGTGTGCTAAAAGTGTCGATAAAGCATCTCTTTCCATGATTGAAAAGGCAGCTGCGGATAACGTTAAACTTACCTGGGACCGTTTAGAAGCACAGGAACCCCAGTGCGGTTTTGGCAAACTGGGTATCTGCTGCCGCAACTGTAATATGGGACCTTGCCGCATTGATCCCTTCGGAGAGGGACCCCAAGAGGGTGTTTGCGGGGCCGGGGCTGACACAATAGTAATGCGAAATGTTTTAAGGGCCATTGCCAGCGGCGCCGCTTCTCATTCGGACCACGGCCGGGGCATAGCCATGACCCTCCATGATTCCGCCAAAGGGATGGCCAAAGATTATCCAATTAAGGATGAAAATAAGCTGAAAGCTATTGCCGGTGAACTGGGGATTGCGGTTGCGGGAAAGAACGCGGATGACATTGCCCTGGAAGTTACCAGCATTCTTTTAGAGGAGTTTGGGTGCACTAAGGGACACCTGGATTTTGTTAAACGTGTTCCGGAAAAGCGCCGAAAACTTTGGTCCCAATTAGGTATTACCCCCCGGGGGATCGACCGGGAGGTAGTGGAAAGCATGCACCGCACCCACATTGGCGTGGATAATGATTACGTCAGTCTCGCCCTTCAAGGCTTACGAACTTCTTTAAGCGACGGTTGGGGAGGCTCAACCATAGCTACGGAACTTTCCGATGTCCTCTTCGGAACACCCAAGCCTGTTAAGGGGAAAAGCAATTTGGGCGTCCTGCAGGAAGACCAAGTAAACATTATTTTGCACGGACACGAACCCACGCTCTCCGATTTAATTGTACACGCCGCCAGGGAACCGGAACTCCTGGAAATGGCTAAAGCAAAGGGTGCAAAGGGTATTAACGTATGCGGCATGTGCTGTACCGGTAATGAAATCTTAATGCGGCACGGAGTACCTGTGGCCGGTAATTTTCTACAGCAGGAGCTGGCCATTGTAACCGGTGCGGTAGAGGCCATGGTGGTGGACATACAGTGCATTATGCCTGCACTTCCTCAAATAGCCGGTTGTTACCATACAAAAGTAATTTCCACTTCTTCCAAGGCCAAGTTCCCGGGGGCCGAGCATATTGAAATGGACGAGCATAATGCCTTTGAAGTGGCCAAAAAGATCGTGCGCGCGGCGGTGGAGAACTTTGACAACCGGAAACCGGAGAAAGTAAATATCCCCTCGGAAACCATGGAATACATGGCCGGTTTTTCCGCCGAAGCTATTCTGGAAGCTTTGGGCGGTTCCCTGAATCCCCTTATTGACGCCATAAAGTCAGGGAGTATAAAAGGCATCGCCGCCATTGTAGGGTGTAACAATCCAAAGTATAAACAGGATCACAGCCACATCACCTTTGCCCGTCAGTTAATAAAGGAGGATGTTCTAGTAGTTGGAACAGGCTGTGCCATGATTGCCTGCGCCAAGAATGGGCTCTTACTGCCGGAGGCAGCGGCCGGAGCGGGCCCGGGACTGAAGGCGGTTTGTGAATCATTAGGCATCCCACCCGTTTTGCATATGGGCTCCTGCGTTGACATCAGCCGCATTCTCTATGTTGCCGCCGCCATTGCCAACACCCTTAATGCCGATATAAGTGACTTGCCGGTGGTGGCAGCGGCTCCGGAATGGATGTCGGAAAAGGCCGTTTCCATTGGCGTGTATGCCGTTGCTTCCGGGATATATACCATTTTGGGCACCGTTCCACCGGTTTTGGGCAGTAAAAGGGTAACTGAGTTACTTACCGAAGGCGCAAAGGATGTTGTCGGTGCTACCTTTGCCGTGGAAGAAAACCCTGAAAAGGCAGCCGGTCTGGCCTTGCAGCATATAGCTCAAAAACGCACGGCTTTAGGAATATAAATATAAATAATTCAAGGAAATGGTGACTGTCACCATTTCCTTGAATTATTGTTAACCTGCCAGGAGCGGGCGGCCGCGGAGAAGTACCTGCTTGTTTTTAACAGGAATGCGGGCCCTTATTCGTGCAGTAAGGGCTCCCACGCCTTCTATATCATTTACGGCAACATAGCCCACAAGATAGTCACCTTTGAAAACCAGGCGACGGTAACGCCGTGCTGCACCGTCCAAAGCCTCCAATACTTCAAACTCCGGCCCCCGGGCCCTGGAAACACCCGCTGTAATAGCATTGAGCCCGGAGAATTCCAGGGAGTTAAGGGCCAGGGAACCTGTATAACGCTCGCGGCACCCCGCCATATTGCGCCCGGCTACTCGCCCCTGAGCGGCAGCGTTGGGCCAGGTGGCATTTACCCGCGCATCTTGGCCCGCAATATCAAAGGTCTCAGCCACATCCCCGGCGGCAAATATGCCTGACCGGCTGGTTTCCAGGTATTCATCCACCACCAGGCACCTTTTTATATTAAATTCCGTTCCTAGAAACCCGGTATTGGGCTTGATTCCTTTACCCACCACAACAATGGAACAGGGTAACTCCGTTTGGTCATCCAGTTTAACCGCGCTGACGGCACCCTTATCACTGGTAAAGAATTCTTCCACCTGGTATCCCAGGTAAAACTTCATACCGTTATCCTCCAAGTGGCTTTGAATTAGCCGGGCTCCCGCGTGATCCATTACCTGAGAGAGTATTTGGGGGGAACCCGCAACGACAGTTACTTGCATCCCCCATAACAGCAAGGCATAAGCGGTTTTTAATCCCACCGGCCCGGCACCTAAAACCACTGCACGCCCACCGGGTAGGGCTCGCTGTTTAATGGCTTTGGCATCTTTTATAGTCCTTAAGGTATAAACCCCTTCTGACTGAATTCCCGGTATTTCAGGCAGTACCGGGGATGCCCCGCTGGCAATCAAAAGACGGTCAAAGGACACCTCGTGCCCGTCCCGGCACTTTATTTTGCCCTGTACGGGATCTAGACCTGTCACCTCTGTTCCGAAACGGGTGTCTATATTATGACGGCGGTAAAAGTCTTCTGCGCGGATTAACATTTGGCCCTCACTAACCCCATCAGCAAGATAATGCGTGGTTAGACACCTGGAATAGGCAGGTCCCGGCTCATCAGTAAACATAATAATATTACTTTCCTTATCTATTTCCCGTATAGCCTCCATTGCAAAAACGCCCGCGGCGCTATTGCCTATAACCGCGTACTTCATTGTTTTTCCCCCCATTCAGCCCCATAAGGCGCAGTCCATAACGCCTGCGCTTTAATTCACTGTATTCATTCCCGGTACCATTAAACAGAGCCCCGGTGGGACAAGCCCTTATACAGGCGGGCAGTTCCGTTTCAGCACAGCTATCGCATTTATAGGCCACCCGGCGCTCTCGATCTAACCCGACAGCCCCGAAGGGGCAGACCATAATACACATCCCGCAGCCCACGCAGCGGTTCTCATCGATCTCAAGAACACCGGATTCCGCATTCCGGGTAATAGCTGCTGCTATGCAAGACTCTAAACAAGGGGAATTTTCACAATGGCGGCACATCAACGGAAAAAGACCGTCACTGTCACGTGCTTTAAACAAGCGGGGCTTGGG
>JAALLQ010001373.1_pt1 | contig 9962 bp, 10 predicted proteins | sample 7245921 | NCBI WGS metagenome assembly JAALLQ01 (sample SAMN13049200, study PRJNA578106) | oil field metagenome | isolation source: filtered produced water from oil reservoir B7 | place: USA:offshore Texas | collected 2016 | reverse complement strand
TCGAAAATCAACCTTTTATTTTCACTGTATTTTAAATCTTTAAGTATATTGTTGAAGGCACCCATTAGTTGAATTAAGTTATCTTTTTTATTAGTAATTAGTGATTCAAATATGTATTCTATGGCCTGCTCCAAAAGAATTTCTGGATCTTTTCCTAAATTGAACAGATCTTCAGATTGTGCCAAAAATTCATCAATTTTTGAATTATAGACATTTTCTACGAATTGAGCGATAAAATTTTCATCGAACAAACCTAATATTTCAAGGGTATCTTGATGGGTGATCTTCATCTCTCCAAATTTTTCTACTTGTTCCAACATAGATATGGCATCTCTCATCCCACCTTTTGCCCTTTTAGCTATGATCTGCAGTGACCTAAATTTTTGAAGTTTATAATTTGAGCCCTAGAAATGATGGTATCAGGAACTTTTTCCAAATTTGTGGTCGCTAAAATAAAAACGACATGTGAGGGTGGTTCTTCTAACGTTTTTAATAGCGCGTTGAATGCTTCCCTTGTCAACATATGAAATTCATCGATTATATATACTTTGTATTTCCCATAAACAGGTCTGTAATTGGAGGAGTCTCTGATGTTTCTAATTTCGTCTATTCCTCTATTCGAAGCCGCATCCATTTCTATTACATCCAAAAAACTGTTGTTGTTTATAGAAATGCAGTTCTCGCATTTATTACATGGATTGTATCCTTGAGGATCCTTACAATTTAATACTTTGGCGAGTATCCTGGCTGTAGTGGTTTTTCCTGTACCCCGTGGTCCCGAAAAAATATATGCATGAGAAACCTCTTGCTTGTTTAAAGCATTTTTGAAGTATTTTACTACATGAGGTTGTCCTAAAATTTCATCAAAATCTAAAGGTCTGTATTTTCTGTATAAATTGTTGTTCATAAAATTCCCTCCGAATTGCCAACAAAATTTAAATTGTACACCTTGTTTTTCAATAACGATAAAACAACATCTTTGTTATTTTCTGATATTTCAAATATAAAATAGACTTCGTCTGAAAATTTTTGTTTGGTTATTTTGAAGTTATTTTGTTTTTGCATGAGGTTTTGTATGAAGGAGCCTCGTAAATAAATGTCTTCTCATAGGTAACCACTTTAGAAGCTTTAACAACCTCTTCAGAAGTTTTAGAATATGCATCTATTAAACCCCGAATCCCTAATTTCACTCCTCCAAAATATCTCGTAACAACTAGTGCTACGTTTGATAGACCAAATTTTTCAATTACACCGTAAATAGGTTTACCCGCGGTGCCTGATGGTTCGTTGTTATCAGAGTAATTAGAGATTTCTCTTCCTTCCTCATGCACTTTATAAGCCCAACAGTTGTGTGTGGCGTTATTATATCTTTTAGAAATTTCTTTTACAAATTTTTGTGCTTCATCGATCGAGTTAACCTTTGCGATATTTCCAATAAATTTTGATCTTTCTACAGTGTACGTAACTTCGATCGGATCTTTTATGGATTTATAATTCAAAATTTATCTTGATCTTCCCTTCAAAATCATCGGTAATGTTAAATTTATTAGCCGCATTGGATTGGTTGGCAGAAACCTCATAGAATCCTGAGCTATCAACATGCAACAATAATTCGCCTTTTTTAACTTCAGAGTAGTTCTTCACGAATCTAACGACTTCTTTTATACCATTTATTTCAACAGTTACCTCTTTGCCTATATCTAAATGCTCAAGATAGTTGGAAGATAAATTAGTTTCTATATTACCAAAATCATCTGAATATAAATAATCACATATTACTTTGTTATCTTCAATGATAGGTTTTTGCACATCGAAAGTTATTAATTTTTCAGTTTTTGGTCCAAAATGATCAATACTAATACCTTTAGAAATGTATGCAGCTACTGGAGCAAATATATCACGCCCGTGAAATGTTGATGAATAATCAGTTTTATAGAAAAATCTATTGTCGGATAACTCAACAGATTCTTTAACTCCGAACTCTTGCATCAAAAAAGTAAATAACCCGTTATCTGGTCCAACAAAATAATAGTTGTACTTTGACGTTTTTAAAGCGATCGGTTTCCTGGAGCTACCTACGGTTGGATCAACAACACACAAAAAGACGGTCCCTTCTTCAAAATCTCGAGCAGCTCTTAAAATTAGAGCTGCATATTTCCTTATGTTAAAATGTCCTGCACTATGGGTTATATCAATTATATCAGTATTTTTATTTATCCTTTTTATAACGGATTTACACACGGAGACATAATACGAAGAAAGCCCCCAATCCGTTAAAAAGGCTATATGATTCATCGAATTATACCTCCCCTATGTTTCTTGTGTAGCTCGTAATAAAAGTAATGATGCCACACAGAAAACAATTCCAAAACCTAATAATATTAGAATTTCAAAACCTAGATCACTTAAGCCATACCCTAATACCGTTATTTTTCTCCAGCCATCTAAAGAGTATTTAACAGGAAATAGGTTCGCTATCTTTTCAAGAATACTTCCTGTAGGTATTGGGATCAAAACACCACCAAATACCAACATTCCTCCTATCATTGCCGTTACAAGAAAAGAAGCAGCACGAGCCGTTTTTAAAAAAGAAGATAAAAACAAACCAAAAGAGGTGAAAGAGAATACAGATACTAAAACGAGTAAGATCAAATTCCATGGATTAGCTTGTGATTCAACAATGTACGATATTATTTTTGATAAAATGAATTCCCACGTTTTTAATCCGTTTGATATATATAGATCCAGTAATCCAACTTCTCTAGCTTGACCGATGGAAGAGGCTATTCCTATCATAGATAACAAAAGGATTACAACCACCGCTACGATAGGAGCAAACATATCATTAATCCCTAAATTTGTGGTTGGAGAAACAACCAAAGAACCATCCGAGGCGCTTGGTATAAGCATTTTTATCTCTGGCTTGGGCCTCGTTTCATCGATTCCAATACCTCCTTGAAGTAAGAACTCGGTAGTGGAGCCCACTTTTATTTCGGGTATCCCTGCAAGCTCATCAAAAACAGCTTTAAAACCGGTATAAACCATCATACTATTCTGAATTTTGTGAGGATTTGGTATGATGTATAAAACCGTTTGATTACGATCGATCAGATCTTGCGTAAAACCCTTTGGAATGATCAGTATTGAATCATAATTTGCCTCTCTAATTATTTGATTCAATTGTTCATCATTTTTAATTTCGATGGTGTTCTCAAAATTCAAAAATTGTTTTATCAAAATGAAACCGAAATTACCTAAAAGACTGTTATCTTCATTGTATAAGGCTAATTGGAAATCTTGCGCCATATCAGCAGGATAGAATGAAGAGCCAAAATAGGCTAAAATAACAGGTATTATAATACTTAAGATTAATACTCCTCGATTTCTCAATACTTTCTTTATCTCATACCATGACATCTTTAAAATTTTCATTGTCTATCTCCTCATTTCTTCTAAATGCTCGGATATTTTAAGTATGATACTTGGTGCCTCGTAAAAAGTCAGGGACTCATCTCCCACCAAAAGATATAACCCATAGGTGTTTATATACGGTTTATGCATCGTACTCATATTACTTGGCCAGATGAACATATCTCTTATTTTCGGGTAGTACAACTCTTGTTTCTTTTGCAATTTGAACATTCCGAAATCATCTATTTCGTTATAATCAATGAACCTCGTGTAATTCCCACTTCCCAACTTAGTGTTGAAAGCTATACCTTTGTCTGAAAAACCAAATGCGGCAGTAGATAAATTAGTTAATTGGTCGATGTTTCTAATCTGCCCCATTCCAAAAAAACATATTTCAAAATCCCAATCTTCCTTGGAATGGCCAGTTTCTTTTATATAATCTTTCAAATCGTCAACTATTTTTTCATCTCTTGAGGCAACGAAAATCAAAATTGCTGCGAAAGAGATATATAAAAATATCGGTATATTTGATAGCCCAATTATATTCATAAAAAGTTGTGAGATTAATAAGAGCGCTCCTTCTGTGATGAATGGTTTTGATCCCCTCTTTTTAAGTATAAAATATGAAATAATTAATGCAAGAGATGATATCCCAAAAAAGTACCATCCTTTTATGAAAAATTGTGTTAAAGGGATTAGCCCAAAGAAAATAGAAACTAACCGATACATATAAGTTCGTAGATCTTTTCAAGTGCTTTTCTTACGTCGTACATAATTACATCGTTAGAAAAACCTTTCTCAAGCGAATTGATGGCGTTTAAAACGTATTCTTTAGACGATTCTAAGGTCATCTTTTGCCTTTGGTTAGTTAGAGTTGGCTCTTCTATGTTGACTTTCTCAAAAAACTTTTCATATATCTTATCTTCCAAAGTTTTAATCTCTCCGTTCTTTGCAGAAATCATAACAAAATCATTTGGATTTTTTTGTTTCAAAGGGAGATAATTACTCTCTTTAAAATTAGGAGAATCCGATTTATTCAATACAATTATAACAGTTTTTTCCCCCAATTCATTTAATTTAGTATAAATTAGTTCATCTTCCTGTGTGAAAGGTGTTGTACCATCCAAGACAAACAAGATTAGATGAGAATTCTTTATGGAATTAATGGTCCTTTCTATTCCAACCCTTTCCAGCGTGTTTTCTGTGTATCGTATTCCAGCTGTATCTATGAGTTTTAAGTATATACCGTTTATGTTCAGATTTTCTTCTATTGTGTCCCTAGTTGTTCCTGGAATATCGGTTACAATCGCTCTGTCTTTTCTCAGAAGGGCGTTTAATAAGGTGCTTTTCCCAGAGTTCGGTTTTCCTGCTATAACTGTTCTGACACCTTCAACGGCTATAATACCGTTGTCAGCCTCTTTTAGTATTTGATCCATTTGATTGAAGATATAAACTAATTTGTTTTTTAAATTGTGATCTTCCAGTTCTATTTCATCGGGATAATCCATTTCTACCTCGATCTGGGCAGAGATATTTAGCAAGCTGTTTTTTATGTCATTGATTTTTTCGGAAAGGGCATTTTTAAGTTGGTTAAAGGACGCTTTTAAAGAGATTTCAGTCTCTGAAGTAATTACATTGTTTACAGCTTCCGCTTTTATGAGATCCATTTTACCGTTTAAAACAGCACGTTTTGTAAACTCCCCAGGTAAAGCTTGTCTTGTCCCATATTTTATAATTGTATTCAGTACAGCATAAGTGATAAGTTTACCGCCATGGCAAAATATTTCAAGCATATCCTCTCCTGTGTAAGAGTAAGGTTGAGCATGGTAAACCCATGTAATCTCGTCGACTTTTTCTCCTTCTTTATCGTAAAGCCAACCATAGTACATCTTCTTAGGGGTATATTTTTCCCTTTTTAATGCTTGGTCTATTATGTTTTTAACGTGATTGCCTGAAATTCTTACCACCCCTATGGCCCCTGTACCAACTGGGGATGAAATAGCAGCTATTGTATCATTCAACATCTTTGTCACCTCTTATGAAAAAACCTTTTCCATATATTTCATATGGTCTTTTGGCCCATAACTTATGAGCTCTTTCGTTTCTGGATAAAAGGTAATCTTTCTTGAATATTTGTTGTATTTTTCAATGATAGGATTTACATCATTTTCGAATTTAAAAGATATGTATGTATCTCCTATTTCTATCTCTCTAATCCCTTCCATATTGGCTTTAACTTTTATCAGTGCATACTGAAATAATCTTTCTACCTCTTGTGGAAGTTTACCGTATTTATCGCGTATTTCGGATCTTATATCCTCAATATCATCAGGTGTTTTAGCTACAGACATCCTTCTATATATTCGCATTCTTTCAATAGAATTAGGTATATAAGACTCAGGAATAACTATGGAACCTTTTATACCTTTTATTTCCGTGTAGGTTTGAGGTCGCTGAATCTCTTTTTCCTTTTTGATTCCAAATTCGAATAAAAGTTTATTCAACATTTCATGGTAGAGATGATAACCTATCGCGTTTATATGACCTTTTTGCTCTATTCCCAATATATCCCCGTAGCCACGAATTTCTAAATCTCTCAAAGCGAGTTTTAATCCACTTCCTGGTTCGTTATATTTTTTGATGGCTTCCAGCCTTTTTTTGGTTTGAGGAGTGATTTCTTTTTTAAATAGAAAGTAAACGAAAGCTCTTCTGTTAGATCTTCCAACTCTTCCTTTAATTTGATATAACTGAGAGATCCCATATCTTTCTGGATCGTCTAGGATAAGGGTATTAACATTAGGTATATCTATCCCATTTTCTATTCCTTTTTTGATGTTCCTCCATGAACCATTGTTATCTTAACTTCAGGAACGAGGCTTCGTAATTTTTTGTACAGTTCATTCAATTCTCGCACTCTGTTGTGGATATATATTGTTTGTCCACCTCTAGATTTTTCTCTCAAAATAGCCGTACGTACTAACTTATCTGAATATTTCCCAATAAATGTTTGAATGGGTAACCTACCCAACGGAGGGGTTGATATCGTGGATATGTCTCTTAATCCGCTAATAGACATGTATAAGGTTCTGGGGATAGGAGTGGCACTCATCATAAGGAAGTTTACTCCTTCGCTTAACTTTTTGAATTTCTCTTTTTGAAGTACTCCAAATCTTTGCTCTTCATCTACTATGACTAACCCAAGGTTTTTAACCTGTAGTAAATCCGATAATAAGGCGTGCGTTCCTATTACTATATCTATTTGGCCCTTTTTTATGCTTTCAAAAAGTTCTTTCTTTTCTTTCTGAGTTTTATGACGAGTAACTAAAGCTATCTTAATTCCAAAAGGATCCATTCTTAATTTGAAATTTTCGTAATGCTGTTTAGCAAGTATCGTTGTAGGAGCTAATAGCAGCACTTGATAGTTCGAAACAACCGTTCTAAAAGCCGCTCTCATAGCAACCTCGGTTTTACCAAATCCAGAATCACCTGACAACAATCTATCCATAGGTTTTTCACTTTCTAGATCTCTCATAACTTCATTGATACTCTTTTCTTGGTCAGGTGTCTCAACGTAAGGAAAGGTTTCCTTGAATTTTTCTTCCAATTCAGAATCTCCGAATAGTTGTATCCCTCGTTGATTTTCTCTTAGAACATAGATTTTTTGAAGTTCTTCGATCTTTAGTTTAATTTCTTCTTTTACTTTTTGCTTAGTATTTTTCCACCTTTTGCTATTCAAAGAAGATATTTTAACTGATTCAGGGTCTCCGATGTACTTGGATAGTTTGTCTAACCTACCTACTGGGACATAGACCTTTGAATTATCAGAATATTCTAATGTCACAAACTCTCTCAAACCCAAAGTGGTCTCAACTTTGTTAACGCCATGATATATTCCTATTCCATAATCTTCGTGTACCACCAAGTCCCCTTCATTTAGATCTTCCCAGTCAAGAAGAGGTATATATTCCAACCTTTTGTCTCCCTTTTTGGGTTTGATAAAATAAATCTTTTCCAGTGTAAGTTTTACTTCTTCGTAATTTATTTTGTTCAAAATTTCAAGGCTATGTCCTGAAAACATTTTATATATTTTCCGCTTTAGTTCCGTGTCACACATTTCATAGTTTTCTTTTTCTTTTTCCGAGTAAGAGTTTATAATTTCTTCTTTGTTTATTAAATAAATATCTCTGTCTTCATTTAGATAACTTAATATTGTATTTTTGTCTTTGTAAAAGATTCCTGGAAGGGCATTGAATTGATCAAGGGTTAAAAACTCTTCTTCATTTGTTACAGAGGTATATTTTTTTAACCTTCCCTCATAAATTCTTAAGTTGCGTTCAGATTTGAGAATTTCAGATCCAGGAATTATCTCTATTTCTTTTAGATTTTCAATAGATCTTTGAGAATAAGTATCGAAAAAAGATATTCTATCTATTTCGTCATCCCATAACTCTATTCTTACAGGTTGTTCGTAAATTGGAATGAAAAAATCTCTTACAAAACCTCTTTTAGAATGTTCTCCAGGACTAGTTACCTCTTCAGTAATGTTGTATCCTAAATGGTAAGGAACGTTATGTTCAAGATCGAACGTATCTCCAACTTTGATTTTTTTTATCAGAAATTCATTTTTGGGTAAGGTGTACTTTATTAAAGATGAGAAGGTAGTTAAAACGGTTACATTCTTTTTCGTTAATAAGGCATGTAACGTTTTCATCCTCTTTGCTTTGATGTTTGGAGAGATATCCAAATTTTCAAATGGAAATATGTCAAAATCCGGATAAATGAAAACCTCTTCCTCCTCATCGATATCCTGTAGATATCCATCCGGTAGAACCAAAATTTTCTGTTTGTTGACTTTTTTTAGCGAGTTTAGAAAGTCTAAAAGTTCTTTTCTGATCAATTCAATGTTACCTCCTAATAAATTTCAAATATTTCTTATTGTTTTCAGAATCAAAAAAAACGGCACAATCAAGGTAGTCAGTTATATCTGTTTCATTGTTTTTGAGAAAACAAATTAATTTTTCACCTTGCCAGTAGTAATTTATCTTTTCTGCGACAGGAACTTTGATACAAAAACCTAAGAACGACAGCTTTATCTTTTGCAATTTTTTTGATGATACAATCTCTTGTGCCAACTGGAGGATGTATTCCTTCGAAACAGGCCTTTTTAAAACTCTTCTAATTGGTTTAATTACTATTTTTCGAGGTGTGCTTTCTTTAATATTAAATTCTATCATTTTTGTCGTATTTAGGGTTGTATTCGTTGGTATCGGTATACTTTCTAAACTGACTCCTATCTTGATTTCACTATCTTTTATATTTATACCAGATAAAGAAGAATTTTTAATTATACTAATCTTAATAAAATCAAAATTAATTATTTTTTTTGGTAAAAGTTGATCTGTTTCTTCAATAAAGGTTATTCCCCCTTCAGCCCAAGGGAGTTCTTTTATCTTTACTAATTCATTTATATCAATGGTCTTTATTTTAAGGTTTTGAGTTTTTGAGGATAGAAGTTGATACTTTATACTCTGGAAAGATACGAAATTTATATGAATATCTAAAGAAAGGTTAGCTTGGTTGATAGTTATTTTTCTTTGGAAGAACATATATACACCAAAGCCTCTTTTAAGCGAGTGAATGGTTCAAAGATATCAAAAATTTCTATATAGGATTTGAGTTTCTTCAATGTAAGTGAATCCAACAGTTTCGAAGAGTAGAATCTTAAGCTCGTATTTTGATTTATAGGTATTATACCTTCTTTTTCTTTAACCTCAAAGCCTTTACCACTGGATACTTCCATTATATACATTATAACTTTGTCAATATCAATATAATTTATTAGATCACTATCATCCGTTAGTATTAAGTCTACATCGTGAGGGGAGTATAATTCTTCGTTACTTAATATTTGAAAGGCTAAATAATTTTTTAGGTTTGATCCATAAATTATTTTTTGGATTTTGGAAGGTTTTATTGGTTCCGTGTATTTAAAGGAAACAGGGATTCCATTTTCATTGAGAATCAATAATCCTCCTGAAAAGAGTTCATCTTCTGATTTATATATTGTAAAATAACCTAACATAAATTTTTATTTCTCCTTCCATACCTGGACGTTAAGGGGTAAACCCCTTAAGATCCCCAAGTTCAAAATCATTTAAAAACATAGTTTGCACACTACGGCAAACAGAGCTCCGCCCTTTGACCCTTTTAAAAACAGACTCTTCTTTTGGAAACTTAATTGTTTATAGGATTTTCCTGTAAGCTGCGCTTAGTCTTTATTAGCGCCCCTTCGCCCCGCCGCCCACCCATATGGAAAGGGCCTGTCGCCCTTAGACCGCCAGGTAGGAGGGCTTTACCCCGCTCCCCACCCATAAGGATAGATACTTATAACCTTAAATCCAAAAGTTTACCTCTGTATTCATCTACCACATGCCTCTTTACACTGTCTTTGTTTTCAACATTTATAGATCCTTGAGTGAAAACCCCACTGGATGATTTATTATCAACATTTTTCTTTTCAACTTGGTCTTTATTTTTTATCCTTTTTTGTA
>JAALLQ010000412.1_pt1 | contig 9980 bp, 9 predicted proteins | sample 7245921 | NCBI WGS metagenome assembly JAALLQ01 (sample SAMN13049200, study PRJNA578106) | oil field metagenome | isolation source: filtered produced water from oil reservoir B7 | place: USA:offshore Texas | collected 2016 | reverse complement strand
AGAACTGTGAATGAACTTGCCGATGATGCCGTGTTTGTGCTCGGGGACCATCAGGGAGTCACTGAGGAAGAAGAGGAGATTATAAACAAAGGTGCTTCCCGGACGTTATCTATCGGGCCACTATCACTCCATTCGGATCACTGCATAACGATCATACTGAACGAGTTGGACAGGTTGGGACAACCCAAAAAAGATTAATTGCAGGTAAACCATTTCGTGGCAATCATATAGCTACTATTGATAAGTGATCAAATGACCATACTTGAAACTGCTAAGAAGATAATCAATGAAGGACCGATCTGTGATAACTGCATGGGAAGGCAGTTTGCCAAGTTATCCACAGGTCTGACAAATGTGGAGAGAGGCCAGGCCGTAAAGCTATCTCTTGCCATGGAAGGGGATCTCCTTTTCAAGGAAAAGGGAGATGACACCGTTCTCAAAGAGCTTGCCCCAAGCAGCACTTTTGCAAGAAAGAGCCTCGGAAGCAAGGGAGATGATGAAAAGTGCTGGGTCTGCCTGGGCCTGTATGACAATCTTGATATCTGGGCAGACCGTTCAATTGAAGCGATCGGGGACATCGAATATTCCAATTTCCTCGTAGGGACGAAGATCAGCGGCCTGCTTGCAGAGAATGAGGAAATACTCTGGAGCGAGTGCGGTATAACACATGCGGAGCAGTTCAAGACAGAGCTGAACAGGGAAGTCGGGAAACTCATTGCAGCACGTACGGGTAAAGAAGTAGAGTTCGAGAGACCTGAAGTTCTTGTAACACTCGACATTGCAAACGATAAAGTAGATCTTCAGATACGCTCGCTCTATATCCAGGGTAGGTACAGGAAGTTGATGAGAGGGATCCCGCAGACCAGGTGGCCATGCAGGAGCTGTGGTGGAAAAGGCTGTGAATCCTGTGATTTCACAGGTAAACAGTACCCCGAGTCCGTGGATGAACTTATCCGTGAGGAAGTCGTGAAGATGTGTAAAGCAAAGGACACAACTTTCCACGGGGCAGGAAGGGAAGATATTGACGCATTAATGCTTGGCAGTGGGAGGCCTTTTGTGGTTGAGGCCGTTGAGCCGGCAATGCGCTCAATCGATGTGGAGGAACTCGAAAAGAAAATCAATGCCTTTGCCAGTGGTAAAGTGGAAGTTGAAGGCCTGAGGATCGTCGAGAAAGATGTAATCGAGACACTGAAAAGCTCTCAGGCGGATAAAGTTTATAAGTTAAAAGTTACATTCAATGAGCCTGTTTCCAAGGAAAAGCTTATATCTGCTATCACCAATCTGGTCGGAGCTGAGATATCACAGAGAACGCCACAAAGAGTATCCCACAGAAGAGCTGACCTGGTCAGAAAAAGGCGTGTCCATGACATGCAACTGCTGGAGCTGACAGAGGAGTATGCCATAATACAGGTACATTGTGACGGAGGACTGTACGTCAAGGAACTCACTTCCGGCGACGAAGGAAGAACGCAACCAAGCCTTACAGGTGAACTTGATATCCAGGCAAAGGTTACTGAACTGGATGTCATAAATGTTGATATCTGAGATCTTTCGGATACAAAGACAGGTTCAGATAAGTCTTAAACTAACTAACCATTAACAAAAATAAATTCAATCAAATCTTGTTGATCAACGGAGGAAAAATAATGCCAACATCACACGGAGAGAAATGCTGTACACGTTATAAACTGAAGAAGACTGTCAGAGAAAGAGGACTTTCACCAGTTAGCAAGGCCATTCAGGAATTCGATGAAGGACAGATGGTACACATAGACATCGATCCAAGTGTCCAGAAAGGAATGCCACATGCCAGATTCCAGGGAAAGACCGGAAAGATCACCGGCCAGAGAGGCCGCGCCTACTTACTACAGATCAGAGACGGTAATGCTACAAAAGAGATAATCTCTCTTCCACAGCACCTGAAGTTACAGAAATACAACTGAAAAATCATTTCAGACATCTGTCTGGAAGTTTTTTATAACGTTAGATATATCTCTATTGACAACAATGGAGAAAATATCTGGCATTTTTAATAATGTCAGACCAGAGAACATGACTTAATTTTCCAAAGAGTGTATATCAATGATTGTGAAGGAAATTCTGAGCGAAGAGATGTTAACCCTTCCCGAAGTGAAGGGTGCTCTGCACGATATTATGGAAGAGCGTTTGAAGAATGAGGAAGAGCTGGGATATGAGCTACGTAAAGCCATAAATCATGCGGACATGTTCTCAAAGTCATCGCCGGAAAAATCAAGGGAACTTGTAAACAAGCTCCTCGAGCTTGAAAAAATGAAACCTGAAATTGCTATCCGTATAGCAGACATCATGCCTCAGACAAGAGATGAGCTCAGGTCCCTCTATGCAAAGGAGAGATTCACCCTGGCAGACGAGGAACTGGATCAGATGCTTGAAATGGTCGAAGAGGCAATGGATTAGATTTATATCATATCCATCCTTTTTTAACAGCAAGAATAATTTACCATTAGCAGTGGGAACACCGGAGGGAACATATGCCAACTAGGGGAAAGCCACCTGAAAAAGAAGAATTCGCATGGGTACTCGATTACCTGCCGTATGGAAATACGGATGATAGGCGGCCATCTTACCAGAAAAAACCAATTGTGCAGGCAGTTGGTGAGAAGAACTTTGTTCTTATGGAACTTGTACCCAAAGAAGGCAAGATCCCTGACATCCAATCCCGTGTATATATTGGCGAAGGTGACAGGGACGAGATCGACCATGTGAAACACAGAATCACATACGATGATCTCAGCCATGGTGCCCAGATAGAACTTCCGTTCATTCTCGAAACAAATGTTACTCATGATGAACAGAGGTTTGTCAAGTTTTTCAATGACGCACATCCAATCACCAACAGGCTCCATATGCTTGAGCTGTTGCCCGGTATCGGGAAAAAACTGATGTGGGCCATAATAGATGAAAGGAAGAAAGGTCCGTTCAGCAGCCTTGAGGAACTCCACGAAAGAGTGGGAGGAGTACATTCCCCACAGAAGGTTATAGCCAATCGTATAATCGATGAGCTCAAGGATGACAACATAAAGTACAGACTCTTCACTCTTCCGCCCAGACGTCCCAAGCATTAAAGGGTGTTAATTCTTTGGTCAGGGATATTCTCAGGAAATATGGTATCCGGGGCGGGAACCATGATCAGCATTTTCTTGTGGATGAACGTATGCTCGACCGGATCGTCGATGCTGCGGACATCCGTCCTGATGAAACAATACTTGAGATAGGAGCAGGAATAGGAAACCTCACAGAAAGGCTGATGGCAAAAGCAAGGAAAGTGATTGCCATCGAACGTGACCCTGCCCTTGTCGATGTCCTGATCAGCCGTTTCGGGGAAACTGATAAGCTCGAGATAATACATGCCGATGTACTTGATGTTGATTTCCCGGATTTCGACAAGGTCGTGGCGAACCTTCCCTACTCGATCTCATCTGAGATCACTTTCAAACTCTTCAAATATGACTTTGACCTGGGAATACTGATGTATCAGCTTGAGTTTGCAGAACGCATGGTAGCCAGGGAAAATTCAAAGGATTACAGCAGGCTGTCGGTTAACACACACTATTTTGCCGATGCATCGATAATCATGAAAGTTCCGAGAGGAGCGTTCTCACCACCACCCGAAGTGCTTTCTGCCGTAGTGAAAGTGGTATCAAGACCTGCACCCTTTGAGGTGGCTGACGAAAAGTACTTCCTCGATTTTGTAACAGCGGTTTTTGGTCAGAGACGCAAGAAAATGAGAAATTCCATCCTCAAGAACAGGCAACTTCTTGGTATCCCGGACATGAAAGAATTCATAAGCGAGCTTCCACGGGAAATGCTCGATAAGCGACCCGAGAACCTGGAACCTGCAGAATTCGCATACCTTGCCAACCTGATGTACATGCATAAAGAAGAGATACAGGCAAATGGTCACCATCAACTACAAAAATGCAGCAATAAATCTGGCTGATAATGTATATGAGCCTGCAGAGGATTCTTTTTTACTTGCGGATGCTGCGCTTGAAATATGTACTGACGGAATGCACATACTGGAAATTGGGACCGGTACAGGTTTTGTAGCTGCAGTATTGCAGGCTAACAAAGACATCCGGCTTGTGGCAACCGAAATAAATCCATATGCAGTCGAATGTGCAAGCTCCAACGGCGTATCGGTGATCAGAACAGACATGTTTGCCGGCATAAAAAAAAACAAGAGTTTTGATATAGTAATATTCAACCCCCCTTACCTGCCTACATCTGATGGTGAAAAGGTTCCGGGATGGCTGAACTATGCCTTTGACGGAGGAAGAAACGGACGTGATGCGATCGTCGGTTTCATGAAAGAAGTTAGCAATTATCTTTCGGAAAATGGAATAATTCTACTTCTGATATCTTCACTGACAGGTATAGACGAAGTTAAAGAAATCATGCGTGAGCATGGCATACAGTCCGGAATTATTGCACGTACAAAATGTTCTTTTGAAGAACTCGTGGTCATTGAAGGAAGAATTGTTTAAGTCTGAATCAGGACTTGAGTACAAGTCTCTATTAGAGGTATGCTGCAGCGGAATGATTTACTAATCAGGCTAAGGACATCTGTGTTCAAATATTAGTATGTAGATAAATTTAAATAGAATAAGAATTCTCTCTATAAGTAACATTTGAACTTTTGTATTGTTCGTTAGATCCAGACATCTGAATAGCATCCCACGGCGAAGTTTGATGACAAAAACAGTGATACTTGCCTGTTGCGAACAGGCTCATGAGAAAACGGCATTAATGCTTGAAAAAATGGGTTTTTCAGTCTGCAGGCTGGATTGTTCTCAGGATAATTGCGACAGGGAACTAAGTAATACAAGTGCAGATTTGCTTTTTTGTTACACAGAAAAGGTTAATGAAGAAATGGTTGATCGCTGTCTTGCATACTCTCGCGATAATCAAATACCTGTTATTTTCATAATATCCCGTTTTACCGGCTTTCCAGAAAAAATACAATCTTTTGAGCATGCGTGGTTTATAAAGGAACCATTTGACGAAGATGAACTCAGCTTCACCATTGAAAGATCATTCCATATGCTGAAAAAGGAAAACGATATCAAATTTAATGAAGCAAACCATCAAAGATTACAGCTTGCACTTGAAACTGCCAAACTCGAGCTATGGGAATGGGATTTTAAGGAGAACAGAGTTTTACGGGAAACCATTGGAGGAGCCAACACCATAATCCCATCTGACCTGAAAAGCGGAGGTTTTGATACATTCCACCGTTTTATTCATCCGGATGACAGAGATATGTTCCGGGAAAAAATGAAAGCCTGCTGGGAAGGGAAACAAATACACATCGAATTTAGAAGTGTACCCATTGATGGAAGTGTTCATTGGTATTCTTTAAATCTCAAACCATTATTTGATGAAAGCGGTAAGCCTGAAAAGATGATAGGCATTTCCAGAGACATTACACAAAGAAAAGATACTGAAATCGCTTTGAGGGAAAGTGAGGAAAGATTCCGTCTTATAGCCGAGAGTGCAAAGGATGTCATCTGGTTACTTGACAGGAACGCTAAACTACTTTACATCAGTCCATCAGTTGAAAAGCTGAGAGGATACACTCCTGAGGAGTTGATGGATACACCATTTGACAAAATACTCATGCCCGACTCTTACAAAGAGTTGATGGGTGTGTTTGAGACATTCTTCAGACATTTCAGAAAAGGTGTTATTCCGGATGTTCCAAGAATATTCGAAGTGCAACAACCCTGCAAGGATGGCTCAACTGTCTGGACGGAAATGCACATTACCCCAGTTCTCGATGAGGAAGGAAATTTCAGGTTCTTCCTTGGGATCAGCCGTAATATCGATGAGCGTAAGAGGAACGAACAGGAGCTGGAGAAACAAAGGAAGCTACTGGACTCGATCTTTAATCTTGCGCCAATACCATTAATACTTGAGGACAGTAACAGAAACATCGAAAACGTAAACAATTCCTGTATGGAAGTTACCAGGAAAAACAAAGAGCATATGATTGGTCAAAAGGCTGGCAAGGTGTTTTCCTGTATTAATGTTCACAGGGGAAACGTATGTGGTACGAGTGAGGAATGTAACAAATGCATCTTCAAAAACGCAGCTGAAGAAACGCTTAGAAGAGGCAAGGGTATCAGTAAAAGAGAAGGAAAGACTACTATTGTTCTCCCAAATGGTTCAGAGGTTTCCCGCAATGTCTTAGTTTCAACTTCATACATTGATACAGGAGAAGAACCTAAAGTCATTTTTGGAGTTAATGATATAACAGATCTCAAAAAATTTGAACACTCGATCATTGAATCCCGCATACAGGCCGAAGAAGCAAACCGTGCTAAGAGTGAATTCCTTGCGAACATGAGCCATGAACTCCAGACACCACTGAATGCCATTATGGGATATTCCGAGATACTGCAGGACAGTCATTTCGGACATCTGAATGAAAAACAGAAAAAGTTCGCAGAACATATCAACACAAGCGGGAGACATCTCCTGGAGCTGATAAACAGCATACTTGATATCTCCAAAGTAGAGTCCGGAAAGATGGAACTTCACCTCCACGATTTCAGGGTAATAGATACAATAAGGAACGTAAAGAATGTTATTGTTCCTCTTGCAAGAAAAAAAGATATAGAACTAAAGTTTTCTGTGGAGCCTGAAAGCCTGTCTCTGCATGCGGACGAGATCAAATTCAAACAGATACTTTACAATCTTCTGAGCAACGCTGTCAAGTTCACCCCTGATAACGGACTGGTAGAGGTGAAAGTACATAAGGAAAGCGATATGGCAGAGATATCGGTCACAGATACGGGAATCGGCATATCTGCAGAGGATCAGGAGAAATTGTTCACACCTTTCCACCAGATAGATTCATCCATGTCCAGAAAATATCAGGGTACGGGCCTTGGTCTTGCACTTGTCAAAAGATTCGTCGAACTTCACGGTGGAAATATAACTGTTGAAAGCGAACCCGGCATAGGTAGTACATTTATATTTACAATCCCACTGATAAGCCAGAATACATATTCAGGTGACATAGAAATGGAATTATCTGCAAACTAGTTTTGTTTAAAAAATAAGAGCTGTGGAGGTATTATTCACCTTCACATAAATCCATCGATCAGTTCATTCACACTATCTGTTTTCACTTTGTTCCTGATAAGTGGACCGGAACTAAGTACATCAAGACTTTCTTCAAATACAGGCCTGTCATTTACATAGAACACTCCAATGGGAATATGTTCGCCCCATTCCAGGGATTTTTCAAAAGCCTTTACCCGGTCATTTAGCGGATATTCATTCTCATCCAGCTTGTAGACCCTTTCCGAATACCACTTGAATGTGTTAAGATGATTGAAAGTGACACATGGCTGGAGTATATCTACAAGTGATAGACCTTTGTGTTCTACAGCCCTCTTAATCATTTCCGACAGGTGTTCAATATCTCCTGAAAAAGACCTGGCAACAAAGGAGCAGTCCTGTGATATGGCCAGAGCAAGCGGATTAAGCTGCCTGTTGAACACACCTTCCTTATTGATCTTGGTTTTCATGCCGGGTTGTGTTGTGGGTGAAGCCTGGCCCTTTGTCAGTCCGTATATCTGGTTGTCGTGTACCAGCACGGTTATGTCAGGATTGCGTCTTATGGCATGGATCAGATGATTGCCACCTTCTCCGTAACAATCCCCATCTCCTGCAACCGCCATGACGGTCAGTTCGTGGTTCGAGATCTTCGCAGCCGTGGCAGGAGGAAGAGTGCGACCATGTAGACCGTTAAAGAAATTGCATTTAAGATAGTGCGGGAGCTTCCCTGATTGCCCTATTCCTGAAACGAGCAGCATTTCATCGGGAGATTTATCCATATCCGCAAGAGCTCGCTTAAGAGCCTTGAGTATACCGAAATCCCCACATCCGGGACACCATGCAGTATCAAAATTACCGTAATCTTCTACACTTACCATTTATAGCACCTCCTTCTGCTTAATGGAATCTACTATGAACTGCGGAGTAAAAGGAAGTCCGTCGTATCTCAGCACATTATCCACCATCTCGATTCCTGTCTCTACCATAAGCAGACGTGCAAACTGGCCTGTTCTGTTGTTTTCAATGCATACCTTCATTCCGGGCCTGCCCAGTATTGCCTTTGCCTTTTCGACAGGCAAAGGATGGATATGAGTAAAATGCATCAGATTTACGGAGTGACCCTCTTCTCTGAGAATATCCACAGCTTCAACAAGCGGGCCGTAGGTGGACCCCCAGCCTATTAAAGTCAGTTCGGCATCATCAGGACCATAAACTTCAGGAGCCGGCATTTCCTCCCTCAGCAGTTCAAGCTTGTTCATCCTTTTATGGACCATTTTTATCCTGTTCTCCTGAGTCTCATCAATATGCCCGAACTCATCATGCTCATCGCTGTCAGCGCCTACAAGCACACCAGCTTGTCCGGGAAGTGCTCTGGGCGAGATGCCACTGGATGTAAACCTGTAACGAGCATATTCCTCCTGCATATCCTTTATTTCCCCATCAGAAAGAAGGTGTCTTTCAACAGAGACCTTTGATGCATCAAAGCGCTCGCAGGTAAACATGGAATCTGCAAGGTACTGGTCGCTCATCACAATAACAGGAATCTGATATTTTTCGGCGATATTGAAAGCACTGGCAGTCATATAGAAGCAGTCTTCAGGAGTACCAGGCGCAAGAACACATCGCGGGAACTCACCCTGAGCCGCATGTATGGCAAACAGCAGATCACCCTGTTCCGTCATTGTGGGAAGTCCGGTAGCAGGGCCCGGACGCTGTGCCTGAAAGATCACCACAGGAGTTTCAGTAATACCTGCAAGACCCAGGGCTTCCACCATAAGACAGAATCCTCCGCCGGATGTTGTCACCATGGAACGAGCACCTGTAAAGGAAGCACCGATAGCCATATTCAGTGCTGCTATCTCATCTTCTGCCTGCTCAACTATCAGACCGAACTTGCCAGCCTTGCCTGCAATATAGTTCATAACACCTGTTGACGGGGTCATAGGGTATGCTGACAGAAAATGCAGACCTGCTGCAAGGGCTCCGAGACCCACAGATTCGTTACCTGCAATAAGCATCTTATTACTGTGTTTTCCAGGCTGCTGTATATCGAATTTACAGCCCTGAGGGTAGTTATCCCTTGCATAATCGTAACCTGCTTTTGCTGCCTTGATATTGTTGTCAATGATCTCCTGACCCTTTCTTTCGAAAATGGAAGAGAGCACATCTGAAAGGACATCAAAATCGAGGCACAGGAGTCCCATTGCTGCCCCTACTGCCACCGAATTGGCATATAATTTATTGCCACCGGTGTCCTTTGCAATTTTAAGCAGAGGCACATGGAAAAGAGAATCAAAATCATCATCAAGTTTCACAGTATCCCTGTCAACTATCACAACACCATCCGACATCTCATCAAGATGTTTCTCAATTGAAGCTTTGTCAAGGGCTATCAATATGTCAACTTTCTCATCCATTGCCTTTATGGCTTCATCACTGATGCGTATCTGAAAAGTATTGTGACCACCCCTTATCCTTGAAAGATAGAACTGAGTGGTGAATACAAAGAAACCGCATTTCATTAAAGTACTTGAAAGAACACTGCCAATGGTGTCTAATCCCTGACCTGCTGCTCCACCTATTTTTATCGTTAGATCGACTTTCATCTAAATCCCCTGGTACTGATCATAATGTAAATACATGGATCGGGAAAACTACCTGAACCCGAAAGATACGTTAAAATGCTTTCCAACCACACATATATCAGAATATTCAACCTCCGGCCTTATATCAGTAACCGTTCCTCTAAAAATATCAAAAGATGAATACAATACCAATTATTAAAAAAATAGGATATATTTATATAATATACAACATATTATATTTTCTAGAGACAAAAAAAATCAAGGCGCAAAGTGATAATATGGAAAGAA
>JAALLQ010000406.1_pt1 | contig 10090 bp, 7 predicted proteins | sample 7245921 | NCBI WGS metagenome assembly JAALLQ01 (sample SAMN13049200, study PRJNA578106) | oil field metagenome | isolation source: filtered produced water from oil reservoir B7 | place: USA:offshore Texas | collected 2016 | reverse complement strand
AAATCCGTCAATATTCCAAGCTCTGCAACCTTATTGCTGACCGGGATTGCGATTAATGCGCTGTCCGGGTCTGCGATCGGCCTTCTGATCTCATTGGCAAACGATGAACAGCTCCGCAGTTTGACCTTCTGGATGATGGGCAGCCTTGCCTCTGCAAACTGGGCCCATTGCGCCGTGGTGTGCAGCATCGGCACAGTCAGCGGCCTATTGATCTTTCGCTATGGCCTTGCTCTGGATGCAACCGCACTTGGCGATCACGTCGCCGGACACCTTGGGCTGGATGCGGTCAAAATTCGCGGACGGGTACTAACTGCCGTGGCATTGGCTGTGGGTGCCGGAGTTTCCTTTGTCGGCATGATTGGCTTTGTCGGTCTGGTTGCCCCACACTTGGTGCGCTTGCTGGTTGGCGCACGGCACCGACTGGTTATCCCCGGATCAGCCCTACTGGGGGCAACCCTTGTCATGCTGGCTGATCTTGCGGCACGAACTGTCGTCGCGCCCAGCGAACTGCCGCTTGGCATCCTAACCGGCATCCTTGGCGGACCTTTCCTGCTTTGGCTATTGGTACGGGTTGGCAAACAGGAAGGTGGCGAATGATTAGCACAAAGGCCATCCGCGTAACTCGTGGCAAGCGTCACTTGGTGGATACCGTGAACTTTCACGCTGCCCCCGGAAAATTCACGGTGATTATCGGACCAAATGGAGCCGGAAAATCCACGTTCCTGAAGGTGTTATCCAATGACATCGCCCCAGACCATGGCTCTGTCACCCTTCTTGACCGAGATATGTCTCAATGGCCCCGCAAAGATATAGCACGCCACCGTGCCGTATTGCCGCAAAATTGTAATCTGAATTTTGGTTTTCAGGTTCGCGACGTTGTCCGGTTGGGTCGCCTTCCCTTCGGGCAAAGTGATCAAGATATGTCGCTGGTCGATCATGCACTGCATCAGGTCGGTTTGGATGGCATGCAGCGGCGTATGTACCCCGAGCTTTCCGGTGGGGAACAACGCCGCGTGCAAATTGCCCGGGTTCTGGTCCAAATTACCGATGCGGCTGATGCTGGTCGCGGCATTCTGCTTTTGGATGAACCAACTGCCAACCTTGACCCTGCCCATGCCTTCATCGCGTTACAGCAAGCCAGCAACCTCGCCAAACAGGGACTGACAGTGGTCGCCGTGGTTCATGACATTAATCTTGCCATGCCATTCGCAGATGAAATCTACGCCCTGAAAGATGGTCGCATCCTTTTCCACGGCCCCCGCGACCAAGTCATGACGACAGACAACCTGCGGGCTTTATACGACATTAACGCCGCCATATTGCCGCATCCCGACCTTCCCTGCCCAATGATTGCATTTCTTCCGAAGCGACCAAACCCAGAATACTGATTTCTCACATATTCCACATCAATGGCGCAAATCTTCTTGTCCTTCAGCTAACACTGGAGTACGTAACCTTCTGCTTTATTACGTTATATCGTATCTCTTGTGGGGATGGGAGATGCACGGCTTTTTATGAGGGATACATGTTCAACACTACACGCACCCACAAACTGCGCCTGCTCGCCAGTGCCAGTTTCATCTGCATGCTCGGAGCGACCGGGCAAGCATTCGCCGCAGATAATTCTGTCAAATTGAAAGATGTCGTGGTTTCAGCAAACCGGACACCCACTGCCGTCTCCAACCTCGGCAGCTCGGTCACAGTGGTAACGTCCGAAGATCTTGAAAAATCTCAAGCCGTGACACTGGAAGACGCTCTGAACGATATTCCGGGCTTGTACGTTTATTCCAACGGCAACTCAGCAACAAACACGCGCTTCCGCCTTCGTGGTTTTGACTCTGGTCGGGTACTGGTTTTGATCGATGGGGTCAAAATCGATAATCAGGCCAGCCAAATGTATGACCGCCCATACAACCATCTGCAAGCCACAGACATTGAACGGATTGAAGTCCTGAAAGGGAGCCAAAGCGCTCTTTACGGCAGCGATGCCATTGGTGGCGTGATTTCCATCACCACCAAAAGCGGCAAAGGATCAGGCAAGTTGGTGCAGGGTACGGCCTCCACCGAGATTGGCACGGACGTCACCCGCCGCATCAGCACCAGTGTCTTTGGCGAGTACAATAATTTCTACTACAAGCTATCTGGCTCTGCGTACGGCACTCACGGCCATGATTCCCGGCGTAACGTTGACCCCAACGAAAGTGACGGGTCGCGCAATGTCAATTACGGTGCCAAGCTTGGTGCCGATTTGATTACTGATTATGGCTATTTGGATCTCCTGAACATTGAAACCAACTTCAATTATCAGGATGGCGATGCAGAATACGACACCAGTTCCAAGCCCAACGATACGGATGGTTTCTACAACCAAATCACAGAAACTGCTCACCTGCGACTTAAGGCTGATCTGTTTGATGGCTTGCTGAAAAATACATTCTCTATCAGTCGGCTGGACTCATATACAAATGCAAGAAGCTATCGCAATAGCGGCAGCCAGTCACAGTACTGGGGCGATATGCAACGTTATGAGTATGAAGGCGTTCTGGCCCCTGTTGAAAACCATACCGTGGTCTTCGGTGTTGAACAGGAACGAGACCATTACCGTTACAACAAAAAAACCGGCGATGTCACCAGCAGCCATGACAACGCATCATTAGTCAACAGCAGTGCCTATGCTCAATATGGCGTTGACCTATTTGACAAAACTCTGTCTTTGACCTTTGGCGGACGGCAAGAATTCCACGATACATTTGGTCAGCACACCACCTATCGCGGTACGGCGTCCTACCTGCATCAACCAACAGAAACCCGTTTTCACGCCAGTTACGGCACGGGTTTCAAGGCACCGACCCTGAAACAGGCACTTTACAACCGCCATTTGGCACCGGGGGATCTGGAGCCAGAAGAATCCCGTGGTTATGACTTCGGTGTCGAGCAGTCCTTAATGGGTGGTCGATTGGTCATGGATGTCACCGCGTTTAACAACCGCATGACCAACCAAATTGAATCCAAAGGTTCAGGTGGTAACCGCTATTACGTCAACATCGGATCTTCCCGCCATATGGGTATGGAAACATCCGCAGATTTTGAAGCAACCGACGAACTGAACTTTGTTTTGGGCTACACCTATACTCAATCCCGCAACAATGCGACGGGCATGGCTATGGAAGAAACCCCGGCTCACCTTGCATCACTGCGTATTAACTACGCACCGGAAGAAGTCGAAGGGCTGCAAACTTGGGTCAAGGTCAAGGCTGTCTCCAAAACCTATGACAATAGCGAAAGCCCACGCAACCACGTCGGTGGATACGCCGTATGGGATTTAGGTGCCGAATACGAAATCGACAGTAACTTTGCCGTTTATGGTCGGGTTGAGAACCTGTTCGATAAGAATTACGGTGAAATGTACAACTTCAACAACGCCGGGATCGGGGCATCCACCGGCCTACGCCTGAAGTTCTAAAATACCAGAATTCAACCACCACAAAAAAACAGGCCGTCACAAAAGCGGCCTGTCTTTTCATTTCATCCGTACCGGGTTATTTCGGCGGAGACATGCCGTCATCCGCACATTCCGGGCAGCTACCATCGCTCGCCATTCCGTCCCCAGTCGGCTCAAGATTACATTGCCGTGGGGCTAACGTAGTTTCCAAAACGGCTGCATCGGCATCCTTGGACTTCATACCGTCATCAACGCATTCCGGGCATCCTCCGGGTCCGACCATGCCGTCTTCTGCCGGAGAAATTGAAGCCATACCGTCATCTGCAAACGGAGATTTCTGGACAAATCGTGTGTTAACCATGGCTCGAACACCTCTCATAGCGGGTCATTGTGAGCACCATAACTAACTATAGATATAGTTCTAACCGCCGAAAAACCAAGACCCGTATAACCTTGCGGATATAATATTTCTTGGTTGTGATCTTGGTTGGTGGCCCTTGTCATCGTTGCCGCCAAGGATACCAACCTTAACTCGCCAAAGCGTCTTCAACATATGTATTTGTGCGCATGTCCTGAACAAATACCCTTAGCTCTTTTGATAGTGTATTCGATTGAAGAACCAAACTATCTGCCGAAGACAACACTGTACTTGCCGCTTCTCCAGTTTGCTGGGCGGCCTCAGAAACACCACCAATATTGTTGGTGACCTCGACTGCCCCGGTCGCAGCCTCTTGAATATTCCGGGTAATTTCCATTGTTGTTGCGCCCTGCTGCTCAATCGCAGCGGCGATCGCCGCAGAAACATCGTCGATTTGCCCGATAGTGCCACCAACCTGCATAATGGCAGCGACTGAGGCCTCCGTTGATCTTTGCACATCTTCAATATGCGCGGTGATGTCCTGCGTTGCCTTTGCCGTTTGCATAGCAAGGGTTTTTACCTCTCCCGCAACCACGGCGAACCCTTTTCCGGCTTCCCCAGCGCGTGCGGCTTCGATGGTCGCATTCAAAGCCAGAAGGTTGGTCTGCGATGCAATGCTGTTAATCATGGTGACAATTTCAGAAATTTTACCAACGGCCGCATTCAATTCATCAACGGCGGCATTGGTTATTTCGATTTTTTCAACCGCATCACGGGCAATATTGGCAGAGTTCACCACCTGCCTACCGATTTCCTGTGTCGTGATGGACAATTCTTCGGAAGCACTGGCAACGGTTTCAACATTAACTGATGCCTCGTGGGCGGCACTGGCAACCAGCGTTGCTTGCTGCGCCCCTTCCGTCGCTGCAGATGCCATAATTTGCGCAACACTACGTAAATTGTCGGCAGATTGGGCAACTTCCTCAACAATTTGGCCAACGGATTGTTCAAATTTATTGGCAAGACCATTAATCACATCTGCATTGGTATTTTGCACCTCGGCAAAGTACACATCAATGACCAAGCCCATATCCAGAAAAACCACCTTAAGAATGGCATCCCTGACCATCTGCCTTTGTCCTTGACTCGATGGTTTAAATACGGACCAGAACCCTCTTTTCTGATCGGAAAAGATTTCATCTGCCTTTGACAAAAGGTGTTCCACCACCAATTCATAGGCACCGAGGTAATATTCAGGTTTCAAACCGATACGTTCATGTGCCTTGGCAATTTTACGTGCGCTCAAAACATAATCATTACCAAAGTTCCCGGAGAACAAGTTGTTTAGCCAATGCTTTTTCTGTTCTTCACGCGCATGTTTCACAATTGCCGGAGAGGACATCATCTCCGCAAGTTCTGGCACTCCTGCCACAAACGCATAAAACACATCCAAAATGTCGTCTATGTGCCTTGCAACCATGGGCTTCGCCAATTCCAGCCCGACTTTGGTCTGCTCATCCATACGTAAAAACTGCATACGTCCCTGGATTTCGGATGCTCCGGCCATTTGCACAGCCTCCTTATGGCAATCTATTGTGAGATATATTTTCTTTCGCAAACACACCCTAACCAGTTACAGACATGGGACACATCACTCAAAATTCAACCAAAAATAAACTCTGATCATTGACATAAATCAACCATACATATGTACTCTTTTGCATCCTATAACGTAGGACACAAACCCAAATCTAAAATGATGGACTTGATAAATCACAATATAAATCTAAATTATGTACTCGAATAGCCAATACGCATACCAGTATCATCGCGTTCATAACAACCATGAACCATATGAATTAATATCCACTGCACTATGAAATCATCAGCAACTACTTGAAGGAGGAGAAAATCAGAAACATTACTGAACAATCATTACTACCTCCACCGACTTACGCACACAAAACCGTACGTAGGGTCGGCGTGGAAATTGAGTTCGCCAATATTTCAGCAAGGCGCGCGGCTTCCCTTGTAAGGGCATGCTTTGGTGGGAAATCAACACAGATATCAGAACACAGGTATACCGTAGAGGCCCCCGGCATAGGGTCATTCAGGATAGAATTGGATGCTCAACTTGCGCACCCAACGTCAAACACAACGGGCCAAATCACAGAAATTGCTGAAACTTCTCTGCTCGGGAAAGTATCAGAGATCACAGAGATTATTGATGTAAAAGCACGAGAAATCCTTGGTAATGCAATTGCGGACTTCGTTCCTACTGAAATTGTCTGCCCTCCTATCGCATGGAATGAAATTGGCAAGCTTGATAAGCTTATTGATAATTTAGCCTCCAATGGAGCTGAAGATACGTATGACAGTCCGATCTATGGCTTTGGCCTACACCTTAACCCTGAAGTGGCTAGCTTTTCACCTGAGTATCTTTTGGCTCATGTTCAGGCATTTGTTGTATTGGCTCCATGGCTTCGTAGTCACTCCAAACAAGACCTAGCGCGAAATCTCTTACCTCACGCCAATCCCTTTCCCATTGGCTTCCTTGACCTGATCTCTGACCCTAACTATTCACCAGATCTGGATACTCTCATTCGGGATTACTGGCAGCACAACCCCACACGTAACCGAGAACTGGACATGCTTCCCCTGCTGAAGCACTGCCATCCTAAACTGCTAAATGGCCTTATTGACGTTGCACTGGTATCTGCTCGCCCAACTTTTCACTACCGATTACCAGACTGTGGTTTTAGACAACCAGGATGGTCCATTGTTACAGAGTGGAACCAATGGGCCTGCGTAGAACATCTGGCCTTTCATGCCCCATTGCTTCAGAACGGACTTTCTTTGGTGCACAACAACGCCTCTGATGAGCATCTCATAGATTGGGCAAAAATAGTCCTTGCTGAGCTTTGCCCCCAAACATTCGCAACTTCCACATGATAAGCAGCAAGAAACGCCCAGTTATCGGCATCACTACATCGGTCTACAAAAGCAGGATAGCATGGGCTTTTGACTGGATATCTGTTGCACTGGCGGGAGGCCATCCCGTGCGATTAACTCCGGAAACACCACACCCTTTACCCAAACTTGACGGGCTTATCCTTGGTGGCGGTGATGATATCTCTGCCGACATATATGGCGGTGAATTGGTCCTAAACGTCAGAATTGACCAACAACGAGACAAGCTGGAACTGTCCCTACTGGAACGCTACGTCGATCAAAACATCCCTATTTTTGGCATCTGCCGAGGGGTGCAGATGATAAATGTATTCTTTGGCGGCACTCTTAGCGCCGACATATATCAACAGCATCCCAATATACCGCCACTACACACACCGCTCCCCAGCAAGACTGTGAACATTATCCAGCAGAGTCGCTTGCACCACATCCTAAAAGCCGGCCACCTCAGAGTGAACAGTTTGCACCACCAAGCCATTGATACTCTTGGACAAAACCTCATTGCGGTATGTTATGATAAATATGGGCTCATCCAAGGCATCGAACATCAACAGCATGAAAACCTGCTTGGGGTCCAATGGCATCCAGAATTTCTGTTATTCAAGCGTGAGCAAAGAAGACTGTTTCAATATCTGGTAGCAACAGCCATCAAGCACTACAGTTAGCGCCACCACCATAGGTTCGGATTGACAATGGAAATTGGGTGATGTTATTACATTATAGTCAATTTATTGGCAATTCATTGATCTGTGTCGAATTTGGCCTCGGCGCAGATCCACTCTGATTATGTTCGCTATGGTCGGTTTATCACGGTGCAGCTTCCATAGGGCTTCGACGGAAAGTCGACACCTGACATAAGCCGATCACTATGCGCTACGTTTCCAACATTCATAAATGTGAGCAGATTCACTCAAGGTTATGAAACGTTAGAACGTTTAACTACTTCAGAGCGTATTGACCCTACATGGAGTGGGAGACTCATGGAGCAACAAGAACTTAAGCTCGCTGCGGATTTTCCGGAGACGACTTACGCACAATGGCGGGAAGTGGTTGAAAACCGCGACCTGAAAGGTGTGCCATTTGAAAAGAAAATGGTCACCAAAACCCCGGAAGGCATTGATATTCAGCCTTTGTACGTCGCCGAAAACTGGCCGTGGGCCGGCGACCCTTCTGGTTTACCGGGCTTCTTCCCGTTCACACGTGGCACCAAAGCCATCGAACGAGCTGAAAATGGTTGGGATATTCGCCAGGAATTCCGCGAATCAGATCCTGCCACCGCCAACGCAGAGATCAAAGAAGATCTGTCCCGTGGCGTGACCTCCATCGTCCTACGCTTGGACGATGCGGCACAAATCGCCCAAGGGCCCGATGCAGAGACCGCCGGACAGGGCGGCGTCATGATCCACGATCTGGCAACTCTGAAAGCCGTACTGGCTGGTGTCGATTTGGCAAAGGTTCCGGTTGAAATTGAACCGGGCGCAGCCTTTATGCCTGCAGCAATGGCACTGGTCAAAGCATGGGAAGATGCCGGAGTCAAACCGGCAGATGCCAAAGGCGACTTTGGTGCTGATCCGGCTGGCACACTGGCTGCCACTGGCGCACTGCCTTACTCTGCAGATGCTGCCCTTGACATGCTCGCCAAGCTTGCCGACTGCACGGCGAAAACCTTCCCCGGTGTGCGTGCGATTGCCATTAACACCTGCGCATACCACAATGCTGGTGCAAGCGAAGTCCATGACCTTGGCATTGCCATGGCAACTGCCGTGACCTACCTGAAGGCAATGACTGACGCAGGCATGAGCATTGATGACGCATGCAAACAAATTGCATTTGTCACCTCTGTCGACTGTCAGGAATACAAGCAGATCGCCAAATTACGTGCTGCCCGTAAGCTGTGGGCAATTGTTGCCAAGCAATGTGGCGCATCTGACGAAGCCTGCGCCATGGTCCTTCGCGCGAAAGCTGCGGAACGTATGATGACCCGCTTTGACCCGTGGGTGAACATGCTGCGCACGACCGTGTCCACGTTCTCCTCTGCTGTTGGTGGCGCGGATAGCGTAACCTGCCTGCCGTTTGACCATACCATTGGTTTGCCGGATGAAATGGGTCGCCGGATTTCCCGAAACACCCAAATCATGCTGATGGAAGAATCCAACCTGTACCGTGTTATCGACCCGGCAGGTGGCACCTGGGCTATGGAAACCCTGACCAACCAGCTTACCGAAAAGGCATGGGCTTTCCTTCAAGAAATCGAAGGCAAAGGCGGCATCTTCGCAGCTTTGGAATCCGGTTTCATTCAGGACACCATTGCAGCCACTATGTCCGAAGTGGATAAAGGCATCGCCAAACGGAAAATTCCGGTTACTGGCGTATCCGAATTCCCGAACGTTACCGAAGAACTTCCGGTTCGTCCGGCTCCGGATCTAGCTGCGGCTAAATCCAAAGCTATTGCACAAGCTGAAGCCGGCACAAAAGCCGCCGCTGATGCTCTTGGTGCCATGGCCGATGCCACAGACCCGATTGCATCCACTGCTGCTGCTGTGAATGCAGGTGCCAGCTTTGCTGCCGTCATTGGCGCACGGACTTCCGGTAAAATGACCGTGAAAACCATGCCGAAACGCGTTCTGGGGGATACCTTTGAACGTCTCCGCGATGCAGCCAATGCATACAAAGAGAAAACCGGCAACCTGCCGCAGATTTTCCTCGCCAACCTTGGCCCGATTGCATCCCACACGGGTCGTGCAACCTTCGCCAAAAACTACTTTGAAGCTGGCGGCATCCAAGCCCCCGGCAACAACGGCTTCCCAACTGTGGAAGACGCGGTGAAAGGCTTCAAAGAAAGCGGCGCGAAAATCGCGGTGATTTGTACCTCGGATAAAAACTACGTGGAAATGGTTCCTGAATATGCCCCGGCCCTGAAGGCCGCTGGTGTTGAAACCCTCTACCTTGCTGGTCATCCGGGCGAAAACAAAGAGGCATACGATGCCGCTGGTATCGATGCGTACATCTATATGGGCGCTGAAGTCCTTGGTCCGCTGACTGAACAACTGATCCGCCTTGGAGTCATCGAGCAATGATCCCGAATTTTGCAAACCTCGGCCTGCAAGAGGCCACCTCAACCGCATCCTACCAAGACTGGGAAGCAAAAGTTAAAGCAGACAAAGGTCAAGCCATTGACCAGATGCTGTGGGAAACTCCTGAAAAAATCAGTGTAAAACCACTGTATAGTGCCGCCGATCTGGATGGATTGGACCACCTGCATACCATGCCGGGCATTCCACCGTACAAACGCGGCCCGTACACCACCATGTACGTGAACA
>JAALLQ010000405.1_pt1 | contig 10127 bp, 8 predicted proteins | sample 7245921 | NCBI WGS metagenome assembly JAALLQ01 (sample SAMN13049200, study PRJNA578106) | oil field metagenome | isolation source: filtered produced water from oil reservoir B7 | place: USA:offshore Texas | collected 2016 | reverse complement strand
AGATATTGATTTATGGAAGTAGTTTGCTCATTATATAACCCCATTAGCTGGCTTACAACCATCGTATATACAGCTAAATAATCCGAATCAACTTCCATTGAAATTTCATTACCTTCGAACACAATACTTTCTAATTCTTTCGCTAATTCTTCTAATCTTTCTACATCTGTACCCGCCTTCGTTAACTCGTACATATACATCAACTTTGTATCGTAATAATTCCTCCCAAAGTTTTCACTTTCTTTATAATTAGACAACCAATTATCATACTTTTGATCTTGAACTGTATTTCTTACTTGAGCATATACGTCATCGTATAGAAAAACATCTTCCGGATGTTCAAATATTTTCTTATCAAGCACTCTTATCAAATGAAAACCCTCCGACGTTTGTACAGGTCCAATAATTTCACCAACTTGTCCATTAAAAGCTGCATCTTCAAAACTTTTTTCATACTGCCCGTGTTTTATCCATCCAATCTCTCCAGAATTTGTGGCATTAGAGGTATCTTTTGAATACAAAGAAGCGGCATCTTCAAAAGTTATCTCACCAGTTTCAATCTCTTCTTTGAGGTTATTGGCGGTTGCCTCATCTGAAAGAAGTATATGCTGCACTCTAACTTCTTCATAATCATTCTTTATACTTTCGAAGTTTTGTTCGATATAAGCTAAAGCATCTTCTCTGGAAGTTGGTGCCACTGCGTCTTTAACCGCACTATTTATCAAATCGGTCTCCACTGTTTGTTGTAAACTGGAAATTAAAATATTTCGAATATTTTGTTCACTACCATAATATTGAAGCATATTATCCCAATTTGATTCATCAGATTTGTATTGAGATATATATTGATCGACTTGTGTATTTATCTGATTATTCACTTCTTCTTTAGAAGGCAACAGATCGTTTTGCTCCGCATAATATCTTACAATTTTTTCGTCAAAGAGTAAATCTACCACTTGATTATCAAGTGTTAAATAATCAAAAATAGGATCCAACTGTTGACCGTAATACTGTTGATAGATCTGTGCTTGCTGTTGAGTTATATTATCTACTTCACTCTTCATTATCCAATAGGGATAATCTAAATCTATGCCGTCTTTAGTGATAACTAAAACAGAGTCTTCTTTCCTCAGTGTGTCTCTATTTTGTGAAGTGGTCGCAGGGTTTCGAGATGATACATAAGTTGCCACAGACCACCAAACTATACCTGCTAAAAAACCTGCTATAACTATTATAGTGATCAATCTTTCGTGCTTTTTAAACCAATTATTCATTCACTAATGCCTCCTAAACTCTTAAAATTTTACTGTCTTTAGCAACGAACTGCATTTGATTTTAATTTTACCACATTTTTTTGAATTTCCCCAATGTTTAATCTTTTATTATTGAAAAAAGGGGATAAATTAATATCCCCTTTAAAGTTACTAGATTTTTGTTCTAAGAGGTTTATCTTTAGTAATCTCTTCTAATGCCAACAACCTATCCCATTTAGCGTCGACATAATTTTGAAGTTCTTCCAATATTTCGTTAGCATCCGGCCTTTTCATAAGCTTACTGTATCTTCCTAATTTGGTTATGTAATCTTTTACTGGTTTGAATGTTTTAGGCTTCTTAGTAACTTTGTAAACGCCCATATTGTATTCCCATAATGGCCAATACTTTGTTTCAACAGCTAATTTAGTTACTTCTGGACCTGAATCGTCAGGAATTCTCCAAAATCTTACACATGGTGCCAACATAGCAATGAAAGAAGGCCCTTTGAACTCTAATGCTGCTTGCATCTTTCTCATAAAATCCCAAGGTTCGGCAGTTGCTGCGGTTGCAGCATAAACGCCTTCATGACCAGCTACTATATCAACTATACTCTTTTTCAATTGTAACTTCCCTGATATAGCCTTACCGACGGGAGCGGTAGTTGAATCGGCACCTGGAGGGGTAGATCCAGATCTTTGGTTACCTGTGTTCATGTACCCTTCGTTATCATACAAGATGTAAACAAAATCGTGTCCTCTTTCTATTGCTCCAGATAATGATTGTAACCCTATATCGTAAGTGCCACCATCACCAGCAAATGCGATAAATTTTATCTTATCGTTGTCTATTTTTCCTCTGTTTAAGAGGGATCTATAAGCAGCTTCAGCCCCGGATATTGTAGCTGCAACATTTTCAAAGGCGTTGTGTATATAAGGCACATTCCAAGAAGTAAACGGGTATATTGTGGAAGAAACTTCCAAACAACCTGTGGCAGCTCCCACTACAGGTTCATACCCCATACTTTTGGCAGCCAAAGTAGCCCAATTCGCAACCATCGGAGCATTACACCCCGGACACAATCTATGGCCTTGGGTAAAAGACCAATCATGTGTTTCAACGTATCCTACTATATCTCTAATATTTGGCACAATTATTCACCTCCGATTATTCTCTTAAGCCCAAGTATCTTTGTTCATCCGTTATAAGATTTCCTTGAAGAGCATCTTCAAATGCTTCTCTTATCATTTCAGGAGTTGTGTCTCTTCCTCCTAAACCATAAATATAAGAACCTAAAGAAGGCCGAGAAGCAACCTCGTACAAAGAAGATTTTACTAAGGAATACAAAGGGGCTTCTTTCCCAAAAGACATTGCTCTATCTAAAACAACTACACCCTTTCTTCCATTTAAAACTTGCTGAAATTCTTTCTTAGGGAAAGGAGTAAAGACTTGAGGTTTCACCAATCCAACCTTATGTCCTTCTTCTCTAAGTTGGTCTACAACATACTTTGCTGTAGATGCAGTAGAATTCAGAACAACCATTAAATAATCAGCATCATCTACTTTGTACAAATCTAGAAAATCGTATCTTCTCCCAGATATCTTTTCGAATTCCTCGAATACTCCAGGAAGCTCTTTGTAGGCATTTTTCATAGCTTCCTCTTGTTGACGATGATGTTCAAAGTAATAATCAAAAAGATCCAATGGACCATAAGTAACAGGATTTTTTGTGTTTAAAAGAGAATATTTAGGGTTCCAACTTCCCACAAACTCCCTTACCACTTCATCATCTAACATCTCGAAGCTCTCGACTCCATGAGAAGTAATGAAACCATCCAAATTCACCATCGCTGGTAACAATACATTCTCTTTTTCCGCCAATTTGGTAGCCATTATTGTAAAATCATAGGCTTCTTGATGGTTTTCAGTGAAGAACTGGATCCATCCAGAATCTCTTACCATCATGGCATCGGAATGATCACAGTGTATATTGATGGGTCCGGATAATGCCCTATTCACAATAGGCATTACTATGGGAAGTCTGTAAGAAGCCGCTATATATACTATTTCTGACATTAAGGCTAACCCATTTGCAGCTGTGGCTGTCATAGTTCTGGCCCCAGATGCCGCGGAACCTACCACTGCACTCATAGCCGAGTGTTCAGATTCCACAGGAACCATCACAGTATCTACAATGCCATCGGATACGAATCCTGCATAATATTCAACAATTGGTGTTTGAGGAGTTATTGGATAAGCTGCCACCACGTCAGGATTAATCTGCCTCATAGCGTGTGCAACAGCAGCAGCTCCAGTAACCGTTAATTTTACGGGCATATATTTTAACCTCCTTCACATTTTCGTTAAATAAATTCTGATTCAGATTTCATTTCTATTGCGTTAACTGGACATACAGCTGCACAAACACCGCAGCCTTTACAATAGTCCAAATTCACTTCTCCCAATTTCATCTTTTTACCATCAAGCCCACCACCTATAGCCATATCGGGACAATAAAGCCAACATTGCATACAGTTAGTACATTTTTCTCTATCTATTATAGGTCTTTGAATCCTCCATTCACCTGTTTTGTATTCCCTTGCAGTAGCAGGTTTATCAATTACACCACCAATAGGGATATCTTTCCATCCTTTCAAATCACTCACTAAGTTTCACCTCCTGGTACCCTCTCTCCAGTGCTCTAATATTGGCTCTTACCACTTCATCAGAGAACTTTTTGGAGAAAGCAGCCTTGATTTTTTCTTTAACGGCATCTAAAGGTACTATATCGGTAGCTCTTATCAAAGCTCCTATCATAACAGTGTTAGGTATACCCCTTTTTATTTCTTCCAATGCTATGTTCGTAGCAGGTATTACACCGGTTTTTCCTTTATACCCCGTTAAATTTCTTACCTCTTCGATGCTTCTAGTTGTGTTGACTAACAACAATTTATCCTCAGCCAAACCAGATGTTACTTCTGAATTTTTTAAAAGTGTGTCGTCTATAACAACTACCACATCGGGAGTCTCTATGTTACTTTTAATTCTAATAGGAACATCCGCAACCCTGTTAAAAGCTTTCATCGGAGCACCGGATCTTTCTGCTCCATATTCTGGAAATGAACTTGAATACTTCCCAGCTTCTTCTGCAGCTTCTGTTAAAAATTGAGAAGCACTTTTCGCGCCTTGTCCTGCTCTTGCATGCCACCTTATCTCAAAATATTTTTCTGGCAAGGTTCTTATCCTCCCTTCAAGTAATAATTTTCAATAAATTAGTTTGTTCTTTAGTCACTTGAAAATATGGTGTAACCAATATTTCTAAAGATATTATCTATCCATTCATAAAATGAGAGCTTTTCATCGTTAATTTCTTGCTTTTCTAACATTTTATCGAGTTCCAAAAATCTGTTAATATGGTATTTAACTCGATTTTTTGCATATTCTATTGTGGTCCCTGTGGTCATTATAAAAGGCCAATCACTTGCTTGTGCAAGAAGAACCTCTCTCATCATCTGATTTAAAATCCTTTTCTGTAAATTTGTAGGATCCTTAAAAACATTTGCTTTTTCTATCATTCTTTCAGTTATCTCGTGAATATGTTTATAAATCCAATCGTTTTTTCCATTAAGCCAAACATCGTGGTATCCTCCGGCACCCCACGAAGTTTCGCCGGGATAAGTTATTTGAACTTTTTTAACTGTTTGTAAAATCTCAGAAGGTACAGAAAATTCTAACTCTTTATTTTCAAAAGATTGCCTAAAAAGCTCTTCCAAAAATTTCGGACCCTCATACCACCAATGACCAAATAGTTCAGCATCAAAGGGAGCTACAATTACCGGTTCTTCTTCATCTAAAATTGCCGATAATTTCCTGATTTGCGAAGTCTTCTTAAATAAATAATCACTTACATGCTCTTTTACAGCGTTCATGGCTTCACTAAGATCATATATTTCTTTTTTGTCCAAGGATAATGATTTGTTGGTAATACGATGATACTTTATTCCAGTATTACACCTTGTTCCACTTGGATCTACATATGGCCTAATGTAATCGTCTTCTCTGTCATAACCAATATCTTTGTAAAATTCTCGATATCTTGGATCGCCAGGATAACCAACTTCAGAACTCCATATCTGCTCACTCGATTCAGGATCTCTGGCAAAAACAAAAACTTTATTTGGGGTAATAATAGGTCTATACACACCATACCTCGGCTTACTGTCTGCATAAGTAAAACCGTGTGTATCTACAAAAAAATATCGTATATCTTCGTCTGATAAATATTTATCCAGCCCTTTAAAATAAGCGCATTCTGCCAACCACATCCCTTTAGGATGGTCACCAAAGTATTTTTTGAAGGTCAACACGGCAGATTTTATTTGAGCTTTAATAGCCTCTGGATAATCCCGATAAAAAGGTAGATATCCATGTGTTCCATTAGATGTTATCACTTCAATGTAACCTTTATCTTTAAATTCCTTGAAAGCTTTTAATATATCTTGATTATATTCTTCAGAAAAAATATTTATATCTTCTATTAGCTCTCGCCTATAATGTTGGGCTAGTTGGTGCGTCCTAGGATCTTCATCTTTTGTCCTAATTATCTCTTTTTCGGTTAATTCTATCAATTTTAATAAATATTTGTGATATTTTTCTCTTAAATCTTTTAAGTTAAACATCGCCATCAACGTTGGAGAGAGGCTTATTGTAAGTTTAAAAGGGATGTTATCTTTTTCTAAAAATTTAAAAATTTTTATTAAAGGAATATATGTCTCAGTTATGGCCTCGAAAAGCCATCTTTCTTCCATAAAATATTCAAAGTCGGGATGGTGAATATAAGGCAAATGAGCATGTAATAAGAGCAAAATTTTTCCCTTTTTACTCTTCATAACTTCAATGGCTGCCAAAATTGGTATCGTTGAATTCTCTTTTGTTTATAAACATTGTTTCACTACTTCCAGAATGTTTTTCAATATTCCAAAGCGCCGGTTCTTCTTTTTTATCTTCTTTAACAATTTTCCCCTCTTTTATCAAAAACCATTCTTCTTTATCTGAACTTTTCACGGAAGAAGAAGGTGTTGTAATTTCATTTGATTCTATCAAAGGAGTAAACTCACCCTTTTTATCTTCTACTCCAAGGAAAGCAATATAAGTAGAATTATCTTTTGGGAGGTGGAAATAAGTATTGCCGTTTTGGTCTAATTTTAAATCTGTTTCAATAACTTTTTTTTCTGCTTCTTGATCCTCTTTTGATTTTTTTATGATCCTTATAGCAATATTAGAATTTTTTGATAATTTTTTTAGTTTTTTTCGGCTTTTTTCAGAAAAGTTCCAGTAAACATATACCCAGTGCGGATTTACGGGCATCAATTTGAATTTATCTTTTCCATACTTTTGAGGAAGTTCTTTTGATTCATTTGATTTTGGGGGCTTTTGTGGATTTTTTGGTAATTTTTTATAATCTGAAACTTCTTCAACTTGTTGATTTAAAGAGTCTTCTAACCTTTTAATCTCTTTTCTAACTGCTTTTAAAATCTCTTTTTTATTCATATTTCGTTTTAATTTAACACCTAAATTCTTTGCGATATTTCTCAATTCCTGTATTGTAGGTTCATCTGCCCTAAAAGTATCTAACAATTTTTTATCCAATTCCTTTACTTTCATAAAGCACCTCCAACCTTAAATTGCTGCAACCTTTAAGAACACCCTATTCCCTTTTTAGATTCATGTTTTTTATTTTTAAAGTGTTTAATAAATGTAATTTTAATGTTTAACCGTTTGATATAATTTTATCATAAAAAAATTGAATAGTTGAGAATGGATTTTTAGGAGAAATAAAAAAAAACTAAATATTGACAAAATAGATTCCTTGTGATATTATATATTTTGAAAAGTAAGGCAGCGGAGCGTAGCGCAGTTGGGAGCGCGCCGGTCTTGGGCACCGGAGGTCGCTGGTTCAAGCCCAGTCGCTCCGACCATTAATGATTTAATGCGGCCGTAGCTCAATTGGTAGAGTATTGGCCTTCCAAGCCAAGGGTTGCGGGTTCGACCCCCGTCGGCCGCTCCAGCGCCTGTAGCTCAAAGGATAGAGCATTGGATTTCTAATCCAAGGGTTGAGGGTTCGAGTCCCCCCAGGCGCACCAAACTCTTGGTGGCTGTAGTTCAGTGGAAGAACGCCTGACTGTGACTCAGGATGTCGTGGGTTCAAATCCCACCAGCCACCCCATTCAAAAACGTCATAATTTAAGATTCTTTTTCACTCTCCCCGTTATATACATAAACCTCCGTTCCTAAAGACGCCAAAAAGTCAATAACTTCAACATCAAAGTTGAACATCCTAATACATCCATGCGAGATTCTTTTGCCTATTTCCCATGGTTTAGTTGTACCATGAATCCCATATTGAGGGTTTGAGAGCTGTAGCCATCTTGTTCCCATTCCATTCATTAGAGAACCCGGAGGTATATATTCATCGTACCAATACAATGCTGGGTCTTTCTCTTTGTATGAAATTCGATAGTAACCGGGCGGCGTGTAATCACTCATACCAACAGCAACGATATAAGTTTTTAACAACTGATCATGAAAATATAAGTACATCTTATTTTTCGAAAGGTTTATTTCTAAGCGTAAAGGACTTTCTTCGTATTTAACCTTTCCTATCTTTAAAGCTTGTCCTGGATAAATTAAAGAAGGATCCTTTAGATCGTTCATATTAACTAAATCTCCAGGAAGAACCTTGTATTTCTCAGCAATTTTATATATACTCTCACCTTTTTGTACGATATGGTAACCGTATACTTCATATTTTTGTTTTGGTTTTAGTACATTCTCGGTAGCAACAACTTTTGCCAATTTCAAAAAGGTGATTTTTTGCTCAAAATGTATTCCATATCTATTCCTAAAAGTAAAAACAGATTCATAAAACCCATCTTCAAAGTTACTCAACAACCTTAAGAACTCATCTGGATCTTCAAAAACCGTATCCCCCACCTGTACTTTCACCAATTCCAAATCTTCTTCTGGATAATAATCCAAATAATATTGATACCCATTTTCCACAACAGAGGTAGTTATTTCAACTTCTATATTTGGAGCGAATAAGGCTTTTTCTAAAAAATTTGCAAAAAACTGTGAAACATATTTTCCTTCTTTATCCATCGAGGTTATTAAAAATGAATAATAATTACCTTTAAAAGCGTTCAAATTAACGTAGAAGAAATAGATGTTTTCTTTTTCATACAAGGTTAATTTTTTTCTATCTCCCCCGTCATATATGTATACATTTGGTTTTTGCGTAGTATTTGTATAACTTTCTAAATTAATTTTCACAATATTTTGAGTTTGATCATATTCAACGGGATACAATTGAAAATAATTTTCAGAAAAAATTACTGAAAATAAAGTCACAAATATTACCAGCGATAATCCTTTTGTGATTTTTCTCAAATCGAAGTTCCTCCTTACTAGTAAAAATGGTTACCTCATTTTCCTCCTTTTCGAACCCTATATCTTTTCTTGAAACGTCGTTTAAAATTATAATATCCATATTTTTTTCTTTTAATTTCTTTATAGCATTCTCTTTTAAGTTCTCTGTTTCTGCAGCGAATCCAACAAGTATTTGACCTTCTCTCTTTATTCTTCCTAATTCTTTTATTATATCGGGGTTTTTCTCAATTTCTAGATTAACTATTGTATCTTTTTTTAACTTTTGTCCCGAATAATTTTTTATTCTTAAATCACTTACTGCAGCTGTCATAACTATTATATCACTATCTTCAAAATGCTCTAATACCTTTTCTCTTAATTCTTTTGCACTTTCTATTCTTATGATTTTTTTTACAATAGATGGTGGTTTTAAGTCGGTAGGTCCAGATATTAAAGTAACGTCAGCTCCTCTGTTTGCAAATTCTCTTGCTAATTCGTAACCCATTCTTCCACTGGACCTGTTTGACAAAAACCTTACAGGATCAATTCTTTCAACCGTAGGACCAGCTGTTACTAAAACTTTCTTATTCATGAAATCCTTTTTGGAAAGTAGGTATTCACTGTATTCTAATATCTCACTATTATCTGGATACCTTCCTTTACCAATTTCTCCGTCTGCTAAGTGTCCTTCTTCAGGCTCTATTATAGACCAACCATTTTGTTTCAATACTTCTAAATTCTTTTTATTAATAGGATTTTCATACATCCTAACGTTCATTGTAGGAACAATTATTTTAGAAGTTTTGGAATAAGCTAAAGCGGTACAAGAAAGTAGATCATCGGCAATACCATGTGATATTTTGGCTATTATATTTGCGGTCGCAGGAGCAACGATAAACAGTTCTGCCCACCTTGAAAGCTCTGTATGGGGAATCCAACCGGTTTTAACATCGAAAGTTTCATAGTAAACCTCACAGTTACCTACAGCAGAAAAAATCTGGTCGGATATCCATCTTTGGGCATTTTTTGTCATGATAACTTTTGGATTACATTCAATCTGTCTCATCTTAGAAATCAGATCAACCGCTTTATAAATGGCGATTCCACTCGTTACACCGAGTAAAATATTTTTCCCTTTTAAGTAAGGATACACGGAGAATTCACCTTCTTGGATTAATATCCAAAGTATTTGAGAATTCCAAAGCTCTTTTTAATCTTTTAATGCTTTCATTTTTTCCTAAAATAATTATAGATTCGTACAAACCAGGAGTTACTAACCTCCCTAAAAGAGAGCCTCTTATTGTCTGAAAAACATTTTTTCTACCAGTGATATTTAGATCCGCTATTTCTTTTAAAGTATTTTCTACATTTGCAAGGTCGTACTCATCAATTTCTGAGAGTTTTCTTATCGTTATCTCGATAACTTCTTTAAACCAAGGTTTTTTCAT
>JAALLQ010000525.1_pt1 | contig 10129 bp, 6 predicted proteins | sample 7245921 | NCBI WGS metagenome assembly JAALLQ01 (sample SAMN13049200, study PRJNA578106) | oil field metagenome | isolation source: filtered produced water from oil reservoir B7 | place: USA:offshore Texas | collected 2016 | reverse complement strand
TCTAACTCACTTTTTTGAATTTTGAACTTGTTGAGATTTTCTAAAACATCATCAAGAGATGGTCCATATTTTCTTTTTAACTCGATGATTTTGTTCAATCTCTCACTGACTCTTTCTAATTCTTCTGGATCGCTCTCTAATTCAGATAATCTATTTTCTAAAAGCATGTATAATTCAGTTATCTGTTCCTGAATAGATGAAGCCAAAGAATGTTCTTCGGTGAATCCAAAATCTTTTAACTTTGACAAATTGTAAACTATATAACCAATTTCCTCATCGATACTTTGTTCATCCCTATCTTTTAGTATATTTAAAGACTCTATCAATCGTTCCCTAATTTCTTCTATATTATTTAGAGTTTTAAACCGTGCAGAAAGTTCATCATCTTCATCCGGTTGAAGGTTCGCCTCTTCAATTTCCTGGATCTGGTAGTTTAAAATATCAATATTTCTAAAGATTTCAGTTTTATTGGTTGGAAGGTTTTCTAACTTTCTTTTCAAATTCAAGTATTCCTGGTATCCCTTATCGTAATCAGAAAAATATTCGGGGAATTTCTCTCTCAAAATCTTAAAAATCAAAGAATTCTGATAATTCTCGTCTCTCAAAGCTATGTTGGAGTCTTGAGAATGTACTTCTAAAAGATACTTCGAAATGTCTTGAACGACGTTTTTAGGAACTATTGTATCGTTAACTCTGAAAAGCGTCTTTTTAGGAGTGAAATTTACGGCTAAAATTAACTCATCACCATCAAAAGGCACGTATTCCCTCAACATCTCTTTGATAAACTCATTAACAGTAAAATACGCTGAAACTGAACCTTCAGATGTTTTCAGATTTTGAGGAACGTTTCCTTTTAAAAAAAGATTTAAAGCGTTTAGAAACATGGATTTTCCTGTGCCTGACTCACCGGTGATAGCGCAGAAATTATCGTTAAAATCCACGTTAGCACTTTTAAAAAGACCAAAATTTTTTATAGACAAAGAAAGCAGCATTCACCACACCAACCTTAAAATCGGCACTTTTTTCTTCCATCATCGAAATTATACCATAATTTTAAATCTTTTTATTTTTTAAATAATCAAGTATTATTTCTTTTGCATCTAAAGGAGGGACTTTGTCTATGGTTTTTTTGGGAAGTTTAACTCCTTCTTCTATAACTTCTAAATATCCTCTAGCAGTGCTTTTCCAAGTATAATTTTCTAAAACTCTTTTTTTAACCTTTTTTGAAAAATAATCATAATTATTTAAACCTTTTACTAAGCCTTCAACAATATCTTGAATATCTTCGGGGTCAATTAATACACCTGAACCGTCTGAGAATATTTCACTTGGCCCCCCATTCTTTGTTGCAACAACAGCAAGGCCACAAGCCCCTGCTTCGATAGGAGCTAAGCCAAAAGGCTCGTAAAAAGAAGGTAAAACAAAAACTGACTTCAATTTTGAAAAAAATTTGTACGCAGTAGCTAAGGCAAGTTGAGATTTTAAATCAAAAAAATATACCTTATCTTTTATATTTGCTTTTTCTATTTCTTCCAAAATTGGGGATAAGATGGATCTTTCTTTTTCCGACAATTTGTGTATATCGGTGAAAGGATCAGGAATGCCTCTAAGAAATATTCCTAGGTATGCCTCATCTTGAAGATCTTTAGAATTTGCGTATGCCTTCACAACAGCGATATGATTCTTTTTAGCATCTAAACGGCTGGAGAGAATTATAAAAGGTTTTTGCTGCTTATTAACTTTTTTTTCTAATTGAGCAACAGTTTCTTGATCGAGATCAGTTAAATTATCGTTGAAGATCTCCGTGTTAACTCCAGGGGGAATCACTTTGTATTTACTGTCGTTTTCAACTTCAGAAACATCGGCATACAAAGGATGAGAATACTGCTCGTATCTTTCCATTGATGTGGAGACAATAATTTTAGATGCATATTTCATGGGAAAAATGATACTCTTTGTCGAGATCTTCAAAGTTCTCAGAAGAGACGTTTAATTTATCCATTTTTTGGGCACCTAAAGAATGCCCTGTGAAAGAAAAATTCAAGCCTAATTTTGATTTTAAAAGAACTCCAGAATAACCTCCATCGGCGTAATGAGTGGTTATGAAATCTATCTTTTGATCTTTGTAAAATGAAAGAATATTATCAACATATTCCTTTAAATGAGGCCATAATAGCTCTTTGTTTAAAAATTTTTCTCCGCCAAAAGTTATTCTGACGATAGTCGGATTATTGTTTGTATCAAAATAGTCCACTTTCTTAGAGAACTCTGGCCAGTTTGGATCAATTATCTGTCTGGTAACTATATCCACAGAAACATTCAAATTAGCCAACGCTTTTGATACTTCTTTAACGTAGATCAACTGTCCCCCAAAATCTGGATGCTCAGTTAAATGGGAATCGTTTTTATCAAAGTTGCCCTGAGGATTGAGAAACAACACCTTCATTTAACATTCCTCCAATAGTCTGTTATTTGCAATACGACAAATATATTTTACCATACTTATAATAAATTTTCTTTTCAACGTTTTAGAACTAAAATCCGAAAATATGCTATAATTCTAAAGATTTCATTTTTTATTCATTTTGGGCGGGCTGCGGGAAAAACAACGTTCCTTAATCCTAATGGGGGAGTCGCTAAGAAAAAGAACAAAAACCTTTTTTCCTTATGGATGGGCCGCTTGGCAAAAAAATGAAAAAACTTTTTTTCCTTATGGGCGGGGAGCGGGGCGAAGGGGCGCTATAGAATTGCTAAAGATAGTATAAGAGGGGACAAAGTAGGAAGTTTAACAACATTGAAAGCAAAACTTACCTTAATAACATTATTACTATTTTCCTATGAAGGTGCTCTAGGGAAAATATTAAAAACCTTTTTTCCTTATGGATGGGCAGCTTGGCAAAAAAAATAGAAAACCCTTTTTCCTTAATGGATGGGTCGCTTGGCAAAAAAAATAGAAAACCTTTTTTCCTTATGGGCGGGCCGCGGGGCGAAGGGGCGCTATAGAATTACTAAAGATGGTATCAGAGGGAACAAAGTAGGAGGTTTAACAACATTGAAAACAAAACTTACCTTAACAACATTATTATTATTTTCCTTTACTATGCTTTTTTCCTATGAACTCTTCTTCTCTGGTGGAGAATTAGTACACTTTATAAATCAAAAACTAAAAACAAGCACTTCAGTAAAAGTTGTTTCTTTCAGTTTGGATGATACAATTTCTGAAAATTTATCAGCTATAAACCATCAAATATTTTTAGAAAAAGATGGGGGATATTTTGGAGATATAAATTTAAGCATCAAATACGATAAAAACACTGATGGTTACCTACATCAAAAATATATGATCTTCAATAACAACTCAGTATTATTTGGAACCGGCAATTTCACTACAAGCGGTTTATTAACAGATTTAAACATCTTTATCTATAGCGAAGATGAAAAAATTGTAAAAGTTTTTCTTGATGAGTATGAGAACTTTCAAAGAGGTAAATTTGGAGATTCCAAAAAAGTAATCGATGAGCGTCTAAATACCGCCGAATTTGGAAAGGTAAAAATAGTAACCGGACCATCAAAAGAGGTTCTTAACTCAGTTTTAAAAGAGATTAAGAAATCCAAAGTTTCTATAAAAGTTTTTTCGTATTCTTTCACCGATCCCTACTTCGTTCATATCTTGGAACAAGCTTCTTCCAACGATGTAAAGGTTCAAATATTATCCGATGATTGGAACAAAATCTACACTTCACCATTAAAGTATATGCAAGGCATAAATATAAAGTACAGGAATGACATTCATGCAAAGTGTATAACAATAGATGGAGAAACGGTTATTATAGGAAGTTACAATCTAACCTATAGGGCACGAGAGAAAAATGACGAAATGGTTGTAATAATAAAAAACAAAGGGTTAGCCAACGTCATAAATAGAAAATTTGATTTATTGTGGTAAGAATGATAAAATATAGTGGTGTTTCTTTTTTCAATACCTACAAAAAGGAGGTCCATGCTTTTAAAAAATCAGTTGAAAGCAAAAATCAGCTATGAGAATAAGAATATCTTTGGCTCAAATGAATTCCACGGTTGGTGATTATCCCAGGAATGTTGAAAAGATAAAAGATTTTATCTCGAGGGCAGATGAAAAAGGTGCAGATCTGATACTATTTCCGGAATTATCTCTAAACGGTTATCCACCTGAAGATTTAATCTTAAAAACCCAATTTCTAAGGGATTCTTTGAAAAGTATAGAAAAAATACAAGATTTTAGCAAATCTAAAGATGTAGTAATAATTTTAGGAGCTGTTGACTGGGATGTTGAATCCTACAACACCGCTTTTGTTATTTACCAAGGGGAAATCTATGGTAGTTATAAAAAGATGTTCTTACCAAACTACTCTGTTTTTGACGAAAAAAGGTATTTTACTGCTGGTAGAGAACCTTTTTTAATGGAAATGGAGCGGATAAAAATAGGGGTCACGATTTGTGAAGATCTATGGGTTCCCAATGGACCGGCTGTTTCCTTAGCACAAAACGGGGCCAATTTGATTTTAAATCTTTCTTCATCCCCTTTTTATAAGGGAAGAAACAAGGTAAGGTTCGAAATGCTCAAAACCAGGGCATCAGAGTTATCGAGTTGGATCGCTTATTGCAATATTGTAGGTGGACAAGATGAGTTGGTTTTCGATGGTGGAAGCGTTGTAATTAATCCATACGGAGAAATTGAATTAAGCGCTCCTTCTTTTGAAGAAGGGTTATATTTTATAGATATAGATCCCCTAGAGCCCACTAGAGCCAATTTAAGGGAAGGGAAAAGGAAACATTACAATCAAAGTGCCTATTATGAAAGTGTAAATACAATAAAAATAGGGAAAAAGATTAGAGAAAAAACTCCTATAAAAGCAGTCAAAGTTGACTCTTTTGACATATACGAGCAATTGTACCTTGCTGTAAAAACAGGTATAAAAGATTATGTTCGGAAAAATGGTTTCCAAAAAGTCGTTTTAGGATTGAGTGGAGGAATAGATTCCTCACTCACAGCCGCTATTGCTGCGGACGCTATTGGTCCTGAAAATGTTTGGGGATTACTAATGCCTTCTCAATACTCTTCTAAAGCCAGTGTAGACGATTCGATAGAACTATCCAAAAATTTGGGAATAAATTACGAAATAATACCAATAAATGACATATATGAAAAATATATTGAAAGTTTGAAAGAAAGCTTTAAAAACACCGATGAAGACAAAACTGAAGAAAACATTCAAGCAAGGATAAGGGGAAACTTGGTGATGGCATTTTCCAACAAATTTGGATATTTAGCCTTAGCTTGCGGAAACAAAAGCGAAGCAGCCACAGGGTACGCTACATTATATGGAGATATGGCAGGGGGATTCTCCCCCATTAAAGACTTATACAAAACAGACCTATACAACGTTGCCAGAAAATACAACGAACTACACGGAAAGGAAATTATTATAAAATCTATATTAGAAAAACCCCCTTCAGCAGAGCTTAGACCAAATCAAAAAGATGAGGATACTTTGCCTCCTTATGATTTATTAGATGAGATTTTATTCAAATATATAGACAGAGAAATGTCTTATGATGAATTACTACAAGAAGGATACGATGAAGGGTTATTGAAAAATGTAATAAACATGGTCAACAAGAATGAGTACAAAAGAAGACAATCTGCTCCTGGTATAAAACTAACTGAAAGAAGTTTTGGAAAAGACAGAAGGATGCCGATTACTAATAAATATATTCCATGGTAGTTAATGTAAAAACAGGTAGGAGCGTGAAGAATCACTAACTACCATTCCTTATGAAGAAAGCAAAGTGAAAGGGAGCTAAATAAAGACTCTTTTCCTCACAGGTGGGCTTTTGAGGATGAAAGGGGAAAGACCTTTTTCCTTATGGGCGGGCTGCGGGGCGAAGGGGCGCAAATAAAGACTAAGCGTAACTTACAAAAAAAAGATGCTAACAATTAACTAAAAAAGCTCTACTTTTTTAAAGGGGTTGCCCCTTAACGCATCGGTCTAAGGGACCGCAGGTCCCTTTTAGAAGGGCGGAAGCGCTAAATAAGATCATTAAAACAGGAGAAAAAATCATGGAAGAAAAAGAAAAAGACCAACCCAACGACAGTCTAAAAAATTTATTAATTATCATCGGCACAATGGCAGTCATATATTTTGCGACTTTCATACTATGGAGTTTATATGTTGAAAACTTAGAAAGCCATTATTACTATCCATATGTAAAAATCAAAGAAACAGGCTACGAACGGGTAAAAAAAATGCCTTTTTCTCCAAAAGGTTACAATATAACTCTAGAAAATAGCAATATTACAAACACTTACGCGGTAAAAACGAAGTTTGGTTCATTCAATATTCAAACATTCGATGATAGATTTTTCTTTTTTGAAAACTCTGATATGATAATAATCTCTTATCCTTCATACGATTTCAGAGGGCTTGAATATTCTGTAATTCTAAAAAATGGAAGTATTTTTAAATTTGTTATAGTACCAAATGAGGAAATTGTTGAAGATATTTTTACCTTTGTTGAAAATCTTTTAAGAATAAGGGTTTTAGAGGTTCCGGAATTAGCAAATTATGAATATATCAAAGAAAGTGAGGACAGTTACACCATTAAAAGTAACGATCAAGAATTTGCTTTATCAAAAAATTTGATAAGCACGGTGGGTGAATCTCAAGACTATCTTTATTTTATTTCGAAAAAGTATGGGTTGTTCAATAAGATATACTATTTAGAAAAATCAACCAATAATTTTGGAGAACTAATAATGATTTCGGAATCTCAAGAATTTTGGAGCAATAATTAGAATATTTAGAAATAAAGAATTTTCAAGTATTATATTATATTTTAAAAGAGTTACTGGGGTGAAGCCCAAAAGGGGTTATCTAATTTTAAAGATTGTATATCAAAAGCCATATTGGGAGGGTAAAAAATGGATTTTATCAGTAAAATTACCGTAGTTCCAAAAATCCCGGAAAAGATTTTTGGGTTAAAAGAACTCTCTGAAAACATGTGGTGGACATGGAATTATAAAGCTCAAGCCTTATTCGAAAACATAGACAAAGAGCTTTGGAACTCCACTCAGAGAAACCCGGTCACCTTTTTAAAACGTGTTGAACAAAAAAAGTTAAACACTGCTGCAGAAGATTCAAAATTTAACGAACTCTATCAAGAAGTCATAAAAGAGTTCTCTAATTATATGAATGAAAGTAGCAATACATGGTTCAGTAAGACCCACCGTTCTTTTAAAGATGGAGAAATTGCCTACTTTTGTATGGAATACGGCCTTCACGAGTCTTTTCCTATGTATTCAGGCGGTTTAGGCATATTGGCTGGTGATCATCTAAAAAGTGCAAGTGATCTAGGTATACCGCTTATAGCTATAGGTTTACTATATCAAAAGGGGTATTTCATTCAGAAACTCAATTCAGAAGGATGGCAAGAAAGCATATATTTAGATTACGATTTTTCGGATTTTCCTATAATTCCCGCCAAAGATAGCAACGGAGATGAAATATACGTCGATATTGACCTATTAGGAAAAAAGATATTCGCTAAAGTATGGCAAGTAAAGGTAGGAAGAGTGAACCTATATCTTCTGGATACCAACCTAATGCAAAATGACCCTGAAGATAGAGAAATAACCTCCACATTGTATGGTGGAGACATAGAAATGCGCATAAAGCAAGAAATATTAATAGGGATTGGTGGAGTTAAAGCGGTAAGAAAGTTAGGGTACAACCCATCTGTTTGGCACATGAATGAAGGTCATGCTGCATTCTTAGGACTTGAAAGAATACGTGAATTAGTTCAAGAACACGGTCTTACTTTTCAGGAAGCTATTGAAACGGTTCGAGCCGGAAATGTTTTTACCACTCACACTCCTGTACCTGCTGGAAACGATGTATTTTCTATTTCCTTAATTGATAAATATTTTGGAGATTTCTGGCCTAAACTCGGAGCTTCAAGGCAGGACTTTCTAAATTTAGGATTAGAAAAGAGACAAAACTCAGAAGAACTATTTTCAATGACTATTTTAGCGTTAAAACTCTCTGGAAGATCAAATGGGGTTTCAAGGCTACATGGAGAAGTATCGAGGAAGTTGTGGAACCATGTTTGGCCAGGTATCGAATGGTTGGAAGTACCTATAAACTACGTTACCAATGGTGTACATATAGACACATGGTTAAATCCAAAATTGCAGGAATCTTTAAAAGAATACTTAGGCGCTGACTGGATGTCGAAGATAGATGATCCTGAACTTTGGGAAAAAATTGATAACATCCCTGACCATGAATTGTGGGAAACCCACCAACAACTAAAGAAAGAGTTAATAGAATACATTAGGAAGAGTATAAAAGCACAAAGATCGAGACATGGTGAAACAGTTGAGCAACTCGAGGAAGTAAACCAAATAGGTGATGAAAAAGCCTTAACTATTGGTTTCGCCAGAAGGTTCGCTACTTACAAAAGAGCAGATTTAATATTCAGTGATGAAGAAAGGTTAAAAAAGATTTTGAACGATCCAGATAAACCAGTACAATTTATATTCGCAGGCAAAGCTCACCCCGCAGATAAACCAGGTCAAGAACTCATAAAAAAGATATACGAATACTCACGAAAACCTGAATTTCAAAATAAGATAATAATTCTAGAAAACTACGATATGGAGATGGCAAGATACTTAGTCTCAGGGGTGGACATTTGGTTAAATAACCCCAGGCGCCCAAGGGAGGCATCTGGAACATCAGGTGAAAAAGCCGGAATGAATGGAGCCATAAACTTCTCAGTCTTAGATGGCTGGTGGGTTGAAGGGTACAACGGTAAAAACGGATGGGCTATCGGGGATAACAGAGACTATGAAGATCTGAAATTACAAGACAGAATAGACAGTGTTTCAATATACAACCAATTAGAAAAACAAATTGTGCCTATGTACTATGAAAAAGAGGAATCTAATGTTTCAAAAGAATGGGTATCAAAAATGAAAGAATCTATTAAAAGTGTCACATCTTTTTTCAACACGGCACGAATGCTCAAAGAATACACTCAAAAGCTATATATGCCAGCTCTTGAACAGTACATACATTTTTCAAACGATGACTTTAAATTGGCAAAAGGATTTGCCAGTTGGATTAAATTGTTGAAAGAAAATTGGGACTCTATAAAAATACATGTTGAACTCGATCAAGATCTTAGTGGAGTAAAAAACGCTGAAGATGAAATAGGTGTAAAAGCAGAAATATACTTACCAGGTATAGGGCCAGACTCAATCCTACCAGAAGTTGTATTCGCAAGGTTAAAAGACGGAAAGATTGTAAATATAAGACGGTACGACATGAAACTCATCAAAGAAGTACAAAAAGACACATATCTGTACGCAGTAAAATTTAAGATAGAAGACAGAGGGGAATATGGAATAAATGTAAGAGTAACACCTAACAATCCTCTCATGCCCCATAAAAACTACTTGATGGGACTTGTAAAATATCCAGAATAAGATTGTGTAAATTTTTATTCGACCCCCTTGATTTCAATATATTGTTGTGTTATAATATGAAAGTACAATATATTGATTCAAGGGGGTAATTTTCATGAGAGTTTTAAATAAATGGACCCAAAAAGAACCATCTAAGAATGCAATCACCATATTAAAAGACAGATACTTTTTAAAAGATGGAGATGGGAATTATTTAGAAAGCACATGGGATGAAGTTGCAAAAAGGATTGCAAGACATGTTGCTGCAGCTGAGGTAAACTATACCAACGATATAGAGGAAATAAAAAATGCAGAAGAACATTTCTATCAACTAATAAAATCTCGAATTTTCTTACCTAACAGTCCAACTATATTCAACGCCGGCAAAACGATGGACAGACAATTATTCAAAAAAGATACAGAAGAAACAACATTAGAAGACTACAAAACCATTTTTGATTCAAGAACAAAGCACAACATGTTATCTGCCTGTTTTGTAATCCCCATGGACGACTCCATGAGCGCAATATTCGATGCGGTAAAAGATGCTGCTTTAATAATGAAGTATGGGGGAGGAGTAGGATACGACTTCTCTGTTTTACGTCCAAAAGGTTCTTCTAT
>JAALLQ010001219.1_pt1 | contig 10307 bp, 8 predicted proteins | sample 7245921 | NCBI WGS metagenome assembly JAALLQ01 (sample SAMN13049200, study PRJNA578106) | oil field metagenome | isolation source: filtered produced water from oil reservoir B7 | place: USA:offshore Texas | collected 2016 | reverse complement strand
AATTTTTTAATTTGACTATTCTCTCTATATAACGTAACCCTTCTTTTCGCCCACCTTTTAACATTAAATTTTCATTTTGAGGAAATTTATCAACCTGAAGAGCAATACTTGAGCTAATTTTTTCTGTAAAATAATTTTTAAATTTATTCTTCTGTGGTTCTAGCACATCTATTTTTTTGGATTTTTTTAAAAAATCGGTGAACTTTATATATGGCATACCATTATCTTTCAAAACTTCTGTGGGTTCATGTATTAAAACATCAAAATGTTCTTTGAAATCTACTCTTTCCTTTTCACAAATGGCTTTTATTTCGTTATCTCTTTTCTTACTAAATGGAGTGTAATCTTTATTCGCAAAAACTGCTTCTATTCCTAATGTCTTAATTAAGCTTTCAACTACTTTAGAAGTAAGACCTTCAAAAAAGTATAGTCTAGCGTTCAATTGGTGTAGCTCATCATTGAGTTCTTTTAGACTGTTGATCATAAATTGAACCGCGTTGTCTGATTTGTAATCATTGTCTTTAATCTGTCGGTCATCAAATATAAAAGCAGGTATGACTTTTTCACAACTTTGAAGAGCTTCTATGAGAGAAGTATTATCCTCTAACCTAAGATCTCGTCTGAATATGTGCAACCCAATTTTATATTTATAATTCGGTATTTTTACCACCTCTTTGAAGACGTCTGATATTATTATCCATTATCTTTTTATTCTTAATATTGCCTACTTTCTTATATAATATTTTAAGACCTTTGAAAATCTATATCTATCTTATTACTTGTAATAATTAAGCACTATAACTGTATGTTATCTTTATCATCATACTTAATTCTTGTAGATACAAAGCATATATATCTTCAATCGTTGAGATATGAAAAATTGGTGAGAGATCGAGAGTATAACTTCTGTTAGGTAGCATATTAATTCATTTTTTCTTTAATAAATTCTTTCATTAATTTTATTGATTCTTGAAGTTGTTCAAATGTGAATCTAATATTTAAATAGTTTTCTGGATGGTGAATTTGATGTCTCTTGAGCTTGACAGTTGAGAGATGATTTTTCGGTATAAACCAAGCGGAAGAAAGCGGATTTGAGGGGATAAAACACTTACCTGATGTAGGCGTTAACATAGTGGCTAAGATATTGATGGTGGTTGTCTTACCAACACCATGTGGACCGGGGTATGCTAAAATTTCTCCTTCATCCACTTGGAAACTAACGCTATTTAGAGCAGTTACTTCATTAAATTCCTTTCGTAGATCTTTTACTTCTATCATTTTTCACACTCTTTAGATAATCAACGATGCCGGAAACGATTCCCACCGCAAGTGCGAGCAGGCCAGCAACAAAGGCGATCGAAGCCCAAGTTGTCAGATCGTCGCCAACATATTGATAGGCAGCTTGGAACAACTCCCGACTCCAGCTCCTCACGCCTCCCATAAAGATAGCGGCGGTAATATACCGTGCAGCGTACAGAAAGGCAGAAATCCCAAGAAGCGTACATCCGATTACATCATATCTCATTTGTGACACCTCCTTAAATCCCTTTTTTAGATCTTTTTATTTCAGGCGTCTCGAAGCCGATTGCCTATAACGTTTTCATCATATACGATGTTGCAACAAAAGGGAACAATGTCTCGAAGGGCAAAGACGTTAGCCAAAAGAGTATAAGGTGTATTATCTGCAAATGTCTAATGAAATTCTCTAGTTTGTCTTGAAGATTCTGCTGCATCGGAAACCATATTGTGTCGTAAACATCCTGTTGATTATTTTGGTTTACTCGCATAAATAAATAGTTCCTTACTAAGTCTGCTTGAGTTAAAGGTGTGCCAGTTGCATTAAGACTTTCAAAGATTAAATAAGGGTCATCATCATTCTCAAGTAGAATATCTACTACAGAAAATTCAGATAATAACGTATCTTTAAGAGAAACTAAGTAATTCAAATCATTTATTTCTGATAATTTTTCATTTTTTAAGAATTTGTAAGTTTCAGCAATTAAGTGATTGTTATCCACCACCGGATTGACTTCATTAAGAATACTAAAAAATACATTTCTATCAGCTTGTGTCGGTATAACCTTATATTTATCCTCAGGATGATACTTGTTTATTAAGTATAATTCGTTGATTTCATCTTTCCTTTCGTAATCTGGGTTTATTTCTATAATTCTATTCCTTAACGCAGCGAGAAAAATAAATATTGTAATTAACGTTCCGTGCATATTTGAAATTATCGAAGAAGATTTGAGCAAAGTGTCTAAGACACGAAGCCAAATATGCTAGCCGAAGTACTATCGAATAGATCTAAGTTGATATCTTATATTTCTTGAAATAAAAGTTTTGATTTCCTCTGAAGTAAACCCTATTTCTGCCAATAAACATGTTTCTAAACACATTCTCAATTTTTGATTGAGACGACAAAGATCTTCTCCATGGGTAGTATGTTCTTTTAGCTCCTTGTCGTAATGTGTGAAATAATTTCTTTCTATAAATTTATCTAGAATTTCTTTATATTTATCAAAAATTTCTTTCAATCTTTTTCTTAAAGAAAACTCGTTACCATACTTTAAATATTCCATCAACCTATCTTTTAACTCACTTTCAACATCTTCTGGAATGCCATTTACAAGGACTTCATATACCTTATCATATTTTTCATCTGGTAAATATTTTCCTCCATAAACACGTCGGTGAAATGATTCTATAGCCTGTATTAAACTTAAAAATTGATCCTCAAGATACATGTGAGGATTATACAACGTTCCAAAGTATAAATTGTAAACAGATTCTAAAAAATCCTTTTTTTCAAACCAATTTTTCAGCAAAGGTTCAAATCTATTGGAAATATCTTCAAAAGTAAAAAGCATATCATTGGAAGTTAATGTTTTATGCCCTTTGGGGATATCCAACAGCTGGTAAAATATTTTAACAGGAAGATAGTAGGCTTCATTTTCAACGTTTACTTCCGTTAATCCTGTGATAGATAGCGGGTAAACAGGCTCTGTTATTCCAAGAGTCAGAAGATTTTGTATATGATAAATGATTTCTCGGAAATCTTCAAAGGGTTTTTCTTCCGAAGTTTCAACCTTTATCTCTGTATTCTGTTTGATAGTAACTTCTTCTTGACTAAAAGAACGTGAAGACACTTTACGTCGAAAATTAATCGATATTTTGAGTTCGTCACTAATCTCGACCTGAAAAGGTTCAGGCAATTTATATTTTATTATTACTCCTTTTTTCCCCCAAGATTTTATAACAAACCCAGAAATTTTTACCCATTCGTCTAAATGTAAGTAATGAACGGAAATACTTTTAAAACTTATATCCTCTGACTTCTGGAAGTGAACTCCTACAAAAACTAAGTTAGCGAGGAACCGTGAAGAGGTTTGAAATCCTGGGAAGCTGGTAGTTGAATTAGTTTCAAGGCATTTATACAGGGTGATGTATTTTCCGTCAGATGAAACACCTAATATAATCTCAGGCTCTAAGATTTCGCTCCTATTTTTGTTCTTGATATCTTTAAAAGAGCCCATTAAGTCCAAATTTGCTCCTTTATTAGGAGTAAACGTAAGTGTGCCTGAAACTCGTTTTTCGGGTTTGTCAGGAAGCCACCATATACCCTTGTATTCAAATTCTTCATCCATTTTTTCATCTCCGATGGCATTTCAGGTAGTATTTTGCGAATAAAAAGGTGATGGCGAAAACTTAGCCTAACAAAATGAACCTTTTGCCGGCTGTTATATGAAGTGCTGAATCCATATTAGTTTTATACTTAATTTTCACCATTGATTTTCAAAACTATTAAAATCCTTAACCGGTGCCACAAATTTTGAATCTCTTATAAGTGCAAACCTTTTTTTAGCACTTTCTATCTTAATTTTTTCTTCAGGTTTCAATTCGTAAATATTATTAGTTCCCTTGGTTTCAACCACAAAGTAAATTTTCTCTTCGTTTAGGCCGTCCTGAACCCTTTCCACTACAATAGCCCAGTCAGGCGTATAATTACCTGCCGGTGTTTCTATTACATACCAGTCGGGGAGTTTTATAAATAGTTTTATACGAGAGTCTTCATCAAGTGCCTTTGCAAAATCCTCTTCTATTTTTGAATCTTTAATTATCCCATCATAAATTGATTTTTGTACCTTTAATACATGCTTGTCATAACTTGTTATTTCCTCTCCTAACAGGTTAACATCATAACTCTCACCCAAATCAATATATTTAATATTCTCAACCTCAAATGATTTTTTACACTCTTTAATAACTTCTATAACCTTCTGTGCATATTGTTGAGGATTCGAAAAGAAATAATTGAAATTTTTAGCCTCTTTTAATATTTTGAAAATTGTCCTCCTAGTTAAATTGGTTTCTCTTTCAACAAATGTTATAAGATTTAGAACTTTGGATATTTCTGTTTTTTCCGATGCCTCTCTAATAAATTCCTCATCAATATCCTCGGATGTGATTTTATCAACTCTAACTTTTTTAATGCTTATTTGTGGGGCTTTTACATCAATTTTTTGTATTTCTTTAATACATTCTTTTATGAATTTACTACTATCGATATTTACGATATACTTTGCTTTGGGAGATACTCTATTCCATAAATTTTTAAATAAAACCCCTTGAAGGTCATCATTTTTGCGCTTTATTTTTACCCTTTTTCTTCTTTCTTCAACAAGAGGTGCTTTTTCACCAACTTCTTCTTTATATTCTGTCTGTAACCTTTCTAAATATTCCCTATAACTTTCATTGGTAATCACAGTTAATAAGTTTATATCTCTATCTTGAATTCTGTCTCCATACTGGTTAACGGGCAATCTTAAACCTCTACCAATTTCCTGCCTTTTTTTAATCTCTGAAGAAGAATATGCAAGCGTACAAATATTAAATACATTTGGATTATCCCAACCTTCTCTTAATGCAGAGTGGGAAAAAATAAATTCAACAGGTTCTTCTAATGAAAGTAATTTTTCTTTGTCCTTCATAATCAAATCGTAAGTCGATTCGTCTTCTTCAATACTTTTATCCTTTTTCATCTTTGAAAAATAACCACTATGAATTTCCCCTAGATCTAAATTTGAAAATTCCTTAAATTCATTCTCGATGAGTTTCTTAAATTCTTTTTTAAATATTCTTTGGACAATTCCGTTTTCTAAATAATCATCAACCCTATTTAAGAAAAACAAACTTAACACCTTAATCCCTTTGGGATTTAAAATTTTCTTTTTGTCTAAATGCTCCTTTATCGTTTCTCTCACCATGAGACGAATTATCTCATCTTCTTCTATTGAAGATTTCCCTTCATAAATTTTCACTCCATTGGAAAAAGAGATGTAACCTGCTCCTTTATTTATTTCACTTGTAATAAAACCCTTATAATAAGAATAGTCCGTTTTCTTTTCTAAATCATCTCCGTGTTTGATTGTTCTCACCCTAAACTTTATACCATTGATTCTATTCTATCTAAAATAATTTTTTTACTACTTGGGTCTCCATCTTCTGTGATAGAAAGAACTTCTATTTTTTTGACAAGTCCCAAATTGTACGCATCATAAGGAGTTAGTTTATAAACAAGATTATAAATATCTCTGTGGGTTGCAGAGTAGCGTAACACAAAAAGTGGACTCAATTCAGATAAGCCCCATTGAGTTGCTTCCCCTCCCATTTTTTGAGGTTCATCAAGGATTACAATAGGTTTTGTCTTTTTGATAATTTCAATTGGTTTATCTCCCATACTATCGTGTACATTATGGATTATATTTATATCTTTATTAAAGGCGTCTCTTGTAATAATCATTATTTGTAAATTCGTACTTTGCCCAAACATCCGAACCATTACAAGATTATCAGACTTATAAGGGAAATAGGTATAAGGTAAGTTCTCATACAACTGTTTGAAATGTTCCTTCGTAATATCTAAGGTTTTTAAGACCCCTTCTTTTATAGCAACTGATGGAACAACAACAATGAACTTTGTAAAGCCATATTTTTGATTTAACTCTAAAATAGTCCTTAAATAGACATAAGTTTTTCCAGTCCCAGTCTCCATCTCAACAGTAAAATTATAAGGTTCATTTAAATCGTCGGCGTTAGACAATGCGATCCCACTTTTATCTTGAATCTCTTGCAAGTTTTGCAGGATCTTTTCTTTTGGTAGGTTCAAAACATTTGGAACAATGGAAAAATTGGAACTTGGTATTTGTTTTGTTTGCCCTTTAAATAAATCAACGACCGAAATTTTAGTTTTAACATTTATATCACCTTTAACCTCACAAAAGCGCTCAAGTTTATTTTATCGCTATCTGTTAATGCATTGTCTAAGAAAACAAACATTTTTCCTTTATACTTTGATGTTCTTATTTCTTCAATTGTTTCAGTCGAGATTTGATTTTCAAGATTAATATAAAAATCTAAACCTTGCTCTGTGTCATTAACATAGTAAAAATCATTTTCTTTTATCTTTACTTGTTCAATCTTGGAGTTTAAACTTAATCCTTCCTTTAACATTACCTCATAAATAACGTCTATTTTTTCCCAACCGGACACTAACGGTTGATCAACAAACATACCAAGCCACTCTAAATATTTCTTCTTTAACTCTTCTATATCTTCTCCCTTCTTAACTTCAAATTCGTCCTTAAGATTGAAGTTCGACCGAGCAAGCCTTAAAACCTTAAATCCAAGATCATGATTTTTATTAAAAAGCTGTTGGTTATTTTCCTGTCTATATTTTTCTGACACTCTTTTTAATCTCTCAATACAAATGTCAGCAACAGTTGGAAATTCCTTTTTTATCTCCTCATCCTGCACTTCTTCATCAAGTTGAACAAGTATAAATTTTCTATTTCCACCATCTTCTTTGTTTAAGTCCCAGACAGCTTGACCCGTTGTTCCAGAGCCAGCAAAGAAATCCAGAACGAGATCATTACTTTCCACTTTAGCTAATTGCAACATTCGTTTTATAAATTCTATTGGCTTCTTGCCATCATTAAATTTTATTTCTCCTTCACTAGCTAATGTTGCCCAACTTATATCAGTCCATAAAGTGCCTATTTCACTTTTTAATATTATCTCTTCCTTTCCGTTTTTTTCACTAATTTCCTTTAACCAAGCTATTAAGCGTTTAGTTTTCCCAATAAAAAATTTACTTATTAACTTCCCTTTGTATTTACCAGATTTAGGCGTATATTCTATTTCTATTAAACCGTCAAAATTAGGTAGTGCTTCCTTTACCCTATCTCTTATAGATGTTCTAGCATTGTAAGATGTATAGATTTTATCAAAATATTTTTTGTAAACTTCATAAATACCTAGCTTTTCCTGTTTAGCAAGCTGTTTTACAGTAAGCCTGTCAAAATCTTGGTAGGTATAAATTTTTATATCATTACCTTTCCCATCCTTTATAGTTTTTTTATATTCTTTTCCTTGAAGCTTAAGCATCACATCCCCATATACAAAACTGTCATTAATACTTTCTTTTAATGATAGTTCATATTTAAGAAGAGAGCTTGCATAAGTTTTAGGTAAAAGATAGACATTACGATTTTTAACATACATTAGAAGATAATCAATATGTTTCTTAAGTCTTTTATCTTCTCCTCCTCCACTTTCTCCTGCACTTTCTCTTACTTTTACAGAAATGAGATTTACAAAATTCTCTTCTCCAAAAATCTCATCCATTATCATTCTCAAATGATGAACTTCATGATCGTCGATAGATACAAAAATAACACCATCATCTCTTAATAGGTTTCTTGCTAAAAATAATCTCGGATACATAAAATTAAGCCAGTCAGAGTGATACCTTCCGCTTGCTTCTGTATTTGTCGTAAGTTTATTTCCTTTATCATCAATCTGTCCAGTTTTCTCCAAGTAATCCTTCAACGGCTCCTTAAAATTATCACGATAAATAAAATCCTTGCCAGTGTTATAAGGTGGGTCAATATAAATCATTTTAACTTTTCCAAAGTATGGTTTTAAGAGTAATTTTAGTGTCTCTAAATTTTCTCCAACAATTACAATGTTTTCTGTATTATCAAAATCTATAGATTTTTCCTTGTCTGGTTTTAAGGTTCCATAGGCGGGAGATTGAATAAGTTTATAAAGAGTGCTTTTTCCAGCCCAATTAAAATAAAATCTATCATCTTCCTTTTCAATAATTTCACCGCTTAATAACGATTTCAACTTCTCAAAATTAATCTTATTATCTTCGAAGACTTCGGGATAAATTTGCTTCAACCCTTCTTTAATATCAGTTTTTACTATTTTATTGATCTTTTCAATGTCCATTTTATTCCCTCCACAACAAAATTAGCCATTTCATATAACGTCTTGTAGACAAAAGAAATTGCCGACGGCAATTTGGAGAAATCTTTGACTTATCTTTCATCTGCTAATATATGATTGTAGTCGATCATTTGCATATATTGTCTACATTATCTTCCTTTACTATGGCCTCGTTGCCAATTTTTCGATATTCAATAATAATCCAGGATTAAAGGATTGAAATTCTTCTCTTAGCAATTTTCTTAAGTCTTCTTCACATTGTTTCAAAAGTTCTTTAAAATCCTCTGGAGTTTGTATATCAAATAAGCACTTTATTTTTTCGAAATATTGTTTAGATTCAGCTCGTGCAAATATTTCAAATGGACCAGGGAAAGGATAAAGATAAACTAAAGTTTCTGGCCACCATATATCTCTGGGTCCTTCTCGAGAAAGCTCTGATCTTATAAAAAGAACAAAATCAGCCTCCATTAAGTATATAAAATCTATTCCTGTTGCTTGACATCTTTCCTTAAGTAAATCAGCCCTTAAAGATAACCGACCAAGATTTAGTCTAGTATTTCTATAGTCCAAGGATTTCATATACTGCCTAAAAACAGGAAATGATACCATAACATCACGTCCATAATCAGAGTTAGTTGGCATATAGTATCTTTGACTTAAAAGTGTCGATGCTTTTTGAAATTGTTCTAATTTTACAAGAATTGCTATTGCGTATAAAAATAATTCGTGAATAATAAATCTGAAGTTGTCAAAGTCCCACTCCTGGTAACTAGTCACATTTACTGGCCTAAACATATACGGAATTATAGATTCAAAAAATCTGTGGAGGCTCTCAATAAGCTCTTCTTTTGGATCATATCTTGCTATAGCTAAGAAAATTTGAATAACTTCATTTCTATATGGTATAAACGCTTCAATATTTTTCATAACAGCTTCATCAAATTCCCCTTCATAACTTTTAATTCTAAATTTTTCTAAATTTTGAATAAAAATCTCAAAGTATTCATTCAAAGCTCCAAGTGAATATGGTTTCCCATCTTTAATTGCACTAATTGCTCTCTTGAAACTAACTGTGGTTCCCAATGATATTTGTTCGTCCTCAGATAAGAAAGACGGCATCTTTCCTATTTCAGGCTTCTTATATAGTGGTTTGTCATAAATCCATCTTACCAGTCTTTCAAAATTCTCATTATAACTATCCGGCTCGCTTAAATCTATATAAATTCTAGATTTATAATATGTGGGCAAATAAGGTTTTCCGTTTTCATGCTTCTCGGCAACCACTAATACAAATTTATCCTGGTCAACTTTATCATATATTTCCTTCGAAATTATTTGTGTCTCGGTACCTACACCATCTTTTCTGCTATCTGCTTTTTGGGCGTAAACACGATCAGACACAATAATAACCTTTCTTATCTCTGGATCAGTTACCATTTTTTCCATAAAAGCAATTGCATCATTACCTTCTTTCAGGTCCCATTTGTCTAAAATTATATCAACACCAGCTTGTCTTAATTCTGTAGCAAGATTGATGACCCATTGTTCATGCTCAGGACTGCTCCAACAATATGATATGAATGCTTTTGGATTATTCATTTGACAATCCTCCTCGTATAATATGTATGAATTTAAAACTTAAAAAAAGGTACTAAAAATCAGTTTTTTTACTTTTTTTATTATTTCTTTTGTAAAGACAGACCCTAACGCTAAAATAGTACCAGGATGATTAGCGAGGGAAGATTCCCTTCACCCCTGCAAGACCTTTTGGTTGTTGCTTAAAAAGCTTGTTTCCTGACTTAGCAGTCAACTTACTAACCGATTACTTTTTGGAAGAGAACTAATTTCAATTTTTGTTTTGTTTAACATTTTCCTTAATTTATGTAAATTATATCATATCTTTGATTAATTTTACTTTCTCTTTGGTGTATTTCACAACTGTTTTTGGTAAGGAGTCTTTAGCAGATTATTCGTGGATTAACTCGGAGAGTGTATGTTTTAAAACCCTACTTCAA
>JAALLQ010000400.1_pt1 | contig 10382 bp, 5 predicted proteins | sample 7245921 | NCBI WGS metagenome assembly JAALLQ01 (sample SAMN13049200, study PRJNA578106) | oil field metagenome | isolation source: filtered produced water from oil reservoir B7 | place: USA:offshore Texas | collected 2016 | reverse complement strand
GAAATTTTTTTCAAATTTTGATAAATGGAGATTTCGGTGTATAATCGCAAATAAATCCTTCTAATCATAAATATTTACCAATAATTAGAAATAATGAAACAATTTTCAATTTAAACTAACTTTTGAAAATAATATCTTAGCGATTTTACTTTATTGGGAGGGAAAAATTTATGACAAAAGAGGAACTATTGGAACAGATAGAAAGTCAAGGTATAAAGTATATTAGACTGCAAATTACTGATATCAACGGAGCCTTGAAAAACGTAGAAATACCATCTACAGAGTTAGAATCTTCTTTGACTAACGGGACTATGTTTGATGGTTCATCGATTGAAGGGCTAGTGAGAATCAACGAATCCGATATGTTGCTTAAACCTGATATAGACACCTTTGCAGTTTTGCCGTGGACCGTTGAAAGAGAAAAAGTTGGTAGATTCATTTGTGACATTTATACTTCTGATGGGAAGCATTTCCAAGGTGACCCCAGATATGTGTTGAAGAAAGTCATGAATGATATGAAAGAGTATGGCTATACCCCATATGCCGGTCCAGAACCAGAATTTTTTATCCTTCCAAGGGATGAGGAAACAAGACAACCGGTATTATCTCCTCTTGATAGGGGAGGCTATTTCGATTTGCTCCCAATAGATTTAGGGGAAAGGGTTAGAAAAAACATGGTAGAAACTCTACAAAGTATGGGTATTAGAGTGGAGGCTGCTCACCATGAAGTAGCAAATTCTCAACATGAAATTGATTTCAGGTACGACAACGCTCTTAGAACCGCCGACAATATTCAAACTTTTAAATTGGTTGTAAGGACGATAGCTCTATTGAACGGGCTGTGGGCAACGTTTATGCCTAAGCCATTTTTTGGTATGAACGGCTCAGGGATGCACACCCATTTGAGTATCTTTAAAGACGGAAAGAATATCTTTTACGATCCAAACGGTACTTATCAATTAAGCAGTGAGCTTAGATGGTTTATTGGAGGTGTTTTTAAGCATATAGATGCGATAACCGTTTTGGCAAATCCTACGATAAACTCATATAAAAGGTTAGTTCCCGGATACGAAGCCCCTGTTAACATCGCATGGTCCGTATTGAATAGAAGTGCTTTAGTGAGGATACCGATGTCGAGAGGAGACGGAACTAGGTTGGAATTAAGATCTCCAGATCCAACAGCAAATCCTTATTTACTTTTAGCTAGTGTATTTTCATCAGGTTTAGAAGGTATAAAAAACAAGATAGAGCCACCTCAACCCGTTGATGGAAATATTTACGAAATGGACCACAAAGAAAAGAGTGAAAAAAATATTAGATATTTACCTGGTTCACTCAATGAATCCTTGGAAGCTCTGAAAAAAGACGAATTTATAGCCGAAATCTTGGGAGAACACATATTTAAAAAATTTATAGAATTAAAAGAAAAAGAGATTGAAGAGTTTAAGATAGCGGTAACTGATTGGGAGATTAATAAGTACATAAACCAATTTTGATAAACCTTTAATATCTATTATTATTTTCTTTTTTAAAAATAAAACCGGGGTTTCAAAAAGTATTATACAGAAACACACTGTATTGGGACAGTCTCCAATATAGGAGGGAGGGTTAAAATGAATAATGGGCTTTACGATCCAAAGTTTGAGCATGATGCTTGTGGAGTTGGATTAGTTGCAAGTACAAAAGGAATAAAGTCACATGAAATAGTTGACAAATCGTTGAGCGTTTTAAAAAATATGGCTCATCGTGGTGCGCGAGGCAGAGAAGAAAATGATGGGGACGGGGCAGGGGTACTGCTTCAGCTTCCCCATGATTTTTTAATAAACGTATCAAAACACTTAGGATTCAAGCTTCCGAATCAAAATGAATATGCCGTGGGTATGGTTTTTTGTCCCCGAGATAAAACTCTTACAAATATCTTCAAACAACAATTTGAAAAAATAGTCACCGATCAAGGCCAAAAAGTAATAGGTTGGAGAGATGTACCTATCAATAAAGCATTTGTTGGCCCAACTGCATTAAAAAGCATGCCATCTTTTCTACAAGTTTTTATCGCTAAGAATCCTTCCTTGAAATCTGAAATAGAATTTGAAAGAAAATTGTACCTAATTAGGAAAAAAAGTGAAAAAGAGATAAAAATACCGTACACAGATGAAAATAAAACCTTTTATATAGCAAGTCTATCCTCTAAAACAATTGTTTACAAAGGGATGTTAACAGCGGAACAATTAAAACACTTTTTCCCAGACTTGACTGATCCTCTTTTCAAATCGGCGTTTTCTATTGTACACTCCAGATTCAGTACGAACACATTTCCCAGTTGGAAACGGGCTCACCCTTATAGGTACATGGTTCACAACGGTGAGATCAACACTATAATTGGTAATGTTAACTGGATGAAGGCAAGGCAATCCAAGGTAAGCACAGATATCTTTGGAGAAAACATTGAGGACATCTTCCCAATAATCGATGAAGATGGCAGTGATTCAGCAATGTTTGACAACAATTTAGAATTCCTTTATTTGTCTGGTAGATCGCTACCTCATTCGATAATGATGATGATACCCGAACCTTGGGAAAACAATCAAACGATGGATGTAGAAAAGAAAGCGTTTTATGAATTTCACAGTTGCTTGATGGAACCTTGGGATGGCCCTGCGGCGATTATTTTTACCGATGGTACAAAAGTAGGTGCGACACTGGACAGAAATGGATTGAGACCATTAAGATACTACATAACGGATGATGAATTGATACTTGCTTCAGAGGCTGGGGTCCTTGAAATACCTCCTCAAAAGATTTCAACTAAGGGAAGGATCACGCCAGGGAATATGTTGTTGCTGGATATTGAAAAAGGTCGAATTCTAAATGACGAAGAGATAAAACGACCGATAATTTCAGAAAAGCCATATTTCTCATGGGTAAAAGAGAACATTGTGAATATTGAGGATCTTCCTGAGCATCCAAAAAAGAGAAATATGGAAATTAATGATGTATCTTTAACTACAAAACAAAAATGTTTCGGATACACATTTGAGGACATTGAAATGATCATAGAACCTATGGTTATGGATGCTTCCGACCCCGTTGGGGCCATGGGGGATGACACACCTTTGGCCGTCTTATCTGAACGTCCAAAGTTATTGTATGAATATTTCAAACAGCTTTTCGCTCAAGTAACCAATCCTCCAATAGATGCTATAAGAGAAAAAATAGTCACCTCTACCCATCTTTACATAGGTTCTGAAGGTAATCTTATTGATCCATCATCCATCAGTTGTAGGCAAATAAAGATCGAAAACCCTATTCTTACCAACGATGAAATAGAAAAAATAAAAAACATTGACTTAGAAGGTTTCAAAACCGTTATCTTACCCATCTTGTACAAGGTAAAAGATGGAGAAGAAGGGCTAAAAAAAGCAATTGCAAACCTCTTTCAAAAGGCTGATTCTGCCATAAACGATGGTGCAAATATATTAATATTGTCGGATAAAGGAATTAACCAAGATTATGCTCCAATTCCAGCTTTACTAGCGGTATCGGGTATTCATCACCATTTGGTTAGAAGAGAAAATAGGACGGAGATTGGAATAATCTTGGAATCTGCAGAACCAAGAGAAGTACATCATTTTTGTACACTCATAAGTTATGGTGCTTCTGCTATCAATCCATATCTCACCTATGAAAGTATTGAAAGTTTAGTTAATAAAGGTTACATTAAAGGTTTGAAATATGAAGAAGCCGTTCAAAGGTATAAAGATGCTGCCTTGAAAGGTATTCAAAAAGTGTTATCAAAGCTTGGGATCTCGACCCTTCAAGGCTATCAAGGTGCTCAAACCTTCGAAATAGTAGGGATAAAAAAGTCTATCGTAGAGCAATTTTTTACTGGAACCACTTCACAAATAGAAGGAATAGGCCTAAAAGAAATAGCTCAAGAAATTTCTAAACGCCATTCAAATGCATTTGATCAGGTTAATAAAGGATCGGTGCTTGATTCAGAAGGTCTTATAAAATGGAGGGCAAAAGGTGAGTATCACTTGTATAACCCCGAATCCATCTATTATTTACAAAATGCTGTTAAAAACAACGATTATGAACTTTTCAAAAAGTTTTCACAATCTATAGTCGACGAAGATGCAAAATTATACAGTTTGAGAAGTCTTTTTGAGTTCAATTTTGATAAAACGAAAGCAATTCCCCTTGACGAAGTAGAACCTGTGGAATCGATTGTTAAAAGATTCAAAACAGGAGCTATGTCTTTTGGGTCAATAAGTCAAGAAGCACACGAGGCCATAGCAATAGCGATGAATCGAATAGGTGCCAAGAGTAACACAGGTGAAGGAGGGGAGGATTCAAACCGTTTCGCAAAAGAACAAAATGGGGATTCAAAGAATAGTTCAATAAAGCAAGTTGCTTCTGGAAGATTCGGAGTCACGATCAACTACTTAAACAACGCTCAAGAGATCCAAATAAAGATAGCACAAGGTGCAAAACCTGGGGAAGGTGGGGAGCTACCTGGGAACAAGGTTTATCCGTGGGTGGCAAAGGTAAGGAACTCTATTCCAGGAGTTACTCTCATTTCACCTCCTCCACACCACGATATCTACTCGATAGAAGATTTAGCAGAATTGATATACGACCTAAAAAACGCTAATAGAAACGCTCGAATAAACGTAAAATTAGTTTCAAAATCTGGTGTAGGTACTATAGCAGCGGGCGTAGCAAAAGCTGGAGCGGATGTTATATTGATAAGCGGTTTTGATGGAGGTACAGGTGCTTCACCACGTACTAGTATAAGGCACGCTGGTTTGCCATGGGAGTTAGGATTGGCGGAAACTCATCAAACCTTGGTGATGAACAAGTTGAGAGATAGGGTCACTTTGGAAACGGATGGTAAGTTACTAACAGGAAAAGACATAGTGATTGCCGCACTTTTAGGTGCAGAAGAGTTTGGATTTGCCACAATTGTGTTAGTTGCCTTAGGGTGTGTCATGATGAGAGTTTGCAATTTGGATACATGTCCTGTGGGAATTGCAACACAAAACCCTGTACTGAGAAAAAATTTCAAAGGCGATCCTCAATACGTTATCAATCTCATGTACTTTCTCGCCTCTGAAGTAAGGGAATATATGGCCAAGTTAGGGTTCAGAACGGTTAGTGAAATGGTTGGGCGTGTGGATATATTAAGACAAAAAGAAATAAAAAATCATTGGAAAGCACATAGTATCGATCTTTCAAAATTATTATACAAACCAGAAATAACAAATTACTCATTCAGCCAATATCCTAAACCAATAAACAATGGTTTATCAGATACCTTGGACATAACTAAATTACTTCCCATTTGCAAGAATGCACTAGAATACGGAGAAAAAATTGAGGCCACTTTAGATATAAAAAATGTGAATAGAACCGTTGGAACAATTTTGGGAAATGAAATAATTAAAAGATATGGTGAGGAAGGACTGCCTGAAGATACAATAAAAATACATTTCAAAGGATCAGCTGGTCAAAGTTTTGGAGCCTTCATACCCAAGGGGGAAACGTTGATATTAGAAGGCGATTCAAACGATTACATAGCTAAAGGTTTATCGGGCGGAAAAATTATTGTATATCCACCCAAGGATTCTCAATTCTATGCAGAAGAAAATGTAATTGTTGGTAACGTTGCCTTGTATGGAGCAACGAGCGGTGAAATATACATCAGTGGTTTAGCGGGCGAACGTTTCGCGGTCAGAAACAGTGGGGCTACGGCTGTTGCCGAAGGTGTTGGTGAACATGGATGTGAATATATGACAGGTGGGAAGGTTGTTATACTTGGTAAAACGGGTAGAAACTTTGCTGCAGGTATGTCAGGTGGAATAGCCTACGTATATGACAAAGACAATAGCTTTGAATCCAAATGTAACAAAGATACCGTTTTGTTGGAAAAAGTTGAAGAAGAGAACGAAGAGAACGAAATAAAAGAACTGATAAAAAAGCATTACGAATACACGAGTAGTAATGTGGCTAAAAACATTTTGAACAATTGGGGAAAAGCTAAAGAAAGATTCGTTAAGGTTATACCCAAAGATTACAAGAGAATGATGAAAGCTGTAAAAAGGATGCATATCGAAGGGATTACTGGTGAAGAAGCACTTATGAAGGCTTTTGAAGATAATTACAAGCAACAATCTTTGGTTGAAATGCATTGAACATTCGCAATTTGTAAAGGAGGTCACTATATGGGCGATCCCCAAGGATTTCTAAAGTATGAAAGAAAAACCCCTGAAGAAAGACCCTCAAAAATAAGAATAAATGATTGGGAAGAATTATATATAGAAATGGAAAAAGATGAACTTCGAATGCAAGCAGCAAGATGCATGAACTGCGGCACACCGTTTTGTCATTCTGGCATATTGATAAATAATATGGTCTCGGGGTGCCCTTTGAATAATTTGATTCCAGAATGGAACGATTTAGTATATAGAAACCTTTGGAAAGAAGCTTACGAAAGGTTGATCGAAACAAACAGTTTCCCAGAATTCACGGGAAGGGTTTGTCCTGCTCCATGCGAAAAAGCTTGTGTAAACAATTTGGTAAAGGATCCGGTTTCCATTAAAAGTATTGAATATTATATTATAGAAGAAGCATTCAAAAATGGTTGGGTAGAAGAGGATAAGCCATCTTACTCCACTGGTAAAAAGGTGGCTGTTGTAGGTTCTGGACCGGCAGGGTTATCATGTGCTTGGGAGTTAAAAAGATATGGTCATGAAGTTACAGTTTTTGAAAAGTATGAATATCCGGGGGGCTTATTGACTTACGGTATACCAAATATGAAATTGGACAAAAAGATTGTAAAAAGACGTATAGAATTGATGAAAAAATCTGGCATACAATTCAAAACTAATATAGACGTTGGTAAAGATTATCCTGCTCAAAAGCTAAAAGAAGAGTTTGATAGCGTTGTATTATGTGGAGGAACCGCTAAAGCGAGAGATTTAAACGTAGAGGGAAGAAACCTAAAAGGGATATACTTTGCCACAGAATTTTTGAAGAGTGCAAACGAGAGAATACTGTCTCAATTTATAAAAAGTGAAAAAGATATTGAGGAGATCTCTGCTAAGGGTAAGAACGTTATCGTAATCGGTGGAGGAGATACGGGAACGGATTGTGTGGGAGTTAGTTTAAGACAGGGTTGTAAAAGTGTTGTACAGTTTGAAATTATGGACAAACCTCCACTTTTAAGGAGACAAAACAATCCTTGGCCAGAATGGCCCAAAGTTTTAACTGTTGATTATGCTCAGGAAGAATATGCAGAACTATTCGGTAAAGATCCGAGATTGTACAACATTTCAACTAAAAGATTTGTTGGAGATGCAAAAGGTAACGTTAAAGAGGTCCATACCGTTGAAGTAGAATGGAAACAGGATAAAACAGGAAAATTGTTTCCAAAAGAAATCGATGGAACAGAAAAGGTATGGAAAGCAGATTTAGTTCTGTTAGCCTTGGGATTCTTAGGCCCCGAAAAGTATTTAATTGAGCAGTTAAATGTAGAAACAGATAAAAGATCAAACGTTAAAACGGAAGAAGGAAAATACTCGACAAATGTGGAAGGGATTTTTTCAGCTGGAGATATGAGAAGGGGACAAAGTTTGGTAGTATGGGCAATAAATGAAGGGAAACAAGCAGCAAAAGAATGTAATGAATACTTAATTTCTTCCAATAATAACAATAATAAACAGCGTCGGCTCAAAACGCTGTAGTATTGTTGTTATAAAGCCGACGCAGAAAAATTAATGCGTCGGTTTTTTATTTTGTAATGGGAGGTGAAAAAAGTCTACGTTAAGTACCATATTCTGGGGTTTGGAAAAAACAAAAAAAGGAGTGTGAGGGTATTATGAAGAGAGTTTGGAAGAGTTTGTTGATGATGTCTGTTGCCTTTATTGTTCCAACCGTTTTACTCGCAGATAGTATTACTATGGAGGACGTGGTAAGCTCCATCGATACTATGTGGACTTTACTCGCAGCGTTTTTAGTGTTTTTTATGCAAGCTGGATTTGCGCTCGTGGAAGCAGGGTTTACAAGATCAAAGAACACGGTAAACATCATCATGAAAAACTTTACGGATTTTTTAGTTGGCTCAATACTTTACTGGCTAGTTGGGTTTACTATTATGTTTGGTGTTGGGAATGGTTTCATAGGTTGGCAAGGAAGTTTTGAATATCTGGGATTAAACATTCCGCTTAACGCTTTTTTAATATTCCAGACGGTATTTGCTGCAACCGCTGCAACTATAGTATCTGGAGCAATGGCGGAAAGAACTAAATTCACAGGTTATCTGATCTACAGTGTTTTCATCAGTGCATTTATATATCCCATAGTTGGTCATTGGATATGGGGTGGAGGTTGGTTATCAGATATGGTTGATTTTGCAGGTTCCACAGTAGTTCATTCCGTAGGCGGATGGGCTGCACTGATGGGAACAATGGTTTTAGGGCCAAGAACCGGTAAATACAGATCAGATGGAACACCGAATAAGATTCCAGGACATAGCTTAGTTTTAGCTGCTTTAGGGGTTTTCATCCTATGGTTTGGATGGTTTGGTTTTAACCCTGGAAGTACCATTTCAGGTTTAAATCTCAAAATCGCTGATATAGCGATGACTACAAATTTAGCTGCCGCATCAGGAGGGTTGGGGGCGTTGACGATAGGTTGGTTTATTTACAAAAAACCGGACGTCAACTCTACCCTAAATGGTGTTTTAGCTGGATTGGTGGGAATCACTGCTGGCACAGCAAGTGTTACTAATGTTGGCGCTGCCATAATAGGAGCTTTATCCGGTGGTTTAGTTGTTCTAGCTATAGATTTTTTCGACAAAATACATATCGATGATCCTGTTGGAGCAATCTCTGTGCATGGAGTTGGTGGAGCGTTCGGTACATTAATGGTTGGAATATTTGCTGTGGATGGTGGATTACTCTACGGAGGAGGATTAAATCTGTTTTTGACTCAGCTAAAAGGGGTGCTAGCTGTTGCAGGTTGGACCGTTGTAACTACCTACATCCTTTTTAAAAGTATCGATTTAACAATAGGTTTAAGGATTGATTCTACTAGTGAAATAGAGGGCTTAGATTTTGCAGAGCATGGATCTGTTAGTTATCCTGATTTAACTCCGCTTAAAGGGCGAAGCGTGAGAGTAAAAATTGATGAGGAAGGTGAATAATATGGGATACAAGAAAATTGAATGTTTTATCAGGCCAGAAAAATTTGAGGAAGTCATCGTAGGATTAGAAAAAGTTGGTATCGATGGCATTAACATTGATAAGATCTATGGATATGGTAGTCAAAAAGGGGAAGAAAAAGAGGTGGAAGATTACAAACAGAAAAAAGAATATGAAGTAAAATTCAAGGAAAAGATCAAATTAGAAATAGTAACTGACGAAAACAAAGTTGAAAAAATTATAGAAACTATAAAAGCACACGCGCAAACAGGTAAGGTAGGTGATGGAAAGATTTATATTACACCGGTAGAAGAAAGTATAAAAATACGAACCACTTAAATAAAAATGCGCCCTGTGGGCGCATTTGTTTCGTTGGACCAATAAATACGAATTATTATCCATCATTGAAATTTTTGAATATTTTTTACATTATTTATCAGATCTTGAATAATATTAGGATTGCAGTAAAGGGCGTCAGGCTGGAAAATATTTACATTTTTTCCATCGAGATCTACAATTTCCCCGCCCGCTTCTTTTAATATTAGATGTCCTGCTGCTACATCCCATGGATGAGATCTTATAGATATAAAGGCATCCAAAAAACCCGATGCCACATAAGCGATCTGCAAGGCGGCAGTACCAAACAATCTAATCCTCATAACTTTCTCTTCCAAGGCTTTAAAATATTTGTATGTTTTCCCTCGTTCATTTCCAAGGGAAATCATGGAATCTTCAAAATTTTTAGCCCAGTGCGGTATCAATCTTTTATCGTTTAAATAAGCGCCATTGTTTTTTGTGGCTGAGTAAAAAAGGTTCATAAAAGGCGAATAGATAATACCTATTGTTGGTTCTTTATTTTCAACATAGGCTACCGAGATACAATGTTCTGGCAATCCCCTTGAAAAATTAACCGTACCGTCTATAGGGTCTATAACCCAATATTCATTTTTCTCAGGAGTTTTGGTTAGCCCTGATTCTTCTGCTAAAAATAATGAATTTGGGAAACTTTTATTTATCTCTTCTATCAGGTATTCCTGTATTTGATAATCCACATCGGTTACAAGATCGGTTCGAGATTTTTTTGAATTAACATGGAAATTCTCGGTGCTCCACATTTTTAATTTTTCACCGGCATTAGAGACTATTCTTTTTATTTCAATGAAATCATTTTTTGTCAAT
>JAALLQ010000398.1_pt1 | contig 10479 bp, 9 predicted proteins | sample 7245921 | NCBI WGS metagenome assembly JAALLQ01 (sample SAMN13049200, study PRJNA578106) | oil field metagenome | isolation source: filtered produced water from oil reservoir B7 | place: USA:offshore Texas | collected 2016 | reverse complement strand
CCCAACAAAGAGGACGAAAACGCAGTGCCCATACCGGACAACGGTGCTTTCAGGCCGTCTTTCAGGTCGGCGAAGACTTGTGTCATATCGGCCCCGGTGACGGACAGATCCCCAATTACGGCGGCGACGGCACTGATGGTGTCCAAAAGCCCCCAAAATGTGCCCAGCAGGCCAAGGAAGATGGCAAGACCGATGAAATAGCGGGAAATATCCCGGCTTTCATCCAATCGCGCGGAAAGGCTATCCAGCAAGGATCGCGTTGCAACGGCTGAGAGGGTCAGGCGGCCTTGAGCCTTGCTGCGTTGTTTGCGGTCTTCCAGCATTCTTGCCGTAGGGGCCAGCAGGTGCGGTTCGGCAGAGGAGAGGGATGACGGCGCGTCAGATTGGAAGCTTTCAGCCCAGCGGAGCTCCGGGCCAAGGGCAAGGACTTGTCGAAACGCAAAAAGAATGCCGATCAGTACCGTGCCGCAAATCAGCCCGTTTAGGGCCGGATTCGCCATAAATGCAGCCTGCAAATCGGCAAACAGCAATGCGGCCGCGACCCCGACCGCCAGCAGGAATAATACCATTCGGCGGATATAGCGGGTTGGCGGCTGCATGGCATGTGTCCTTGATTAAAACGTTACAGACGATCCGGGCTGTTCAGGTTACGGGGCGGAAACAGTGACATCGACACGATCCGGTTTGCCGCCTGAGGTCTGGTCGCCCATTGCGCGGACCTGAATCCTAGTATTGCGGATGTCATGTTGCAACAAATAGGAACGAGCAGCCAAGGCACGGGACAGGGACAGTCGACGGGATTTGCTGCGGTCATCGGATTTTGCAAAGGCCATCAGTTGTACGCTGCTGTCCGGGTTTGCCAGCAATTCATCCACAACGCCTTTCAGCAATACGCGATGTGTATCGTTAAGGTGTGCTTCCCCTGCGTCAAAGACCAGCGCAATCGTAGCCGTATTGGCATTGGCCGTTTCGGATGGTGCAACCGGGGTCTTCGGCGGGGTAACGGCGGCAACATCAACAGCTTCCGGTTCCGGCACGGCAGTGATTTGCGCCGGGGCGGGCGGTGGAGCCGGGGCAATAACCGGAAGATCCGGGGCCGGTTCGATGGCTTTTGGCGGTTCCGGCATAGTACTCTGTGGCGCCGGCGGGGGCGTCGGGGTGTCCGGGATTGCCACTGCGACTTTGGTTTCTTGCGGTGTGTCCACCGTTTTCGCCGCCTTCACGGTTGGGGCAGGATGTGCCGGGGCCGGAGCTGGCGTCGGTTCAGTCACGGCCGGTTGTTGTGGCTGGGGCATTGCTGTCGGTGGTGCAACAGCCACGGTCGTCTCCGGCTTGTCCTGTTTTACGATTGCTTCGGGTGCGGTGGGCGGAGTCGATTTGGTCGCAGGTGCTTTGGCAACGACTTTCGGCTTGTGTGTGGTGCTGATTTTTCGTTGTGGCGGCGGGGTCAGGTAAACTTTCACACCCGGCGGCGGTGTCAGGACCACCCTTTGGTCTTCGGGCATAACAAGTTTAAAGCCGTCTGTTGAGGACGAGCCGATCGGAACCAAAGTCCCTCGGGCCGAGCGGCCTGTTTTTACCCCTTTGGGCGGCTGTAGAATCAGGTGCTGCATGCCGGCTTTGTTTTCAAGTGGCATCAACGGTTTAACGCCGTCGAAAATTTCAAACTGGAGTTGCTGAGGCTGCTGTGCTTGGGGTGCGCCCCATTCAACGTCGGCATCTCCACCCCCGATGATGACCTGAGCAGAGGCAACAGAGGGTCCGGCTCCAGATATTAAAGCTGCAGTTCCAAGCCAAAGCCATGTCCGTAGATTTGGTTTCGCCACGTTCGGAGCCCCCCTAAGTTGGCTGATGATGCGCACACGCGCCGCAATAGACTATCAAAGCACACAATAGCCAATAAAGTGGGGATTGGTAAAGGTTTGAGATAGGCTGTTTTTGTTCGGTCTTTGCGCAGAAATAAAAAAAGCCTGCACAAGTGGAACCTGAGCAGGCTGAAGAATGGTTTCTTAACGGGTTAGCCTTCGTTTGCGCCACGCAACAGGCGCAGGAATGGACCCTGAAGTTTACGGTTGGTTGCCATCGGGTTGCATTTTTCCATGACCTTCTGGCTGCCGTCAGTACCGACGACGACGCCCCCGGCTTCTTGGACCAGCAAAAGTCCAGCGGCAATGTCCCAAAGTTTCAGGTCTTCTTCCCAATAGGCATCAAGCCGACCGGCGGCAATATAGGCCAGGTCAAGGGCAGCAGAGCCAAAGCGACGGATGCCGGCGACTTCACCCATAACCGCGCGCAGTTGAGCCTGATAACGCGGATGATCGCCCCTACCCAAGTGCGGAATGCCGGTGCCGATGACGGAGTTTTCCAGACGCGTACGGGCCGATACGCGCAAACGGCGTTCAGTGTACGGAGCATCAAGGAACGCGCCTTTGCCTTTTTCAGCAAAGTATAGCTCGTCGGTAATCGGGTTATGAACGACTGCAGCAATGATTTGACCGTCACACTCAAGGGCGATTGAAATCGCAAAGTGTGGGATGCCGTGCAGGAAGTTTGTGGTGCCGTCCAGCGGGTCAATAATCCAGCGGTGGCTTTTATCCTCGCCTTCGACAACGCCGCTTTCTTCCATTAGGAAGCCAAATTTCGGACGGGCCTTGGACAATTCTTTGTACAGGGTGTTTTCCGCTTTTTTATCGGCGGCAGAGACAAAGTCACTGGGGCCTTTGACGGAAACCTGAAGGTTTTCGACCTCGCCAAAATCGCGGGTCAGGCCACGGGCAGCCTTGCGGGAGGCGTTGACCATGACATTCATAAGCGGAGACAAGGCAGCCATCGGCGCGTCGTCCTTTCATCATTGTATACGGGTCAAAGAGCAAACGATCCATCAGCAGGCATCATATATGCACAGATGCGCAAGTCGCAAAGGCTGTGGATGGTATTAAACACCACAAGGCGCCCGCAGGCGCCTTTGGCAAAGATCATATTGAAAAGGGAATTAACCCTTTGCGCGTTCTACGTAGGTCCGCTCTGCCGTGTTGACAACAATTTTGTCGCCAAGGTTGACGAACGGCGGGATCATAACGCGAACGCCATTTTCCAAAATGCCGGGTTTGTAGGAGGATGCAGCGGTTTGGCCTTTCACAGCCGGTTCGCATTCGACCACTTCCATCACTACGTTTTGCGGCAGGGTGCAGGACACCGGACGGCCTTCGATTACTTCGACAACGAGTTGCATGCCATCTTGGAGGAACGCAGCCTGATCACCAATGGCATCAGCCGGCAGGGCGAATTGTTCGAAAGTTTCGTTGTCCATGAAGGTGTACAGATCACCATCTGCGAACAGGTATTGGGAGTCTTTTTCTTCCACCATCAGTTTTTCAACGGTGTCAGCGGTCCGCCAGCGTTCGTTGGTTTTGTTGCCGGTTTCCAGATCGCGCATTTCCACTTGGATGAATGCACCGCCTTTACCCGGTTGAATCAACTGAATTTTCAGGACAGACCATTGGCGGCCATTGTGTTCGAGAACCATGCCCGGACGAATGGTGTTGGCTTGGATTTTCATGTGTAATCGCTACCGTTTTAAGGTTTGAAAGCTGGTGGGAATACTCCCGAAGCCGCGATACCTACCATTTTGTACGCTAATGGGCAACCTACTCTGTGTTGTTCTTTGCATATAAATCCGTATCTGGCGGGTAGGAATGCTGTGTTCCATCCGGCGCAGAGACGATCCACCCGTCCTGATGTTGGTTTTCGCAGACGTAGGCTTCCGCTGCCGTCACTTTGCCATGTCCGCCGGGGATGTCCAAAATATACGCGGGTTGCGCCATGCCGGATAAGGTGGCCCGCAACTCACGCATTAGGGCGCGGCCTGTGGCAAGAGGCACGCGGAAATGTCCGGTGCCTTTGGCCCGGTCCAGTTGGTGCAGGTAATACGGTTTGACGCCCATCGCCAAAAGGCTGCGGAATAGCTTGCGCAATATGTCCGCATCATCATTGACGCCTGCCAGCAGTACGGATTGGGATACGCACAGCATGCCGCCACTTTGCAGGGCGCGGATTGCGGCCTTGCTTTGCGGGGTCAGTTCGTCTGGGTGATTAATGTGTAGGGCAACCCAGCAGCAAGTTTGCAGATTAAGGGCTTTGATCGCCTCCGCCTGCGCGGTAATCCGATCCGGCGCAACCAATGGCAGGCGGGTATGGATGCGGATGATCTCAACATTCGGCAGGGCATCCAGTCTGGAAAGAATTGCGGACAGTCGGGCTTGCGGCAGGGTCAGTGGGTCACCGCCGCTTAGAATGACTTCATGAACATGTGGTTGTGCCGCGATATAGGCAAAGGCCGCATTCAATGCGTCTTCGTTGAGCACATGGCTGCGATTGTCCAGCCGATCCCGGCGAAAACAAAATCGACAGGTCGCAGCGCAGGTCATGGTCGGCAGTAACAAGACACGGTCGGGATAGCGATGAACCACGCCGGGCACGAGCATATGTGACATGTCCCCGATCGGGTCATCATACTCGGCTGGTCCGATCGTCTTTTCCGCCGCTGTAACCTTAAATTGGCGCGCAACAGCGGGCGAGCGGGCAATGAGTTCTGCCAGATACGGTGTTAAGCGTTCTGGCGGTGTCGTGTTTGGGCAAGTCTCACACACGGTGGCTTTATATCTTTCATGACAGGGGTGTTTGCAACGGATACATAGACGATGGTGGCGTTTTTTGCCATGGTGTTTTGAGGTTTTGCTTCGGATTGGGCATAGGTGGATATGATGGAATGGTGGCACCCGGACAGTTTGGCTCAACGTTTGCCCGCGTTACGGTGTCGGGCGGATGTTACGTCTGCACTGCGGAATTACTTCCTGAGGGACAGCTTCCTTGAAGTCGATACGCCGATCCTTCAGGTTTGTCCGGGAATGGAACCGCATTTGCGGGTGTTTGCAACGGAACTTGAAGACACGTTCTCTGGTCGCAGTGAGTTCAGGTATCTTCATACCTCCCCTGAATTTGCCATGAAAAAACTGATGGTCGCCGGGGTGCCAAGGCTGTTTCAATTCGCCAAGGTCTTTCGCAATGGCGAGGTATCGGCAACCCACCACCCGGAATTTACCATGCTGGAATGGTATCGCAGCGGGGCCGATTATACGGTGCTGATGGATGATTGTGCGGCCCTGTTGGCTTTAACAGCAGAGGCTTCAGGGCGGGCCGAGGTAACATTTAGTGGGCTATCCTGTCGATTGGATGTGCCGCCGGAACGTTTGTCCGTTGTTGAAGCATTTGATCGATATGCAGATATTGATTTGACGCGGTTTGTTGATGAAAGCCATGCCCCGAACCCGGAACCGTTTGCGGCGGAGGCTCGGGAAATTGGGATTTCCGTCAGTGCGTCCGATACGTGGGAAGACATATTTTTCAAAATCATGCTGGATCGGATCGAGCCGCGCCTTGGTGAAGGTGTAGCAACCATTCTTTATGATTATCCGGTGTGTCAGGCTGCGCTCTCGCGTCGGAAGGCTGAGGATTCACGTTTTGCTGAACGGTTTGAACTGTACGTAGCTGGTGTGGAGATTGCCAACGCGTTCAGTGAGCTAACGGATGCGGCGGAGCAGGAGCACCGTTTTGCCGAAGATGCAGCCTTACGTAAGCGGCTGTACGGAACCGACCGCCCCATAGATCAGGATTTCCTGGCAGCTTTACGCTTCGGTATGCCGGAAAGTGCGGGCATTGCCTTGGGTGTGGATCGATTGGTGATGCTGGCAGCCGGGGTTGAAACGCTGGTTGATGTTCTGTGGGCTCCGGTTGCCGGTATCCAATCACAAAGCTGAAAACTACTCCCCGCTGTAGTGCAGAATAAGTGTGCGCGAATGGGGTAGGGAACGATGTTCGATCAGATAAATATCCTGCCAAGTGCCCAATAGTATTCCATCAGGGTTGGTGGGGATGGACAGTGTGGTGTCGGTCAGGGCCGTGCGGATGTGGGCCGGCATATCGTCGCTGCCCTCCATCTTATGGCGAATCCAATCACTGTCGCCGGGGATTAGGCGTTCGAAAAACTCTGAAAGATCTTTCAGAACATCGGAGTCGGCATTTTCTTGTATGGTTAGGGATGCGGACGTGTGGCGGCAAAAAATGGTAATGATGCCGACGCCAGGCCCCAATTCATCAAGCCAACGGGAAATGCAGCCGCCAATAGGGTAAAATCCTTTGCCGTGGGTGTGGACGGGTAGGGTGGTTTGCACGTGCCGGGTCATAACCTGTGTCCTAGGTTGGTTGCGGGCTCCGTAACCAGCATATCATACGAAGCCCACTTCCGTTATTTGCATATGGGCACGGTTCACAAATACGGAATAATGCTGGCGACCAATGGGTGTCGCACCACATCGTCTTTTGTCAGGTGAACTTGCGCAATTTCTGTAACCGGGATGAGGCGGTTTGACATTTCCGTCAAGCCGGACATGCCGGGCAATAAGTCGCTTTGGTCCGGGTCTCCGGTGATAACCATGGTTGAATGCCAGCCCAGTCGGGTCAGCAGCATTTTAATTTGGCTGTAGGTGCAGTTTTGCGCCTCGTCAATCACGACAAAAGCGTTGTTCAACGTGCGACCACGCATATAAGCCACCGGAGCGATTTCAATGGTGCCATCGCCCAGAAAGGTTTTCAGGCGCTTGGCACCAAGGCGTTCATTTAGGGCGTCATATAAAGGGCGCAGATAGGGTAGCAATTTGTCCTCAAGCGCACCCGGAAGGTAACCAAGGTTTTCCCCTGCCTCCACCGCAGGGCGGGACAGCAGGATTCGGGCGATCTCACCCTTTTCCAGTGCTTCACAGGCGGCGGCAATTGCCAGATAGGTTTTACCAGTTCCAGCCGGTCCCATAGCAAATGTAATGGCGTGGGTGTCGATGGCTTCCATCAGGGCGCGTTGGTTATCATTGTACGGGCGAACATGTCGGCGATAACTTTGATCGCGATTGCTGTCCGTATCCAATGGACTCCAGCAACTATCCTCTGGATACATTGGCGATACGTTGGATTGTTCATGCATAGCAGGACGGTTTTTCCGGTTGCGGTGCGGTTTACCCATAGCTCAACTCCCTGTGGACAGGAAAAAATCTCCGCAAATGAAAAACGCCCCATTCCAAAGGAAGGAGGCGAGAGAGCAGCAACATGGCGGAGACAAGGTGTGTCGTTGTCATTGGGGGGCGGTGATCCGAAAACCAAGTCGGCACAGGTGCGGAACTTGGTTTGGTCGTGACCCGATCAGAATGGCTGATGGTGTGTGAAGACAACATAAGCATTCCAGAAACAATGACATCCGATGTTTTGAGTATATCGGGTTTCTAAAGATAAATCATCAAAATAGTGTGTAATAAAACTGAAATGAATACTGTATCTTGTGTTTGTCTGGATTCGGTTATGCCGTGGATGGTTGCGGATCATAAAAAAACGGAGGCTTTGCAGCCTCCGTTTTTTTGGAGCCGATGGAGATCGGCACGTGATGTATGGTTCCGGGACAGCCTTAGCTGTCAAGCAGAACGAGGTTTTCTGCAGCTTCACGACCACCGCGGCCAGCAACCATTTCGTAGGACACACGTTGTCCGTCGTTCAAGCTGCGCAGGCCTGCGCGCTCAACTGCGGAAATGTGCACAAATGCGTCTTTGCCGCCTTCATCCGGTTGGATAAAGCCAAAGCCTTTGGTGGTGTTGAACCATTTCACGGTTCCAGTCGCCATCGTAGTAGTACCTTCTGGTCGTCGCAGATGCGTAATCAAAGTTCACATCTACGTGTATTGAGTCAATGCTTTCAAGCCCCTGATAAACAAGGAAACCCTGCGTCGTTATGCAGAGGCACCTGAACGCTCTGAATCAATGTGTGACACGTTCCGGTCAGTCTCACAAGACAATTCCATGGTTTATTTGTTTTTTTCTGGAACAAGACCCTCGGTATCACGAAGGGAATGCGATTTGTATATCCAGGATTGAGTGGTAGGGCGATTGAGCAATCTTGGGCTATTGCCTCTGCAGCTAGGCACCAAGATCAGGCCACAAACCAATCGAACCGACTCTGACAATCACCATAATTTCTTGGTCTGGTGCAGTTTTGGCCTAAAGCGCGTTAATGCTGTGAATGAATGCGTCCAGTTCCTTCTCCAGTCGTTGTGACTGTTGATTAAGGGCATCGACCGTCATAACAACACCGTGTGCAGAGGCAGAAGATGTTTTGATGGCAACCTTCATGGACATCAGGTTGTTGGAAACGTCTTTTGTGCCCGATGCAGCATGGCTGACTTGCGCCTTAATTTCCGATGTGGCGGTGGTTTGTTCGCGAACTGCGGCATTCAGATTCGCGGTCAAATGCTGCATATCCTCAATATTCTGACAGACGGATGTAATTGCGGATACGGTTTCCGAGATATCGGCCTGAATCAATCGAACTTGTTCGGCAATGTTCGACGTAGCGGATTGGGTTTGTTGGGCCAATTGTTTGACTTCCCCGGCGACCACTGCGAATCCTTTGCCCGCATCCCCTGCGCGCGCGGCTTCGATGGTTGCGTTCAGCGCAAGAAGATTGGTTTTTTCTGCGATCTCATTGATGAGGTTGACAACACTGCCGATGCCGTTGGCGGCATTTGACAAAGCCTGTATACGTTCGGTGATGGATTGTGCCCCTTGTGTGGCACGGGATATGGACTGGCTTGATGCGTTCAGTCGGGTGTCAACGGATGCAGTCGCTTGCAAAAGCTGTTCACTGGATTCGACTACGCGCCCCATAATTTCGGCAGCAGTTTCGATGCTGTGGGCCATGTGGTCCCCCTGCGATTGGGTAGACTGGGCGTCCCGCGACAAGGTTATGGCGTTGTCAGATATTTCTTGGGCGCTGGATTGTACGGATTGGGCAACGCGGCGCACAGTGTTTTCGAAATTGTCTGCCAACGCACGCAGAGTTTCTTTGCGGCGCAGTTCGGCGTTTTCTTTGCTTTGCTGTTCTTGCACGCGGATGTGTTCAATTTCCAATGCCGTATGTTTGAATAGGGCAATGGACCGAGCCATTGCTCCGATCTCATCCCGGCGGCTTAGCCCCGGCACACGAATGGTAGAATCGCCGGCAGCAATCAGGTTCATTGCAGTTCGGATGTTTGAAATCGGCCTGTGAATGGAATTCGCAATGACAAAGGCGAGTACGGCGAACAATACTGTCCCCACGGCAATCAGGGCGTTTTGGGTTCGTGTGGTGGCCTCGCGAACATATTGCGTGTGTGCAATGGCGGTTTGTAACTCCTGCGCCGCCTTTGCAATTAGGGTCTGGGTTTGGTTCCGGGTAGTTGCCATGGAATTTGTAAAGTCGGCTTCTGCTTCTGCACGGGCTTTGATCGCCTTGACATAGGACTTAATTGCCCTGCCATAGGTTTGAACCGCCTCAGACAATTTTTGGCGTGTATCCGCCCCAAACGGGCCGCCGGAAATCGCAAAGTCCAGCTCACTCAGGCTTTTGCGGATTTTCCCGGCATCTTTCTTGCTGCTGGTGACAAGGAAAGACTGCTCAAATCGATGCAAACGGGTCATGATCGCCTTTATGGACGAGACATTTGGCCAGACTTCCAATTCTGTTTCGATGACGTTGCTTGCTGTTTTTAATGTGCCGCGTAATCCGTCTTTGTCACTTAGGCCAATGGTCAGACGCGCAGACTTTGACTCTGAAAATGCGGAACCAAGCAAGCGGAGGGAAGCTTCAACAGCCGACAAATCCGTTTGATGGTGACTGGACTGGTTTTGTGTGATGGCGACCTTTTGCAGAGCTTGTTTGCGAGCTGTATGGAATTCATTCTCTGACGCAGTCGGAGCATTGTAAAAATCAATGTTGGCGACTTCCATGCGGCTGAGCATAAGTTCAACCTGCATGATGTCATTGCTGAGGCTGCGAAGCCGTTCGGCGTTTTGCTCGGTTGTGCGAATGCTGACATTGCCAAAATGCTGAATGGTCATTGTGCTGCACAGCATGATTAGACATAAGGCAACAAGCGCATAGATACGGTGACTGATACGAACCCGAGCCAACAACCTGCTGATGGCGTTATACCGAGTTGGTGGCTGCAATGTATATTCTTGATCCAGTGCGGCTTGCATCTCATCGGTCAGTACCTCATTTTTCATGAGACATGACGTAGTGCGATTGATCATTGCCTTGTAACCCCGTGGTTGTTTGCAAGGTGAGGTGCATTGTCTGTGATTGCATAGAGCGCGCCGGATGGTTCTGCGTCAACTGAGTCATAAATGTTTAAAATTCATCGCTGTTTTGGCATGCGCGTGTGGTTAGGTTTTGTCTAATCGCTATTGTGGCTATATACTTTTTGGATATTGCATTAAGGGGAGGGGCAGGAATGAGTGATGGTCAGGACCTGATCTGGGAACGCGCCACGGAACTGTTATCCCGTGCCCCCACTTGGCATGAGTTACACAGGGAACTTGTGTCCGAAGGACTGGATGAGCGCTT
>JAALLQ010000397.1_pt1 | contig 10488 bp, 10 predicted proteins | sample 7245921 | NCBI WGS metagenome assembly JAALLQ01 (sample SAMN13049200, study PRJNA578106) | oil field metagenome | isolation source: filtered produced water from oil reservoir B7 | place: USA:offshore Texas | collected 2016 | reverse complement strand
TCCGAGTCTCTTTCTGGTATCTTCTAGAGCAAGGCCTGTACCTATGAATTCCGGCGGCAGGCCAATGGAATAAAGGGCGCCTGTAAATTTGATAGCCCTTGGCAGACGCAGATCTTCAGCAGGCATGCTATTCTCAAGCTCTTTTCCAATGTCGCTGCAACAGAGAGACGTCAAGCCAGAAATATCCGGAGCAGTTCTTGAATAACCATTTCTGCCTTTGTTCATCAAGCGGTCTCGCTGCTGTGGAAGAAGTTCAGCTATCCCGTTTATCGTTGGACCAAGTTCTTTGAGGATCTTGCTGTATCTGGCCCCGAAAATTCCCATGATATTGACCAGCTCTTCTTTCTCTCCAACTGAATAGATATCGGGTGTTTCCGGAAGCCTGGCCTTTGCAAGCTTTACCAGGGCTTTTGCATCCCCTTTTTCATGGTCGAATCTGACGGCTGACTGAAGAGTGATAGTTCCTATGCCCTTATATTCCGTAAAGAAATTTTCTGCGTTTTTCAGATCCAGGTGTCCTCTGAAAGGAAGGGACCCTGCTCCTAAGATAACGCCGGTCTTTATATCGAGCTCGGCATTCAGCTCTGTAATTCCGTTTATAGCATATTTGCATGAAAGCGCACTTACAACATGGCCGAAAGATAAAGCTGAATCGGATTTTCCCAGAAAGACCCTGAACTTTTCGGGAGCCATGCCAAAATGTTCTTTCCAGGAAAGGATCGTATTTTCTGCAAGTTCCTTTGCGTGCAGGAGTGCAGGAGCATCCTCTATGAGAGGAACAATGCGCGGAACATCCATTGAGAATCCGAATTCCTTTTTTGCAAGCTCACTTACGTCGACCATGTGCTGCTGAGCTTCAATGATCTCTCTGACGGTTCCTGTCATTGGATGTACGAATTCATTGATCGCCTGAACATCCGAATATTCGAGCGCCACCTGGTTGGCCTCGGCAATGGACATCATGACCATAAGCTGTCTGAATCGGTTTTCCTGAACTGCACTCGGTGCTCTGGGAGTGATAAAAAAGTCCTTACCCGGAACAAGATCCGTTTCTTCTATGAATTTTGATACTATCTGGACATTCTGGTGATAAGGTGTTGCCTTTCCTTCATAATCCGGCATATATTCATCACAGCCAAATGTAGTCGCAGCTTCCAGAGCTTCTTCGGGCTCTTCCTGCGTTGAGATATACTTTGATGCAGCGTCCGGGTGCTGAGTGCACATTACTTTTGGGTAATCGATATTCTTGCTCATGAAATTGAATCCTCTCCGGGGCATGGGCCACTTTTGTGAAAATTGCCAAGTTTTGATGAAAATGGTACAAGTCGCCCAATTGTAAACCTTCAATGATTGTAAACTCTTGCCAAAGAGTATTGTTTACAATTATTTAACCGTTCTGGTTTACAGTATCTGTTAGTAGATTTTTGGTTTACAATACTTAATTGAAATACAACCGCACAATACATTGAATTACGATCAGTACGATTTGTGATGAAGATATAGATATACAATAATGGCAGAAACGATAAAGCACGAAATTTGTGAAAAGAAAGTGGATAAGCACGGCTATGCTAACCGCTTAAAGATGCACGAAAAAGACAAGAAAAAGGAAACATGAGGCTAAACTATCAATTCAATGATTTCCTACCGAAAAAATCTAAAAAACCTGCTATCTTTGACAGCAGGCAGAGAATTAAATTCAACTACTCAGATGATTCGAGCACACAACCACAGACACACCTGATCTCGTAACGATCTTACAGAGATCTTCAATAGTGTCGGAATATTGCTCACTGTCAACCGGTATCCGCTTGAGAAGGGTTTCCCGTAGCAGATCGTCATCCACGTAGATACAATGTGTGCCATGCATGGAAAGACGGTCATAATCGGCCTGTGCCTCTTCTTTTTTGTCTCCAGGATATCTGATAACCCTCGCCTTTACAACTTTGCATGCTTTGTCAGGGGATACCTGATGGTTTTTCGAGATCATACCTGCAGCAGCAGTCCGGTTGGTGAGAGGATCGATCACAATGAATGAACCTGTAGCCTTGTTCTCGGAATAAATGTCGGCAAATATCGGGGTTTTTAATTCGACCTTAACTTTTCCGATCTCATTCAAGCTCAAGAACTCCGAAGATCTCATGCTGATGTCGTCAGGATCGAATTCATGAAGTACTTCTCCAAAGTTTCCTTTCACCATGCTGGTAGTATGCTTGATCAGATAATCTTTCCCGATCTCCATGGGAGCGCTATCCATCCATACAACATTTGCCTCCAGGCTGCCGGAGATTGCCGGGAGGTCATCGGCCCTTGCGATCATATCCCCGCGACTGATATCTATATCATCCTCAAGGCAGAGGGTCACTGCCATGGGAGCAAAGGCATAGTCCAGATCTCCGTCATATGTGACTATCCTTGAGATCTGGCTAGTCTTCCCTGACGGGAGCACTCTTACTTTGTGTCCTTTGTGGACCACACCTGAGGCCACCGTACCACAATAACCCCTGAAATCATCACCTCCCCAGTTTACATACTGGATGGGGAACCTGAAATCATTGAGGTTGCGACCGCCGGATACATTTACATTCTCCAGGTAGTCGAGAAGTGTTGATCCCTTATACCAGGGCATATTCTCGCTTCTCTCGATGACATTGTCACCTTTGAGAGCGCTTATAGGTATGTAGTAGATTGATTCTTCCGATAGTTTATCAGCAAAGGAATTGAAGTCGTTCACGATATCCTCGAACACCTCTTCGGAATAGTCCACAAGGTCCATTTTATTTACAGCAACCACGAAATTGCGGATACCCAGCAGTGACGAGATGAACGAATGTCTCTTTGTCTGTGTCACTACCCCGTTCCTGGCATCAATGAGGATCAGGGCAAGGGAAGCATTGGATGCACCTGTTGCCATGTTCCTTGTATATTGCTCATGCCCCGGCGTGTCTGCTATTATAAAGCGCCTCTTGGGAGTCGAAAAGAACCTGTATGCAACATCGATTGTGATTCCCTGCTCCCTTTCAGATTTCAGACCGTCGGTCACCAAAGAATAATCGATCTCCTGGCTCCTGTGGCTTTTCGAGAAGGTCCTGATGGAATTAAGCTGGTCCTCGAATATCGACTTTGAATCATGGAGTAGCCTGCCTATAAGTGTTGATTTGCCGTCATCCACACTACCTGCGGTGGCAAACCTTAGCAGATCGATATTCTGGTTTTGTTCGATCAGAGAGTCAGAACTCAAAAGTATCCCTCCCTTTTCTTTTGTTCCATGGAACTGTCCTGGTCGTGATCTATCACCCTTGTTATACGTTCGGAATGTCTGGCTACCATCATCTCCTCGATGATCTTTGGCAGGGTGTCTGCCTCCGAACGTACCGCACCTGTACAATAATGGCATCCGAGGGTTCTGAAGCGGCTCATGACCTCTTTTGTCTCTTCCTTATGCTCATCCGTATAAACAGGGATCAACTGGCCGTTCTTCTCTATGACAGGTCTTTTCTTTGCAAAATAAAGAGGCACGATCTCGATGTTCTCATGGTAGATATACGACCAGACATCAAGTTCTGTCCAGTTCGAGAGCGGGAAAACCCTGATGGATTCGCCGGGATCGATCTTTGAATTGAAAAGGTTCCACAGCTCAGGTTTCTGATCCTTGGGATTCCACTGTCCGTGCCTGTCACGGAACGAGAAGATCCTCTCCTTTGCCCTCGATTTCTCCTCATCCCTGCGGGCACCTCCGAAAGCTGCATCATAGCCGCCTTCATTCAGAGCATCAAGCAGTGCTTTTGTCTTAAGCTCGGCACAGCATTTGACCGTACCCACAGACAGTGGATTGACTCCTCTTTTGAGAGCGTCCTCATTCCTATGGACCTTCAGGTCAAGATTGTGCTTTTTTGTATAGTAGTCCCTGAATTCATACATTTCAGGGAACTTGTATCCGGTATCAACATGCAGTAGAGGGAAAGGCACTTTTTTCGGATAGAAAGCCTTGATAGCAAGATGTGCCATCACCGATGAATCCTTTCCTACGGAATAAAGCATGACCGGGTTTTCGAATTCCGCAGCAACTTCCCTGATTATCCCTATGCTTTCGGCTTCAAGTGTCTTTAAGTTCGAAAGTCTGTAGGATTCTTCCTTTACGGCCATGTTGTCCCTCCTGCAGTTTTTCTGAAAATTGATAACATTTAATTTGTCCTTAATTTCTAGTCTTGAATTTTGATATTCATAATTCGGATCTTGCATTTCCCGAGTGCAGACCACATTCCTTCCTGGTCGCTTCTTCCCACCACCAGCGTCCTTCACGCTCGTGCTGTCCAGGCAATACTGGCCTGGTACACGGTTCGCATCCGATACTGACATATCCTTTTTCATGAAGCTCATTGTACGGGACGTCATTTTCCCTGATGTAGTCCCAAACCTGTTTCGAGGTCCAGTTTGCCAGCGGATTGAACTTTATAAGGCTGCCGTCACCGAAAGAGGGATCTACTTCTATTACGGGAATTGTTGCACGTGTATTTGGACTCTGGTCCTTACGCTGACCTGTGATCCATGCAGCCCTTATACTGAGAGCACGTCTCAGGGGATCGATCTTTCTGACGCCACAGCATTCCTGATGTCCGTCCCTGTAAAAGGAGAACATACCTTTCTTGCGCACAAGCTCCTCGGTCCTGTCCCTGTTGGCAAAGAAGACTTCCAGGTTAACACTATAATGGTCCCGTACTACATCGAAGAATCTATAGGTTTCAGGATGCAGTCGGCCCGTATCCAGGGAGAAGATACTAATGTCAGGCCTGATCTTTTTTGCCATATCAACCAGTACTACATCCTCGGCACCACTGAATGCAATGGCTATTTCTTCTCCAAACCTGTTAAGAGCATACTCAAGTATCTCCTGTGGAGATCTGTCCCTGTACTCCTCGGCCAACTTTTCTGTTTCTTCAATTAGTTTCTGATTCTTTTCTGGCATAGTAATGACCTGGTCATCGGTAAACTTGATCGTATGAAATAAAAAATAAGTGCCCGGAAGACATAAAGTTCCGGGTGATTGCTACTGATCTGTTTACCCGGCAACTTTAATTATTCCATCACAAAGGTCTTGAAATTGTCAAGACCCACGCGCTGAATGGTATCTCCAAAGCGCTCTCCGGAGCTTGCTTCTGTCCTGAAGAACTCCAGAGACTTATCAATTATCTTAAACGATGTAGCCTCGTCCACAAGTTCGGTCAGCTTGACACCGAATCTGGGGTGTTTGCCTACCTTGCCACCGACATATATCGTATAACCTTCACGTGCCTTGGTCCAGGCATCTGTCGGGCATATTTCGGTACACTGGCCACAGAGATTACATTTATCCCTGTCAAAGTACAGTTCTTTGTCCTTGACCTTAATAGCCTCCACGGGACAGACTGTCTCACAGAGACCACAATGGGTACACTTATCCTCTTCCCACGCGGGTTCAAGTCCTCCCATCACACCAAGGTCATTCTCCTGTACTTTCATACATGATGACGGACAGCCCGTGACAGCAAATTTGAACTTGCCTGGCAGCTCCATAGCAAAGTAGTTTTTATCAATCTTCTGTGCAATGTCTTCCGCATCAATCAGGCCACGCGGGCAGATAAGGTTTCCCTGACATGCCACTACCCCGCGGACCCTGGGACCACATGTACCCTGATGAACATCACTTTTTTCAAGTTCATCAAGCAACTCTTCTGTTTGCTCAAAGGGGATATACGAGATCTCCAGGCCCTGTCGTGAGGTTATGTGAACCTCGCCCCTGCCGTACTTTTCAGAAGCATAGGCAAGTGCACGAAGCTGATCGGCAGTAAGCTGGCCTCCTACAACGCGAAGACGCATTGAGAATAGGTCCTCTTTTTGTCTCTGCCGGAGGAAACCTCCCTGTTTGAGTCTGTCATAGTTGATCGTCTTTTCACCCATGTATTATCATCCAGAGTTCAGCAGTTTAAGATATATAAGTGAACAAGAAGGCAAATGTTGCAACTTTTTCGGTGGTAAATTTGGCCTCATTCTCCATCACTATATAACTGCTTAACTTTCAGGTCTCGTATAATTCTCACCTGAACCGAAGAACAATATCTGATAAAGGAAACAGCAACGATGATCATAACACTGGCTGCGATTGCATCTGCAGTCTTCATGGGAATAAACATAGGCGGAAACAATGCCGCAGCCTCCATGGGAGCAGCTTACGGTGCAAAGGCCCGTACTAAAGAGCAGGCAGTGATCCTGATAGCCGTGTTCTCGTTCCTTGGTGCGGTGCTCAGCGGTGAGGATGTGATCAATACACTGGGTGAGGGAATAATCCCCGGTAATATAATAACACTTTCAGCAGCCATTATTGCAATAAGTTCAGCTGCACTGAGCCTTTTTATAGGCAACGTACTCAGGGTTCCCATATCAGCCAGCCAGTCAGCAGTTGGAGCAATCGTAGGCATAGGTGTTTTCTATGGCGCACTTGATACAGAACTGCTCACACAGATTGCAGGCTGGTGGATAACAACTCCTATACTTGCGTTCATACTTGCTTACCTTTCCGGCAGATATATTCATCCCAGACTTGTGGTGTGGCTTGTTGAACATGAATCGGAGGCACAGATAAGAAGTACCATCGGAAAGCTTCTGACAGTTACAGGCTGTTATGTGGCTTTTTCCGCAGGTGCCAACAATGCGGCCAATGCAGTTGGACCTCTGGTAGGAACAGGGTTCATAGACACCTCAACCGGAGCTATTGTCGGTGGACTGACACTCGGACTGGGGGCGTTACTCATTGGAGGAAGAATACTCCAGACAGTTGGAACTGAGATCGTGGAACTCTGTACTATCCGTGCAGTCTTCATCGAGGCTATCGCTGCGATCATTGTCCACGGTGCTTCCATATCAGGCATACCAGTGGCATTGGGCCAGATCATACCTGCGGCTGTTATCGGTATCGGCTGTGCCGAGAACACTTCTGCCACGATGAAGAACAAAACCGTGCGACGCATTGTAATCATGTGGGTAATGTCACCACTTCTGGCAGGTGCAATTGCGTATGCTGCCATGACTGTTGCCTGATAAGAGTCCGGCATTATCCTGAAAGGGAAGTATAGAGATAAGAAAAGTTTTCAGAAACAAGGGAATCAGGATAATACATGGTTCCGGCTTTTAAAGCCTTTTTCAGAGAGTCAGGCACAGGAGTATTGCCGTGTCTTCCTCAGCCTGGAGTGAATGAGGTGCGTCCGCAGGCATGAATATGAACATGCCGGGCTTCATCTCAATGTCACGGTCAAACAGTTTAAAGGTGCCCTTTCCCTGGAGTACCTGGACAACTCCGTTCTTTGCAGATGTATGGGTGTCTATATCGGTTCCTTTTGCAAGGCACATCAGAGTATAGTTGTAGGTATCAGACTTTGCAAGTACGGTACTGAATATTCCCTCTGAAGGGAATTGCATGAGTTCATTAAGGTCCTTTGAGAATCCTTTATCTTTTAGCATTTCGATTTTGTCCATGTTTTAACATGGATTCTTATTCGGTTTAAATCAATCGTCTTTTTATGTCGTTGTGATCAAAACTTGAAATCTGGAGTATCAGGCCTTTTTAATCCGAACCTTCCATATATTGTCTTTTTGTACTATACCAAGTACTGCATGACCTTCGTTCTTAACACTTTTTGGGACATTTGACACCGCCAGAGCATGATCGAAGATGACTGTCAGGTGCTCACCACTTTCCAGCTCTTCGAGTTGTAGTTTGGTCTTTACGAAAGTATAGGGACAGACTTCCCCTCTTAGATCCAATTCAACTGATTTTTCTGTCATGATTTAACCTTTGATCTTTATTATAGGAACAAAAGCATCTCTACCCATGGACATATAAGAACAGAGATACAGGCAAATAAGGGCGGCATATCCAACACATTTATATACAATAATATCGTGTTCACAATTGTGATTTCACAATCGTGAACTCACATATACCTGTGAGGGTATAACTATAAATAATATACTAAAAGGAGAAATGAAAATGAGGGATCGTTTTTGTTGGCGCTTATAGCAAAGAATCAGAAACAACTGAAAACAGTACAGAATTGACAGACGAAAATTTCAGAAAAGTAATCGAAGGACTGCCACCTTCAGCCAAGCTTGTTTTTAAAGTTCTCGAGTACGGCGGTCTTCTTACACAGAAGGAAATTGCCGAAGAGAGTTATCTTCCTCCACGAACCATCCGATATGCACTTGGCAGACTAAAGGATGAGGGTTTTCTGCAGGAGAGATTTTACTTCAAGGATGCCAGGCAGAGCCTCTATGGACTGCATAACATACCTGAGATCAGTATTGACGACAACAGGATGAATGAGATAGCAGAACTGAAGTCAGGTACCATAAAAATCTATTCTGAAAAACACGAACCAATGGAACAGACGGTAATCTGAGAATAACAGAAGAAATCCATGCTATCAGGGGACTAAAATGGAAGATCATGAAAAATATAGTGAAGTTAAGAAAAATTCCACTAAAACACAACACAACGATAATGCTGGCCATTGTAGCTCCAGTAGCAAATGCTGCTGCGGTGCTTTTGGCAGCAACTTCGGAATAGGTTTGTGGATACTGATCGGAATTACAGTTGGACTCTTATGGTACCTTTCAACCTGATTAATAAGAGTAGTTAAAGGCTACACCAACTCCTTTTTTCCAATTTTCTGAATACTCTGAATACAAAATTAGATTAAATTAAGTTTTAATCTATATTATTGATTCGGAGTAAAAATACAGATGAATGCTGCATTAGTTATATCTAATATATAATTTTAAAATTATCACTATCATACAATGCAGTTTGATTGAATTGGGGGCATTATCATTAGACGCAGTCGATTGGATATCACAATTGAGATACTGAATATAGCCATGCATGGTGCAAAGAAGACACAAATCGTCTACGGAGCAAACATAAACAGCACAATTGCGAACGGATATATTTCCATGTTAAAAGAAAAGGAATTAATTGAACAAAGAGACAGAATTTTCAGGACAACTGACAAAGGACGGGAGTACAAGGAAATCGCCAGTGAATTGCAGCTTCGTTGATCTTGTTAAAAGCTAGTTACAATAGTCTGATATCTTTCCCTGTTTCTCTAATAAAAGAATGAATCACCCATCCTCAAAAGAGAATGGGAATCCTGTCAATTTTTTAACTTATTGAACACTTCAATTCATCTTGTCAATTTGTTTTAATTCTTAAAATTGCCACTGCATACGATATAGGAGTTCCCGTCGCTTCCGTTGGTCAGACGGTAGTATGTGGTCTTGTAGTACAGGTTTGCATGTGTGGGATTCGTGTATACATATTCAACCCACCCTGTTCCATTCTCAAAGGCACCGGCAACGATCTCATCCCTGAAGGCCTTGCCTGTGACATCTGTCTTTCCTTTGAAATTAGTGCCTACAAGCTGATTATTGTCTGCATGGGCGACGAGTGTCACATTCGCATTATAAACAAAGGTATAGAGAGCCGGGCTTTCACTATCCAGGTACGGTTCTTCTCCTGCATTGATACGCCGGAAGGTATCGCTGGCGTTGTTTTCAATGTCAGCAGCGGTGGTATTCACCAGTGCAACCACTGCTTCATTTGTGATTGTCTGCTGCGCATGGCTTACGCCAAGATTCCGGTATACGATACGCTCGTATTCACTGACTCCCTGCTCGTCCTTCTGATCACGTACTTCATCAAGAGCCTGCTGGAAGGACTGAACAACCGAGTCCGGAACATCTTTACTGAAAGCGTAGTACGTGTCCTGTGTATGTAGTTCGTACACTGCCTTGTAGCTTCCAGAGTTACCGGTCACTTGTTCGGCGAAATATTTGCCAGAGGCTTCAGGATATGCCCAGAGATCGATCTCACCGCTGTCCAGTGCACCAATGAGTGCAGATACGTTATCTCTGGTCACGATCTGGCTCTGGTTAACACCAATGTCCCGGAGATACTGGATCGCAACATCATCGGTGATCACACCTATTGCATAATCCTGCAGGTCTTCCGAATTCTCAATACTGATTCCCTGATCTGGTTTAGCAAACAAGACCTTGCGGTTGGTATAGATAGGTCCGGCCCACTTGAACAGATCCTCACGCTCGGGAGTTCTTGCCATGCTGAAAAGCACTGTGGCATTCTCGTTCAGAACAGCCTGATAGCCTTCGGTCCAGGGCACAAGGTTTACTTCTTCCCGGGATACTTCAGTTCCCATCTTTTCTGTAGTTGCTTCCAGCAGGTCAACAGACAGGCCTTTCAACATTCTGTCTTCCTCATAGTTATAAGGAGGGAGTTCTTCGGTGTAGAAGGTCAGATCACTTATTTCCATGTCACTGCCTGGATCTGCAGTTTCGGTAGCCGTTTCTCCATCGGAGAGACAACCTGCGGTTATGACCATAGCAGCTGTAAGAGCTATACAAAGTAGAAGATATGTAAATCGCAATGAGGATTTCATA
>JAALLQ010000394.1_pt1 | contig 10547 bp, 11 predicted proteins | sample 7245921 | NCBI WGS metagenome assembly JAALLQ01 (sample SAMN13049200, study PRJNA578106) | oil field metagenome | isolation source: filtered produced water from oil reservoir B7 | place: USA:offshore Texas | collected 2016 | reverse complement strand
TTGGCTGTGCTGGATTTGGATGAATTCAAACGGGTCAATGATCGTTTCGGGCACCATGCCGGGGATGAGGCCCTGTCTGGCTTTGCTCGTCGGGTGAATGCGTGCCTGCCTGACAACACAATTTTCTGCCGCATCGGTGGGGAGGAATTTGCTGTGATGACCCCGCCCATGGATAAAGATGATGCTGTGAACTTGATGGATACGGTTCGCAAACGGGTGGCGGAAAACCACATAGCGGTTGATGGTGGGCAAATTCCCTGTACGGTCAGTATCGGTGCCACCATGGTCAATCGAAGCCATGATCTCGGCACGATCCTGCAAAAGGCGGACACAGCCATGTATGCGGCGAAAAACAATGGGCGGAACCGGGTGTTGTTCTTGGAATAAGAACCGCTCCAGAACCGTATTTTCCGTGTAATTCGTTGTGGTTCGGGTATGATGAGGGCATGTCGAATGTGTTGCTTCCGGCTCTGCCCTCTGCCGCCAGTTTTCCCCTGACTGCCCATGATCTGACATGCGTGCGTGGTGATCACCGCGTGTTTTCCAGTGTGTCGTTTTCCTTAAAGTCAGGACAGGCCCTGCATGTGACCGGGCAAAACGGAGCCGGGAAGACATCGTTGCTGCGCCTGTTGGCGGGGTTGATTGCGCCGGAACATGGGATCACACACTGGCAAGACGGGGAAACCGTGGCACAGGTTCCCGAACGGGCGTTGTACATCGGTCATCTCGATGGGTTGAAGCCGTCCCTGACGGCACAAGAAAACCTGAACTTTTGGGCAAGTTTCCTTGGGCAAGGGTCTGTACAGCCATTGCCTTCGGACCCGTTTGTCGTGACGCCGTTATTGTCTCGGGCAGTGCGGGTGCTGTCTGCGGGGCAAAAACGCCGGGTGAGCCTCAGCCGTTTGGTGCCCTCATCGGCTTGGTTGTGGCTGTTGGATGAACCGACCACAGCATTGGATGCAAGGTCTCAGACAATTTTATGGCAATTGGTGCAGGCCCATTGCGCCCGTGGTGGAGCCGTGGTGGTCAGTAGCCATGGCGCGTGTCCGCTGGCGCATGCCATGACATTGGATTTATCCGTACCGTCAGCAATGGCGGAGGCAACATGATCGGGATTTCTGCCTTGTTGCGCCGGGATTTGCGTTTGGCATTGCGTGATGGCATTGGGCCGTGGACCGTACTGGGCTTTTTTGTCATTGCCGTGGCGGTGTTTCCCTTAGGCATTGGGCCGGAACCGCAATTGCTGGCACGGATTGCACCGGGCATTATCTGGGCCATGGCGTTGCTGTCCGCTTTGCTATCCTTCGACAGTGTGTTTGAGGCTGACTATCGTGACGGCAGTCTGGACCTGTTGCTATCCGGGCGGACGCCGACGGAACTTTTGGTTTTAACCAAGGCACTCGCCCATTGGCTGACTACCGGTGTACCGCTGGTGTGCCTTGCCCCGGTGTTGGCTGTTCTGCTGCATCTGCCTGCTGAGGCGACGCTGACATTGGTGATGTCGTTGTTGTTGGGAACGCCGATTTTGTCCCTGTTGGGAATTGTTGGGGCCGCAATCAGTCTGGGGGCACGCCATGGCACGGTCCTGTTGGCTATTATGGTATTGCCGTTGGCTGCGCCGGTGTTGATTTTTGGTTCTGGCGCGGTTGAAATGACGATGACGGGGTTGGCGAGCGATGCTTCACTCCTCATTTTAGGAGGCGTGTCCCTTGGGGCTGTCGTCGTGTGTCCCATTGCCGCGGCAGCGGCCCTGCGGCAAGCAGTTGAGTAGGAGACGTCGGGCGTGGTTGTCATCGGGCAGACTTTGAAGCGGGTTGCACAGCCTTCACATTTCATGCAAATCAGCGGTCGATGGTTGCCGTGGATTTCTGCCTTGGCTGTAGGGGTGCTGGCGGTTGGGGTATATTTTTCCCTGTTTGCTTCCCCGGCTGATTATCAGCAAGGGGAAAGCGTGCGCATCATGTATGTGCATGTGCCGTCCGCATGGATGGGGCTGTTTGTTTATGCCTTGGTCGCTGCCTTGGGTGGGATCGGCCTGATTGGGGGGCATCCGTTGGCATTTGCAGCGGCGCGGGCCGCCGCACCGATCGGCGCGGTGTTTACGGCCCTGTGCCTAATTACCGGGGCCCTTTGGGGAAAACCCATGTGGGGTGCATGGTGGGTGTGGGATGCGCGGCTGACGTCCATGCTGTTGCTGCTGTTCCTGTATTTCGGTGTGATTGTTTTGAATGATGCATTCGACACGGTCCGCCGGGGAGAAAAGGCGGCGGCGGTTCTGGCCTTGGTTGGCTGTATCAACCTGCCGATAATCAAATTTTCTGTCGATTGGTGGAATACATTGCATCAGCCGTCCAGTGTCATGAAGCTGGGCGGTCCCAGTATTGACGGGTCCATGTTGGTACCGTTGCTGTTGATGGCACTGGCGTTCAAGCTCGGTTTTTTTGCTTTGTGGTTGATGCGGACCCGCACTTTGGTGCTGGCGGCGAAAACCCGCGCGGCACAGGGGCGGATGGATGTATCCTCCGTACCGATACTGGAGGACGCGCAATGATCCTGCATGGCCCGTACACAGCTTATGTTTTGATTGCCTATGGTGTGACGGCACTGTTGGCCTTGGTCATGATCTGGACCAGTTGGCGACAATGGCGCCAGGCGTCTGACGATTGGCAACAAACAGCGCACGATGTTGCCCAAGACAAAAGTGAGGGACCGTGAACCGACGACAACAACGCGCGGTCTTAATCGGAGCCGGGCTTGCCATCGTAACGGCTGCGGTGGCTTTGGTGATGACGGCGCTGGACGACAGCCTGACTTTCTTCTACGGGCCATCGGAATTGGTGGAAAAAACCGTGGCACCGCAGCAGCGTTTGCGCCTTGGTGGTTTGGTGGAACCGGGGACTGTGCAGCGGGTCGGCGAAACGGTGCGTTTTGTTGTGACCGATGGCGGTGCGACCATGCCCGTGCGCTATACCGGAGTGTTGCCCGATTTGTTCCGCGAGGGACAAGGCGTGGTGGCAGAAGGCCGTCTGTCGCCGGAGGGATTCTTTGCCGCAGACACCATCCTTGCCAAACATGATGAAAACTATATGCCGCGAGAAGTGGCAGACGTGCTAAAGAAAAATGGCGAATGGCGTGATCCGGTCCCGACGGCCGATACGCCCGGAGGCCGCCCATGATGGTCGAGGCCGGACACTTTGCCATTTGTTTGGCGGTGGTGTGCGCCTTGCTACAGGCGACCGCCTTACCGCTGTCGGGTGCGTTGAAACGTCCGGCGCTGGCGGGGTTGGCCTCCTTGGCGGCGGTGGTTCAGGCCGTGGCAATGGTGACGGCAATGGCTGCCCTGATCCATGCGTTTGCCGTTTCGGATTTCTCGGTACGGGTGGTGGTGGAAAACTCCCATACCGCCAAGCCCATGATTTATAAAATCGCTGCGGCGTGGGGCCACCATGAAGGCTCTTTGTTGTTGTGGGCAACCATGCTCGCCCTGTTTGGCGGACTGACCGCAGTTTGGCAGCAAAAGTTGGAGCATGGGTTGTGGCTGCGATTGTTGACGGTTCAAGGTGCCTTAAGCTTTGGTGTGCTTGGCTTCGTCGTTCTGACATCCAATCCGTTTGATCGGGTGTGGCCTGCCCCCATGGAGGGCTTCGGCCTGAATCCTTTGCTGCAAGATCCGGGTTTGGCGTGGCACCCGCCGCTTTTGTATGTGGGAACTGTTGGCGTTTCCGTCGCCTTTGCCTTTGCTGTTGCCGGATTATGGCACGGACGATTGGACCCGGCATGGGCGCGCGCCGTTCGCGGCTGGACATTGCTGGCGTGGACGTTCCTGACGGTCGGGATTGCGTGGGGGTCGGAATGGGCCTACGCGGAATTGGGCTGGGGTGGATGGTGGTTCTGGGACCCGGTGGAAAATTCGGCCCTGATGCCGTGGTTGGTGGCGACCGCATTGTTGCATGCGGTTGGGAATGTGGAACGGCGGCAAGGACTGCAGGCATGGGTCGTGCTATTGGCGATATTGGGTTTTGCATTCAGCTTGCTGGGGATGTTTTTGGTTCGCTCCGGGGTGTTGACTTCGGTTCATGCCTTTGCTGCTGATCCCTTACGCGGTGTTTATATTCTGGGGTTGTTTGGCATTATCGTGGGCGGGGCTTTGGCCTTATTCGCCATGCGGGCGGCTGATCTTAAAAACCATTTGCCGTTTGCCGTGGTCTCGCGGGGCAGTGCCTTAATGCTGAATACTGTGTTGTTGATTGTGGTGACCGGGGTCACCCTGTTTGGCACTTTGTATCCTCTGCTGGCAGAAGCCCTGGAACTGGGGCGAATTTCTGTTGGCGCACCATTCTTTAATGCGACGGTATTGCCGTTGATGCTTCCGGTCTTTGTGTTGATGGCTATTGCGCCATTGGCGCGACAGGCGGCAGACAACTGGCGACGTTTGGCTCCCATGACAGGAATGATTGCCGGGGCTGGCCTTGCTGTCGGCGCAGGGTTTGCCGCATTCGGGGTGTGGGCTGCCATTGGGTTTGGTCTGGCGGCGATGATTACGGTTGGAACGGCTGTGATGCTGTGGCAAAGCCGGACCGGGTTGACCCGGCGACGGTTGGCAATGGGCATTGCCCATTTCGGTGTGGCGGTGGCTTTGGCAGGCATGACCGGAGCCAGCCAAATGGCAAGCGAGGCCATTGGTCGGGTTGCTCCCGGTGAAAGTGTGACGGTAGCCGGACATGAATTTACCTTGCGGCAGGTCAGTGAAGTGCCGGGCCCGAACTATATTGCCCTACGCGGTGTGGTAGAGGTGTCAGACGGCTCGCAGTTACAGCCGGAAGTGCGGCGCTATGCCTCTCCACCACAAACCACGACCGAGGCCGCCATTGCCACCACCTTGCTGGATGATACCTATGCGGTGATCGGTGATGCCAGTGACGGCAAGGTCGTGATGCGCGTGTTTCATAAGCCGCTGGTGGTCTGGATTTGGGCTGGTGCGGCCTTGATGGCATTTGCGGGATTGCTGGCTTTGAGCCCGCGACGACGGAGGACATAACAATGCAGCGCATGGGCATATGGATGCCGTTCCTGATTTTTATTGTCATGATCGGTGCATTCGGCAATCAGATGGATGATAAAGACCCGACGGCTCCTTCGCCGCAGATTGGCAAACTGATGCCGATATTTTCCCTGCCGCGTTTGTATGATGACGGCAATCTGACACAGGCGGATATTCAGGGTCCGGCCTTGGTCAATGTCTTCGGGTCGTGGTGTGCCGCCTGTGTTGAGGAACACCCGATTTGGCAAACTGTGCGGCAAGAGGTTCCGGTCTATGGCATTGCATGGCGGGACACGGTGGTGAATGCGCGCAAATGGCTTGATAAACACGGTAATCCCTATGTGGCGGTTGCCTTGGATCAGGACAGCACCTTTGCCTTGGATTGGGGTGTCACCGGGGCACCGGAAAGTTACCTGATCGACGAAAACGGTGTGATTGTTCTGAAAATCGCCGGGCAGATCACGCCAGAGATTTGGCAGGATAATATTCTGCCTCGGCTACAGGCCATGCGTGTTCCTACGGACAGGGGGCAATAGATGGTGCGGCGGGTTGTCATTGCGCTTTGCCTGATGCTGGTCATGACTGGCCCGGTTTGGGCGTTGGACCCGGATGAACCGCTGACGGACCCGGTGCTGGAAACCCGTGCCCGCACGCTTAGCAAGGAACTGCGTTGCGTTGTCTGCCAAAATCAATCCATTGATGAATCTGATGCAGATTTGGCGAAAGCCATGCGCCTGTTGGTGCGCAAACGTTTGACGGCGGGGGACAGTGATGGGGAGATCGTGCAGGCTTTGCAGGATCGCTATGGCGACGCCATTCGGTTAATGCCACCATTCAAAGCCAGTACCTATGTCTTGTGGGCTGCCCCGTTTGCGTTTCTGGCCCTTGGCCTGTGGGGGTGGCGGCGAACCTTGCGCCGTGTTGATGTCCCACGGGTGGCGATGCAACCTGATGCAGATGCGGTAATACCCGGCAATTCATCCGCCCATGCCCCGTCATGGCGGGCGATGCTTGCGGCCTGTGTGGCGATTTTGGCTCTCAGTACTGGGGTTTATGCTTTGTTGGGCCATCCGAAGTTACCGGATCAGCCCTTTGCTCCGCGTTTGGCGAAAAAGTTGGGTGTATCTGAACAAGCCATTGCCCTGAAACGCGCGATTGCTTATGGGGTTGATCAGGCTCCGGTTTATGCGGATTTGGGGGAAAGTTTGGTTCTGCAGGAGGGCGGCATGACGGCTGAGGCAAAACAGGCCTTTGTCCGTGCCTTGTTGCGGGATGCGACTGAACCGCGTGCGGCATGGTTTATGGCAATGTCGGCAGTGCAGGATGGCAAACTCATTGCCGCAATCGGTATTCTGAAACAGGCGGCGGCAGCCCAGCCAGAAACCTCGGTTTGGCGGCAAAGATTGTCGGTTCAGGCTGTGCGGATTCAGGAACAACTGAAGGTATTGCCTTAGGCAATTTTTCCTGTAGGCCTTGATTTTTACCGGGGCGGGTCCATTGTTTGATGGGTAATCCTTCAGGAGACCTGTCATGCAAATCGGAAATACCACCGAAGTTTACGGTATTGGCACCAAGAAATACCACTGGCTGAGTGCGGTGCTGGTCATCGCCATGCTGGGTGTGGGTTGGTACATGAGTGATTTGGACAACTCGCCGGATAAATTCCGTATTTACGGCCTGCATAAATCATTCGGTGCCATTGTCTTTATGCTGAGTGTGATCCGTATCGCTTGGGCGTTCAGCCAACCGTCGCCAAGGTTTCTGCTGACCGGGCCCGGTTCCCGCGCCAAATATATTGCGTCCAAGTCCGTTCACGGCATGTTGTATCTGTGGTTGCTTGCCATGCCGTTGTCCGGTTGGGTCATGTCCAATGCCGCCGGGTATCCGGTCAGTGTATTCGGCTGGTTTACCATGCCGACACTGGTGGACAAATCCAAGGCCATCGGCGGTTTTGCCCACGACATGCACGAAACATTGCCTGTCATCGGACTTATTCTGATCACCGTGCATGTGGGGGCCGCTTTGTACCATCACATAGTGGAAAAAGACGATACCTTGCGCCGGATGATGCCGGGCTATCGTTTGCCGTCTGATTAAACGGAAAGCATAAATGGAAAGCCCCGGTCTCAGAGAGAAGGAGCCGGGGTTTTGCCTGTTATTTGTCCATGCGTTCGCGCAAGGCTTTGAATGACGATTGCACAAAGAACCGCTCGTCATCACTCATGGGGATGAGGCCCAAATCCAGCAGTGTGCCGTAATTGCCGATGGCTTCGTCCGACAGCAGTTGTTCCATATACCCCATCAACCCGTTGACGCGTCCAATATGGGCGGTTTTGACATAGACATATAGCGGTCGTGATAAAGGATACTGCCCGTTTTCCAGCGTCTCATCCGTGGGGGCGATGCCTTCGATTGGCAAGCCGGAGATTTGTTCCCGGTGTCGCTTTAACGCGCCGTATCCCAAAATTGCCAGAGCCTTCGGATCGTCGACCAAGCGGTTGACCAGCATGGCATCGTCTTCACCGGCATTGATGTATTTGCCGTCTTCGCGGATATGTCCACAGGCCTCCGCGACGTCTTGGTTGCTGGCGGATACGGGCAGGGTATCGCATCCCGGATTCATAACCAGGTGGACAAAGACATCCCGCGTGCCTGAGGTCAACGGCGGGCCAAAGACCCGAATGGAATAATCGGGGAAGGCTGGCTGAATATCAGCCCAGCTTTGATATGGGTTGAGGATTTGCCGTTTTCGGTTCAAGACGGTTTTGGACAAAGCGCGCCACAGGGAAGCACGGCTGAGGTCAAAGGGATCGCCCTTTCGGCTTTGTGCAATGACAATGCCGTCGTAACCTAACTTGAACTCCGCGACCCCGACAACTTCGTTGGCAAGGCAGTGTTCTTCTTCCAGCGGCGTCATGCGGCGGGAAGATGCGACAATATCAGGAGAGTTCAGGCTGACGTCGTTGCAGAAAATTTTGAAGCCGCCAACGCTGCCTGTGGCTTCGATCACCGGCGATTTATAGGATGTGCTGCGGGTAAAGGTTTCGGCAACCTGCGCCAAATAGGGGTACATGGTGGATGACCCGACAATGCGGATCGTTTCCCGTTGCGCCTGTGCCTGTGATACCCCCGTTAGGGTCAGGGTCGCACTGAACAGAATGGTAAACAGGCGGGCGGACCGCTGAACACAAGACCAAATCACATTCAATCTCCTTGCCTTGGTCCGCCGCAACCTGTTTTGACCGGGTTATGGCATGGGCAAAGTTGCTTCCAGTGCCATATAGATCAACGCGGCAATCAATGCCGACAGCGGAACCGTAATCAGCCACGCGGCTATAATTGTTTGTAAATGACGGCGGCGAACCAGTCGACGCTTTTTCTTTTTCGTCAGTTTCTTGGGGTTGATCGCTTCGGCATGAGGATGACTGTTTTCATCTTTCATCGGGTCGGGAATGACCAGATTGGCTTCCGCAGCTTCGCTGACAGTCAGATTGCTGGGCCGGTTCATCATATTGACCCAGTGTTCACGGAAGAAGCCCACACCAAACACGCCACCGACGGCAATGTGCGTGGAGCTAACCGGCAGGCCAAGAGCCGAGGCAACCAGAACTGTTAATGCAGCAGACAAAGCCACGCAAAAGGCGCGGGTTTGGTCGAGCTTGGTAATCTTTTCCCCAACCGTACGGATCAGTTTCGGGCCAAACAGACACAGGCCCACGGCGATGCCCACGGCTCCGACAACCAGAACCCATGTCGGCAGCATGACCTTGGCACTGACAGCACCGCCTTCGGCAGTGTGGACAATGGCAGCCAGCGGGCCAACCGCGTTGGCAACGTCATTGGCACCATGGGCAAACGACAGCAAAGCGGCAGAGAAAATCAACGGCATGGTGAACAGCTGACTGACGGACTTGCGACGGTTTTCCATGTGGGCAGCTTGTCTGGCGATAACCGGGCGCATGATGGCCCACGCCAGACCAAAGGCAACGCCACCGGAAAGCAGCAACATGGACAGGCTGGGCTTCCAGACGTGCTTCAGACCTTTTTTCATCAGGTACATGGTGAAGCATGAAGCCAAAATTGCCACCAGAAGCGGAATCCAAGATTTGGCGGCTGTGATGCGGTCTTCTTTGTACAAAATGGCTTTTTTAATGAATGCGAGGAAAACCATCGCAACAATGCCGCCAAGTACGGGTGACAGTACCCAGCTTGCGGCAATGGCCTGCATGGTGCCCCATGATACCGCATCCGGCCCCGCAGCAACCAGCCCGGCCCCCATAACCCCACCGACAACCGAGTGGGTGGTGGAGACGGGCGCACCGATCCATGTTGCAAGATTTATCCACAATGCGGCAGCCAAAAGCGCAGACAGCATGGCGATAATGAACAGGTTCCGGTCAGAAACCAGATCAGGGTTAACGATACCCTTAGAAATGGTGGACACAACGTCACCACCGGCGATGATCGCGCCGGAAGCCTCACAGACTGCGGCGATAATCAGTGCCCCGGTCATGGACAGCGCACGAGACCCAACAGCAGGCCCCACATTGTTGGCAACGTCATTGGCACCGATATTCATGGCCATGTAGCCGCCAACCACGCCGGCGATTACGACAAACCATGCGTATGGACCATCCCCCTTCATCAACAGTGTGAAAGCCAGCACTGCGATCATAAAAAAGCCACTGAAACCGACAGCGGCTTTGAATGATCTTAGACTTTGGGTCGCGTCTTCAAGCTGTGAAATCCGCTTAAGGTCTTTATCAAGAGTCGAATTAGCCAAGGGAACCCCGCTTTGGACTCATCGGGAAAGATGCACAATGAGTCCGTTCGTCACATATTCGTCACGAGGGTGTCATAATCATTTTGCGGCCTCTTGTCACTCGAAAGACAAGGGAAACCGCCAGATTTCTCGTAACTATCTTTATTGGCAGAGTTTTTTTGCGAATTGCAACGCGTCAAGCCGTTTCGCGAAACGATATTCCTGTGGAACCGCGTCCAAAACCCGCATGCGCTCCAGCAAATGCACCGCTTCGTTTCCGGCACCTGCGATGACAACAGCAATGTTTTGACTGTGGGCGCGTTGGACAAGGGCATCGATACTCATCACCGTGCTGGTGTCAAAGCTGATGGTCTGGGTGCAGTCCAAAAGGATGGCGCGTTCATCATGGAAATCCGGGACAATACGGGTCAGACCCTTGGCAGAGCAAAAGCTGAAAGCCCCATCGAAATGTACCATCATGATATGACCGCTGGCATCGGCAAGAATGGCGCGTTCTTCACTTACCATCGGCAAGTTGTCCCAGTCTTTGCCGACGATTCGCAGTTGTTTGAGCTGGTTCGGTGACATTTTGGAGGCGGAAATTAGGGAGGCCATAATAATGCCAACACCGACAGCGACGATCAGGTCGACCAGAACCGTCAGAACCAGAACCGTCAGCATCACCACAATCCCCGTGCGGTTGGCTCCGCGCAGTCGGCGCAAATAATCCCAATCGATGATATC
>JAALLQ010000396.1_pt1 | contig 10554 bp, 12 predicted proteins | sample 7245921 | NCBI WGS metagenome assembly JAALLQ01 (sample SAMN13049200, study PRJNA578106) | oil field metagenome | isolation source: filtered produced water from oil reservoir B7 | place: USA:offshore Texas | collected 2016 | reverse complement strand
TAGCTGTAGCCGTGTTCCGCGAGCCCTTTGGCTCCGTACTGGCACATGCCCACACCGTGGCCGTAGCCCACGGTGGTGAATACCAGTTTGTCCCCCTGCAGTTGACAGCTGAAGTTGGTGGAGCGCAGGCCCAGGCGTTCCCTAATCAGAACCGCGGGCAAATCCACATCTCCCGCCCGGACGGTTTTTACCCTTCCCGTTTCGGTTTGTTCCACGGGTTCTATAGGACTGCTGCTCGTTGCCGCCGGTACCGCCTCCAGGTTGATCCCCAGGGCCCTTTGGGCCTGGGCAAGGGTATAGCTTACCCTTTGTACGGATCTAGGGTCATTTTCATAGGGGCAATTTACGCTTTTCAGGTAGGGTACGTCGTATTTCCAAACCGCTTCGGAATTTTCGGTTCTGCCCCCGCAGGCTGAATGGTATACCGGGTCTATCAAGTCGCCCCGGTGGGTTATCACGGTATAGCCCGTGGCATCCACTGCCTGGCGGATTTTATAGTAGTAGCGGTAATAATTGACCACTCCCCAGCGCTCTTTCATTTGTTCCCGGGTGAGCCAGGCCTGGGCATGACGGTGATCATCGCAAACATCGGCCCCAGGGTGTTCCCGGTTTACCACTCCCCCGCTTAAAAGGCGCTTTAGCACATAGGTCCTGGCGGCCACGGCCTGGGCCTTGAGGGCTTCAACGGGAAATTCCGCCGGCATTTCCGCGGCCACTACTCCGGTGACATATTCATTGAGGGCTATCTCTTCGATCTGCCCGCTGTCATGGTGATAAAGGCGCACTTTCATGTTTTCGGCCTCCGGTTCGGGTCCGGTTAACAGGTTCACCAGCAGGGGCAAGCCCAGGGTGACTATAATTATTAAAATAACCGCAAATAGAATAAACTTTTTCACTGGTATTTCCCCTCTCCGGGAAACTCTTGACGCCGGCCTTGTCCTATATATATTCCCGGGTGAACCCCGTGATGCAGCATTTTTTCCGCCCGTATTTTACGCGTAATGCGGGCTCCCAGGGCCCGCAGTTTTTGCTCGAATTGCTCGTAGCCCCGGTCAATATGGTTTAACCTGCCCACCCTGGATTCTCCCCGGGCGGCCAGCCCGGCCAGCACAAGGGCTGCTCCGGCCCGCAGGTCGCTGGCTTTAACCACGGCTCCGTGCAGCGGCCTGTCCCCTTCGATGATGGCGCTGCGGCCGGATAATTTGATGCGGGCGCCCATTTTTTCCAGCTGGCTTACATGTTGGAATCTGTTTTCAAATACCGTTTCGGTGATTATACTGTTCCCGGAAGCCAAGCAAAGCAGGGACATTACCTGCGGCTGCATATCGGTGGGAAAACCCGGATAGGGCATTGTTTTAACCTTTATCCCCCGCAATTGCTTCACGGGGTACACCTTCAAGCCGCCCTGCTCTTCAAAGATGGGCACTCCCGCTTCCCCCAGCTTGGCCAGGAGCGGCTGCAGGTGTTCCGGGATTACATTCTCCACCAGCACCTCTCCGCCGGTGCAGGCGGCGGCCACGAGAAAGGTTCCTGCCTCTATGCGGTCCGGAATTATTTTGTGGGTGGTGCCCGTTAGATGGTCCACGCCCTTGACCCGGATGATCTTTGTGCCGGCGCCCCGCACCGAAGCTCCCATGGAATTTAGGTAATTGGCCAGGTCCACAATTTCCGGTTCCTCCGCGGCATTTTCTATTACCGTATTCCCCTTTGCCAGCACGGCGGCCATGAGAATATTTTCCGTGGCACCCACGCTGGGAAAATCCAGGTGGATGCGACTTCCGGTCAGCTGCCGGGCCCGGGCTTCTATGGTGCCGTAACCGTAGGTTATATCCGCTCCCAGTAGGCTGAAGCCCTTAAGGTGCAGGTCGATGGGGCGGCTGCCAATGGCGCACCCGCCGGGCAAGGAGATTTTAGCCTTCCCCGCCCGGGCCAGCATGGGGCCCAGCACCAAAAAAGATGCTCGCATGCGCCGCACCAACTGGTACGGCGCCTCGGTATCCGGTTTTTCCGGCGGGGTAATGCGCAGCTTACCGCCCTCAAGTTCCACCTGTGCCCCCAGGTGCTCTATCAAAGTGCATATGGACCGGACATCCACCAGGTCCGGCACGTCTTCAATTATACTGGGCGATTTTGCCAGCAGGGCGGCGCAGATTATGGGGAGTACGGCATTTTTGGACCCGCTTACCCGCACGGTCCCCTTTAACGGGCGCCCGCCTGTAATGGCCAGTTCGTACACTTTATTTAAACCCCCGTTATTTTGCTTTTTAAGGATATTCTTGCCATTTTGGCAGTGTAAAAAACTTATTACGTAAAAATACGGGAACGATGATGCCATATTTTCCCGTTTATTTCGGCAAATTTTTTTAAATGGTTTTGGCAAAAATAATTTTCGGGAAGTTAAATTTCTTCACGGAGGTGTATAGATGCCGAGAATTAAGTGCGGAGTGGATGATTGTATTTATCAAGAGGGAAGTGAATGCAAAGCTTCCAGTATTCAGGTGAAGCCCACAGCAAGCGATATGATGATTAGTATTTCCGATGATACTGCATGTGAAACTTTCAAGCCAAGAAACAGCAAGCGTTAAAAAATCAGAAAACCCCGCGCCTGGCGGGGGAAAGATAAAAGGGACGGTTTGCACCGGGATGTGCAAAACCGCCCCCTTTTCCGTGGCCTTTCCCGTATAGATGCCGGGAAGGGCCTTAATTATTATAGTTTAAATTAGCCGGCGACTTTGAGCCTGGTGAGGGCACGCCTGAGGGCTGCTTCCGCTCTCTGTATGTCAATGTCCTCGCTCTTTTTCTCCAGGCGCTCTTCAGCCCTTTTCTTGGCCTGTTCGGCCCGGGCCTTGTCAATTTCATCGGCTTTTTCAGCGGCATTGGCCAACACCGTTACGCGGCTGTTGCGCACTTCCACAAACCCGCCGTGCAAAGCCACGCTGGTGGTGTTACCGTCTTTCTGTACTCGTAAAACACCCGTTTTCAGGGCGCTTACGAGAGGGGCGTGGTCGGGTAAAAAACCAAGCTCCCCCTCCACGCCTGGAACTACCACGAACCGCGCGTCATCTTTATACACAACACGCTGGGGGGTGACTATTTCCAAGCGTTGAGTTTTTTCAGACATAATTATTCACCGCCTTCTGCTGCCATCCGCTTAGCATTCTCCACTACATCATCTATTGTTCCCATCATATAAAAAGCATTCTCCGGCAGGTTGTCGTGTTTACCGTCCAGGATTTCCTGGAAACCGCGAATGGTTTCTTTAATGGGTACATATACACCGGGCATACCGGTGAAGGCCTCAGCTACGTGGAAGGGCTGAGAAAGGAAACGCTGCAGTTTACGGGCACGGGCCACAACCAGTTTGTCTTCGTCAGACAGTTCCTCCATACCCAGAATGGCGATGATGTCCTGCAGGTCCTTATAGCGCTGTAGCACGTTCTGCACGCCCCGGGCCACTGCATAGTGTTCTTCACCCACTACGTTGGGGTCCAAGATACGGGACGTGGAGTCCAGCGGGTCCACAGCGGGGTAAATACCCAGCTCGGCGATCTGCCTGGACAACACAACGGTGGCGTCCAAGTGAGCAAATGTTGTTGCAGGCGCGGGGTCGGTCAAGTCGTCAGCGGGCACGTAAACGGCCTGCACCGAGGTAACCGAACCTTTGGTGGTGGATGTAATCCGCTCCTGCATGGCACCCATCTCACTGGCCAGGGTGGGCTGATATCCCACCGCGGAAGGCATCCGGCCTAACAGAGCCGAAACCTCGGAACCGGCCTGGGTGAAACGGAAAATGTTATCGATGAAGAGCAGGGTGTCGGCACCCTCTTCATCACGGAAGTATTCAGCCAGGCAGAGACCGGTCAATGCAACCCGGAGACGACAACCGGGCGGCTCGTTCATCTGGCCGAACACCATGGTAGTTTTTTCAAGAACACCGGACTCGGTCATCTCACGATAGAGGTCGTTACCTTCACGGGTACGTTCACCCACTCCGGCAAACACCGAGATACCACCGTGTTCCTTGGCGACGTTGTTGATAAGCTCCATAACGATAACAGTCTTACCAACACCGGCACCACCAAACATACCAACCTTACCACCCTTAAGGAAGGGAACCAGAAGATCGATAACCTTGATACCGGTTTCCAGCTGCTCCTCCTGGGTGGACTGCTCCACCAGGGGCGGTGCGGGACGGTGAATGGGGTAGTAATTGTCACTTTCAATGGGACCCTTACCGTCAATAGTATTACCCAGCACGTCCACTACGCGGCCCAGGGACGGCTTACCAACAGGCACGCTGATGGGCTTGCCTGTATCATAAGCTTCCATGCCCCGTACCAAACCGTCGGTGGTGGACATGGCAATGGTACGAACCATGTTATTACCCAGGTGCTGGGCAACTTCCAGGGTTAAGTCGATTTTATTTCCAAAGACGTCTTCCTCGTCACTTTCAATTTTAACAGCATTATATATTTCAGGTACCTGGCCGGGTGGAAAACGTATGTCCACCACAACGCCAATGACCTGTACCACATGACCTACTGCATTAGCCATTAGCTTCTCCGTACCTCCTTTGCCTTTTTCTCAACTGGCCAACCGAACGGAAGCCCCCGCTACGGGTGTTATTCCAGAGCGGCAGCGCCGCCGACGATTTCGGAGATTTCCTTGGTGATGGCAGCCTGACGGGCACGGTTGAGGGACAATGTGAGCTTGTCGATCATATCGTTGGCGTTGTTGGTAGCGTTGTCCATAGCGGTCATCCGTGCACTGTGCTCGCCGGCTTTCAGTTCCAGCAAGCACTGGAAAACGGAGTTTTCCACGTACATGGGTATAAGCTTTGCCAGCATGGATTCGACATCGGGCTCGAAGATGTATTCCACTTTAGCGCCACCCTTTGCCTCGTCCCCGCTTTCCTCTTCCGGTGGTTCCACCGGAAGCAGCTTTTCCACTACGGGCTTTTGCACCAGCACGTTTACAAACTCACTATACACCAGGTAAACCTCGTCGTATTCCTCGGCCACGTACTTTTCCGATACGTATGTGGCCAATTCCCGGGCCAATCCCAGGTCGGCATTTTCACCTATGCCTATATATTCCCGGGCAATATTGTACTCACGACGTTTGAAATAATTGCGTCCCTTACGACCGACACAAATTAATTCAATATCCTGGTGTTTTTTCATATCATCCGCGGCCTTACGTATAACATTGGTATTAAAACCACCGCACAGACCACGATCCGCGGTGATCACCACGTAGGCTACCTTCTTGGGCTCACGTACCGTGAGCAGGGGATGCTGCACTCCCACGGAGGCAGATCCGACTCTCCCTAAAACGTCGCGCACCCGCCGCGCGAAGGGCCTGGCAGCCAGCACATCCTCCTGCGCACGCCGCATTTTGGCAGCAGACACCGCCTTCATGGCCTTGGTAACCTGTTTGGTCTTTTCAATACTCCTAATACGGCGCCGGAGATCGCGCAAACTAGCCATCTATAAATTCACCACCTCGCTATGAAATGAACCGGGTGCTTGCGGTTACACTGTAAAACCTTCTTTGAACTCTTTACAGGCTGCTTTGAGCTTTTCTACCAGATCATCAGACAATGCCTTTTCTTCTCTGATTGCGTCCAAAAGCTCTTGTTTCTTGTTCCGCAGGAACTTGAGCCAATTGGCTTCGAACTCGTCAACCTTCTCCACCGGCAGGCTGTCCAGGAAACCGTTAACAGCTGCAAAGATGGAAGCAACCTGTTCTTCAACGGACATGGGTACGTACTGTCCCTGCTTTAAGAGTTCCATCAAACGCTCACCACGGGTAAGACGAGCCTGGGTGGCTTTATCAAGGTCGGAACCAAACTGGGCAAAGGCCGCCAATTCACGATACTGGGCCATATCCAGTCGCATGGTACCGGCCACCTGCTTCATGGCTTTAATCTGGGCGGCACCACCCACCCGGGATACCGACAGACCCACGTTAACAGCGGGGCGCTGTCCGGAATAGAACAGGTCCGGCTCAAGGTAGATCTGACCGTCTGTAATGGAAATAACGTTCGTAGGAATATAAGCCGAAACGTCACCGGCCTGGGTTTCAATGATGGGCAGAGCCGTCATGGAACCGGCACCTAATTCATCACTAAGCTTACAAGCCCTTTCCAACAAACGGGAGTGCAGGTTAAACACGTCACCCGGGAAAGCCTCACGTCCGGGAGGACGCCGCAGGAGCAACGACAGCTCGCGGTAAGCGTTAGCCTGCTTGGAAAGGTCGTCGTAAATGATCAGCACGTGCTTGCCTTCCGACATAAACTCCTCACCGATGGCAGCACCGGCAAAGGGAGCAATGTACTGCATGGGAGCAGGGTCGGATGCAGTAGCCGATACAACTACGCTGTATTCCATGGCACCGTGGTCTTTCAGTGTTTGCACCACGTTAGCAACAGTAGACTGCTTTTGACCGACGGCAACGTAAATACAAATAACGTCGGTATTCTTCTGGTTCAAAATGGCGTCAACGCCAATGGCGGTTTTACCGGTTTGGCGGTCACCAAGGATCAATTCCCGCTGGCCACGGCCGATGGGAATCATGGCGTCAATGGCCTTGATACCGGTCTGCAGCGGCTCGTGAACCGGCTGGCGCTCGATAACGCCGGGAGCGATCCTCTCAACCGGGCGCATTTTATCGGTATCAATGGGACCTTCTCCATCCAGTGGCTGCCCCAAGGCGTTAACAGTACGGCCCAACATAGCGTCTCCAACGGGCACGGAGATAATCCGGCCTGTACGCTTTACGGTATCTCCCTCTTTAATATGGGTATAAGGCCCCATCAAAACGCAACCGATGTTATCTTCTTCCAGGTTTAGGGCCATACCCAGGGTACCACCGGGGAATTCCAGCAGCTCAGCGGCCATACATTCTTCCAGGCCGTATACCCTGGCAATACCGTCACCAACCTGGATAACGGTACCAACATCGGATACTTCTATCTGAGACTGGTACTTCTCTATTTGCTGCTTCAGTATGGAACCAATCTCTTCAGGTCGCAAATTCATCCACTAGTTCACCCCTATCTTTAACTAATTTGCCGGAGGTGTTCTCTCAGGGATTCAAGACGGGCTTTAACACTGCCGTCTATTACTTTATCTCCGATCCGTGCAACTACCCCTCCGATAAGGGACCGGTCCACGGAGTAACTTACCCTGACTTCCTTACCAGTCATCTTACCCAGTGCTTGAACCAGGCGCTTCTTATCTTCTTTACTCAACTCGATAGCCGAAGTAACCTCTACATTGCTGATGTTCCTAGCCTTGTTGGCATAATCAACAAAGACTTCCACCATGCCGGCCAGGTATGCCTCACGCTGGCGGTCAACAACCAGACAGAGAAAGTTCATGGCCACTTCGGAAACTTTGTCTTGCAACAGGGCCTTCAGAACATCTTTCTTTTCGGTGGCGGTGATGCGCGGGTGGTAAAGAACCTTCTTCAGGTCGGGTTCCTCTTCCAAGAGGTTAACCACGGCCCGCAGTTCTTTTTCCAGCTGATCAACAACCTCATTCGCCACCGCAATTTCGTAAAGGGCCTCAGCATAGCGTCCCGCCACGGCCCCTTTTAACATGGCAGATCCCCTGCCTCTTTAATAAAGTCGTCTATCAGGTCACGCTGAACATCAGCCGTAATTCTTTCATCAACCACCTTGCTGGCAACCAGAATGGACAATGAAGCCACTTGCTCCCGTAATTCGGAAACAGCTTTTTCCTTCTCCCTTTCAATATCCTGTAATGCCGACTCTTTAATCCGGTCGGACTCTTGCTTGGCAGCATCTATTATACCCCGGGCCTCATCTTCAGCTGCCTTGGTGGCTTTCTGGATAATTTCATTAGCTTCTTCCTTAGCCTTTTGCATATCAGCCAGGTACTGTTGTCGCAGTTCCTCTGCCTGCTTTCTCTCTTCTTTTGCCGCGGCCACGTTACCTTCAATGGCTTCCTGCCGCTGCTCTAATATTTTAACAACAGGCGGGTACACCACCAGGCGGAGAAAGATCAAAAGGATAATGAAGTTAAATATTTGAGCCACCAGAGTTGCATTTAGGCCTAAAGCTTCGATAACACCACCCACAACTTACCCTCCTTCCATTAGCCGTGTGATAGCGAACAAAACGAAGGCGATAGCGGATTTGGGGCAGGAGCCCCAAATCCCGCTCTACCGCCTTTGCCACACCAACCGACCACACAATTCGGTATAACCTGCGATTAAACGTTACCCATAAGGATAAATGCGATAACAACACCGATAATAGGCAGAGCTTCGATCAGACCTACGGAAATGAACATTGTGGTCAGCAAGTTACCTCTGAGTTCAGGCTGGCGTGCGATGGACTCAACAGTTTTACCGGTAACCATACCGTCACCGATACCGGCACCCAGTGCTCCCAAGCCAACAGCCAGAGCAGTAGCGAGAGCTGCAAGACCATTACCTACTTCCATTCTTTCCCCCTCCCTTCTCTGCTAAAATGTAATCCATAATATGGTGGCTATCTCCATTAAATTAGAGAGATAAGCTTAAATTAAAGAGATAAGCTGGTTAATCAAGCAATTAACAATTTAAATAGAATACCTTAAATTAATGCTCGGCTTCTTCCACAGCCTGGGAAGTGTAAGCAATGGTAAGCATGGTAAAAATAAATGCCTGAATAAAACCAACAAAAATACTGAAGGCCAACCAGATCACCGACGCTATAAAGCCGCCGAAAATGGTCGCGGTCAAGGGTATCAAACCCAGCAAAACGGCAATCAATACCTCACCGGCGTATATATTCCCGTAAAGACGGAAAGCCAGCGTAATGGGCTTGGCTGCTTCTTCAACAATTACCAGTGGGAGAAAGAATACGAAGGGCTGTACAAAATGTTTAAAGTAACCGGCGCCCTTGAACTTAATCCCGAGAATAATGGTCAGTACAAATACCATGAGGGCCATGCCTAATGTGGTATTTACATCTGCCGTCGGGGACATCATTGTAGGTATCAGTCCCCATAAGTTACTAAACAGTAGGAAAATGAAGAGACTGAAAACCAGGACCATAATACTGGCGCCTTTTCTGGGATCCAGGTTGTCGTTCACCAGGCCTTTCAGAAACTGGAATAACTCTTCAACCATTAATTGCAGCTTGCTCGGCCGGTCCACTTTCATGTTCCTGGTGGCGGAAACTGTGAAGAGAATTACCAGCAACATAACAACCCAGGTCATAACGATTGTTTTTAGGTTTAGCTGCCCGAGACCGGTAATAGTCACAGGGTCATGGAATCCCCAAACGTTTAGCGCATGGTGAACCTGATCCAGCATGCTGGCGCTTTCCTCACCATGAGCTGCTGCTTGAGTTGCTGCTTCTGCTGACAATCTTTTCTCACCCCTTTCCTAATTAATATTTTTTATATCTTATCAACGGCATCACGCGCGGCAAAGTGCCGCTGCAGCGTAATCGCCGCGTCAATCGAAGTTAGGCAGGGGGTTAAAAGAAAGCCCGCCCCGACGAAGTACAGGTTCAAAAACTCCACATTCCCAGCGAAGAAGGCCACTACTATTATGAGGCCCATGCGCATGGTAAAGTTTTGTTTAAGTGATTTTTTTGCCCCTTCCTTATCGGTAGCCACCATGCCTAAAAGCCTATTACGCAAAAAATAGGCATTTAAGATACTGGTCAGTCCGCCAACGATAAATCCCCAAATCATGGGGTTGTAAATATCGGTTGTTAATCCAAGACCGGCTGCCAGCAGGACAATGCCGGTCAGCTTAGCACTGCGGGAAAACTGTATATCAACAGGATTAATGGGTATCGGTTTTTGTATCGGTTTTTGCATCGGCTCTTGCACCGGTTCACTCCCCTTCTTTCCAAAAGCGCTCCAAAGTTTTAATGATTCCCCACGTGCCCGCGACGACTCCCAGCAAAATCCCCGTAACCATCAACCATGGCCCCGTACCCAGGTTTGCATCCAGTGTTTTACCCCCGAAAAAACCGAGAGTCACCATGATGGCCAGTTCCGCGCCGATTGTGGTGGTTACTGTTATTGCTTTTAAAATGCCACCTGTTTTCTTGGATTTGGGTTCTTCCATATTTATTACTAAACCACACTTTTAATAAGTTTTGTTAATTGTTATAGTTAGTACTTTCTTGTATATACTCCTGTCAGGCAGCTTACAATAATGTCGGCTGGCTTACATTTTATCTTAATGAGTATGGTTCTACAAAAAGATCTTTATTCCTCCACTGATAAAGGATTTTTTCAAGTTACATTAGTGAAACATAATTGTGTAAACATTTGTGACTCCAGACACAATCTGGTGCAGAAGTTTTTGCGATAAAGAAGATATTCGCCACGGTGAAAACAAATCCTTCTTGGAATTTTCTTTTACTTGGGTGCACATGGGGACGGTTCTTTTGTGCTACCTTTCTACCTTGAAAAAACTCTCTTGCGGTTTCTTATAAAGGTACTTATTTCGCCGGAGCGGGCAGCACCCTGCGCTCACTTACTCGGGCATTTTAATTGAATGAGCTCACTCCGCTCCGGG
>JAALLQ010000395.1_pt1 | contig 10584 bp, 8 predicted proteins | sample 7245921 | NCBI WGS metagenome assembly JAALLQ01 (sample SAMN13049200, study PRJNA578106) | oil field metagenome | isolation source: filtered produced water from oil reservoir B7 | place: USA:offshore Texas | collected 2016 | reverse complement strand
AGGGTTTCATGCCACAGACCATCGAGAGTCTGCAGATACTTAAAAGGTTCAAGACTCCTTTTGTGGTTGTTGCCAACAAGATAGACAGGATACATGGCTGGGAAGCACAGAAGAACGCTCCATTCATTGTTTCCTATAACAAGCAGGCTGATAACGTAAAGGCCGAACTCGACAGAAAATTCTATGAGATCGTGGGCGAACTTTACGAAGCAGGTTTTAACTCGGAAAGACATGACAGAGTAAGTGATTTCCAGCGTAATATAGGAATAATACCAATAAGTGCCATGACAGGGGAAGGTATTCCCGATGTGCTTATGGTACTTCTGGGCCTTGCACAAAGGTTCCTTGAGGGTAATCTGCATTATAATGCGAACGGACCCGGAGTAGGAACTGTACTGGAAGTAAAAGAAGAAAAGGGGCTGGGAACCACAATAGACGTCATTCTCTATGACGGAACCCTGAAAAAGGGTGATATGATAGTTGTCGGCAGTCTTGGTAAACCAATACAGACCAAGGTCCGTGCTCTTTTAAAACCCCGGCCTCTTTCGGAGATAAAGGCCGAGGAGAAGTTCAAACAGGTACAGTCCGTGACAGCGGCCATCGGTGTGAAAATATCGGCACCGAATCTGGACAGTGCTCTTGCAGGATCCCCTGTGAGGGTAGTTACACCTGAAAACATTGATACGATCTCGGATGAGATCCAAAATGAGATAGAGGACGTCCAGATAGATACCGATGCCATGGGAATAACCATCAAGGCCGATACGATAGGCTCTCTGGAAGCTCTTGTAAACGAGCTCAAGAAAGAGGATATCCCGATCAGGAAAGCAAGTGTAGGAGATGTTTCCCAGCGTGACATCGTGGAGATTGCAGCAATTGAGGATCCATTCTACAAGGTGATCATAGGCTTCAATGTAAAGGTGCTTCCGGATGCTAAGGAAAAGCTGCAGGATAGCGATATCAGATCCTTTATGAGTGATATCATCTACAGACTTATTGATGATTACGAGGACTGGGCAAAGGAGCAGAAGGAGCTTGCCGAGAAAGAGATAACAGAACATATCGTAAAACCCGGAAGGTTCCAGATACTTCCAAACTGCACTTTCAGGCAGAGCAAGCCTGCAGTTGTAGGTGTTAAGATCATCGGCGGTGTGGTAAAAACAAATGTCGATGTCACTACAGAAGATGGAACCGTTGTAGGCAAGGTCAAAGGCCTTCAATTAAGCGGAGAGAATATCTCCAAAGCCAGGGTAGGTATGGAAGTTGCACTTGCACTAGAGGGTCCGACTGTTGGCAGGCAAATAAAAGAGGAAGATTTCCTCTTTGTGAATATCCCGGAAAGACATGCCAAAACCCTTGAAAATGAAATTTACGACACATTGACGGCAGACGAATTAGAAACACTGGATGCATTTCTTGAGATCAAAAGGAGAGGAAATCCTTTCTGGGCAAAGTGATATCAGGAAATCAGACCTCATGAATATCATTAGAATACAAAGGAAAAATAGATTAAAGGAGAATTAATATGGCAGATTTCAAAGTTGTGGTATCAGACCCTAAAACAAAAGCATATCAATTCGACGTAACCGGAGCAGAAGCTAACAAGTTTATCGGTAAAGCCATCGGTCAGACAGTAGACGGTGGAGCTGTCGGATTACAGGGATATACATTGAAGATAACAGGCGGCAGTGACAAGAGCGGAATGGTCATGAGACCTGACGTACCAGGTCCTAAGAGACAGAAAGTACTTGTCGCAGGCGGCGTTGGTTACACACCCGTCTCAAAGGGAGTACGTCGCAGGAAAATGATGCGTGGAAGGGAAATCGCACCTGACATCGTACAGATCAATGCTGTTGTTGTCGAATACGGTGACAAGACCATTGAGAAGATCCTCGGTGGCGAAGAAGAGCCAGCTGAGGAAACTGAAGAAGTAGAAGCAGCACCAGCAGAAGAGTGAATTTATCACTCTTTTTTGCTCTTTTTTTATTTAACTAACTTTTATTATCCATATTTCCGGCATTACAATCCAGACTTTGTGTAGCTGGAAGTGCCAAATCCTATACTGATTATCTTCTTTCTGTCTGCAAGTTTCTGAAGGAATTTCTCCGCACCTCTCACATTCAGTCCGGTTTCTTCTGCGATATCCCGTGCATCAAAGTATTCGTTATTTTCCATAAATTCCTGCAGCCCGTCTTCAAGAGACACTATTTCTCTCCCGGAGCTATGCCAGATATACAGGTTTCTACCGGTATCAACTGATTCGTTGAAAATCAGATCACCAGTATCCAGTTCATAAAGGAAGATGACCAGGCGCGGATGCATGAACCCTTTAGCCCAATCCTTTATTTCGTTGTTCCAGACAGAAGCTACAAGGCAGAGACTGCGGAACTGTCCACCCGGAACAGCGTTTGCCCGTGACTGGACAAACTGCATCATTTCCCTCACGTCATCCATAGGATGCCAGTATGTCTCAAAATGCAAAAGTTCCCTGAAGACACCATCTTTGACCAACCCTATGATACGTCTGTCAGAGACATCAAAACTCCATTTTTTGTCACCTATGTAATTACCATCATGGGAGACTTCCGGCTGGTTGTGAGAATACTTGTGCTCAAGCAGATTGAAGTAATTATAAATCCCGGAAAGGGTTTCCGTATCAGGTTCATCTGAAAAGGAAATGATTTCAGTTTCCGTTTTTTGTTTTTCATTGCTGATGCCGGATATTTCAGAGGATTTTATTCCAAAAGGACCGGGGAGTTTCTCTGAAGGAGTTGATTTGTCAGAGCTTACTCCCATAAAGCTTCCTGTTCCCGGAGCTTCTTTTTCCATGGAGGTGGCATCCGATCCTATGTTATCGTTTGATAAGCCGGCTTCCATCTCTTTTTCTTTGAATTCAGCAAGTACATTTTGGTCGATTAGGATTCTCTCATTAAGGCTTTTCTCAAACTGGCCAAGTTGAGTCTCCAGCAGAAAAATATCCACGGAATCCTGTGACAGAAGTGAATTATTGACAGCTTCCAGGAATGCTGTTGAAGTATCAATGAATCTGTCCTCTGAATCGTAGAAATCCTCCAGGTTACCTTCTTTTCCGTCAAAATTTCCAAGTCCCTTTGTTCCCATTTCAGAGATAATTCTCGAAACATCAGTCCGTATATTACGAAGACTGGAGTTTGCGTCCATATCGTTATCAATATACGTTTTCTGGACAAGCTTCTCGATCAGGCCATAAGCATCTTTAAGATTCTTTATTGCAGTCTGACGATTCTGCTCCTGTAAAATCTGGATGTCTGTGGGAATTTTAGACATGATGATCCTCTTGATCTACTTTTTATCCTTTACAATAGTTGTCATTTAAATTATTGCGATGTAAGAGCCGGTAAATTGTTCAAATGATATTGTGAGTTCCAAGATAGATCGGTTCTCTATGACCTTCAACGCCGTTTATCTCAAAAGAGATATTCATGTTTCCAAGATCAACCTTCCCGCCTGTCTTCGGTTTGACGGACAGGGATACATAACTTGATGAGTTAGGCCGGACTTCAGGAATGGATACTTCAGGTGACTCACATTCGATCTGCGAGGAAAAACAGCTTGTGAACCTGAGCTTTGAAAGCGGCACATCTGAGTGGTTATCAACCGTTATCCCGATGGTGGCAGGAACTTCCCTGTGGAAATTATCCGGGATGTTCAGTCTGACATCAAAGTCCGGTATTCCGATATCGCGTTTTCCGAGATCCACAGGCCCTACGTAGCATTCGTTCCCGTTCAGGTGAAATCTCACATTGAAATAACCAAGACTTGTTTCACGGTCGATCTTCGGAACTATATCAAAGGCTAAAGATCTGGCAGAATCCGGGGTGACCTCATCCATTGTAAAAACAGAGGAATCTGATTCGATTCCCTTTGAAAGGAAAAACCTGACAGCAGGTTTTATCAGTGACATCTTATAATCGTTTCTCAATGAGACCTCCATGGAAGCAGGTTGCCCGAATTTGAGATTTTCGGGAACATCCGCACTGATAGTAAGATATGAGCAGCTAACTTCATGTGTACCCATGGAAAAAGGTTCTTTCCTGAACTCTTTCCCTTTCATTTCAAAATAAAAATCAACAAGTCCCAGATCGGCCTTCCCGGCGCAAAGGGGAACAAATGAAATCGATACGGATTTGGATGCTCCCGGTTTTAGAGAACCGGCCGAGACCTCAGGGGAATCACAGCGTATGCATTCGGGAAAAACTGCCCTGATCCAGATATTTTCGACCTGTGACTTTGTAGGGTTACTTATCTGGAAAGATACCGAACTGCCGATCCCAAGTTCCATTTTGGGAGGGAGGCTGAAATCAGCTCTGACGGATTCGTACGCTTTTAGCTCTTTATTTCTTCTTTTCCTGGCTCCCAGAGTCCTGTCATATATCCAGAAGAAATAAACCGGCAGGTAAGGAAGCACTATGCCTGCCAGGACAGGTGGGATGGATGCAGGTATCCCGGGGTATGATAAACTTCTGATGTAGGCAAGTTCAGGAATAATATCTGCATTTCCCGAGATAAACACAGCAGCCCACAAGATCCATGCAAAAAGGTAGAGCTGAAGCAATATTCCTGCCAATCCACCCGCCCGGTTCAAAAGGACATAGGGGAATGATTTTACTGTACCGGCCAGAAGTTTGGGAATTCTCATTGTATCACACTTGATCAACTAGAAGTAGCTATTAATATATAGATCAGAATATATAAATAATTTGTTTTTCTGTCTTAGTCCCTAAAGCAAAAAGTGTGGGGAAGAACATGAGAACCTGTAACCGTTATCCGCTGAATATCTCACCGAAAACCTCTTCCTCACCTGTTTTCTGTATAGCTTTCCTGGCTCCGATATACCAGCTTGTAATCGAGGGTTTGCGCTTCTCGATTACAGTGGCAAAGTCCTGCATACCTATTTTGCGAATCTCCCCACCCCGAAGAGCTTCACCAAGCGGGATATCTGCCGCTTCCCTGCAGATGGATGCTATGTCAGCACCCGAATAGGAATCAGTCATTCCTGCCAGGGCCATGACATCGACTTCATCATCAATAGGGCGGTCCTTAAGCTGAATATCGAATATGGCCGCCCTGGCTTCAAGGTCCGGCTCGGGTATGAAGACAAGTTTGCTGAATCGCCCCGGGCGTCTCAGGGCAGGATCAATGGACCAGGGCTCATTGGTGGCTGCAAGCACAAGCAGGTCATCGCCTGCAGTATCCACACCGTCCATCTGGGCAAGCATTTCGTTTACAACCCTCTTGGCATAATCCTCACTTTCACTTCTCCTGACAGCTACAGAGTCGATCTCGTCAAAGAAGATTATAGCTCTCTCACTCTGCCTTGCGGTATCAAATATCTGCTTGATATTCTTCTCGGATGCACCCACCCATTTACTTACGATGCTGCTGGTCTTGACACTGATGAACTCCGCACCGCATTCCTTTGCCGCAGCCTTTGCCATCATTGTTTTTCCACAGCCGGGAGGACCATAGAGCAGGATTCCCTCTCCTGCTTTCTGACCATACATCCGGTAGAGTTCCTTGTGGGTGAAAGGATAGATTATCGCCTTGCGTATCTCTTCCTTTACATCCTCAAGACCTCCGATATCTGGGAAGCCGATATTGGGGATCTCTTTGAGGATCAGGTCATCCTTTGACAGGGATGATTCATCCCCGTTATCAGAACCATTACTGCTTTCCAGACCACCACTTGAGTATTTTGCAGAGGATGATTTAAGTGATTGTGCCTTGGCAAAAAGATGTTCCGCAAGGTCACGCTGGGTGTTACGGTCCATTTCGTCACCTGCAGACGCATAGGCATCATTATAGAGCTTGGCCGCCTTAAGGTATAGCTGTCTTGCTCTCTCATGCTGGCCGCTTTCTTCAAGTTCCTTTGCTGCCTTGGAATATCCACGTGCCTGGGCTGCGAGGGTGATCGCTGAAGTCAAATGTGCACCTCACATGTGTTTTTAGTCTGCGTTCCCATACAGCAGTTATTCGGTTTCTGCCAGCTCGGAATCTATCTTTTTGGACAGGTCATCCTTTTTGGTTTCCGAGCTGCTGAGTTCTGCAAGCAGTTCTGACCTCAGGGAATCCTGCATCTCACTGAGCTCAGCATTACCACCCATGGCAGCATCCATTGTGGATGTCATCATTGTGCTTGCTGTATTCACCTTTTCCATGGATGTACGGATATTGGTCACCGCGCCTTCAAGCTTATTGGTATCAAAACCAAGCTGTTTCTGCCACTGTCCCAGATCCTCACCGATCTCCACGACCTCTTTGAGACCGGTCTGCATCTCAATGACATCGGACATGGACTGTGCCATCTCCACCATGCTGCCAATGGTATTGACCTGACCTTCTACCAGTGAGTAGCGTCTTGAAGCGACCCTGAATTCACGATCGTTTCCATTCGCAAGTGCTTCCTTGGCTTCTGATCTTGCTTTTTCTTGCTTTTTCTTCAGTTCCTTTTCACGGGCCGTAAGCCTTTGCTCGGATATCGAGAGCTTTGTTTTCATTTCTTCTGGAGAGACTTTTTTGAAAGGATTCTTGAACACCATCAGAGTTCCTCCTCCATCTTTTTTTGTTTTGCATACCTGATGCACAATTTGAGAGCTTCAGATTTGTTGATCGCTATACCCATTTCTACTAAGCTTTCAAGATATATTTTACTGTCTTCAGATATTCTGGCGCTTACCGGATAGGATCTTGTCATAGTCTTCATCTTCACCGTTATTCTATTACTATTGTATACAATGGAAAACAATATATATAATACTTATCCAATATATAAAACAGAACATAGCCTGAAAATCAAAAGGTGGCAAAAATGGCATTCAAGTGGAAAAGAAGCGAAAGCGACATTGCACGGGTCGTACCAAAGAATAGGGTCAGCGGTTTTTTCAGAAAGGATATAATACTCTCACCCAACGAAAAAGCAGCCATGATCAAGAACGGTGAATTGCAGGAAACCGTAGACGAAGGAAAACTAAGAGTCGGAGGGCTGCTGAAACCAGGGAACATTGGTAAGGACGTTGATGTGGCACTCATGGATACATCTCCGAAGGACCTTCAATGGTCACTGTCCGAGCTCTGGACCGCGGATAATCAGAAGGTAGCCTGCAGCGGACTTCTGCGATTCAGAATACAGGAAGCAAAGCGATTCTTCCAGATGCTGTATGCCTACACGGCTCCGAACAGAAAAGGTGAGAGGATGCTTTCAGTGGAGGATATCTATGATCGCCTTGAAAGCGAAGCCATAACACTGGTACTTGAACCCGAGGTCCGCAAGGAGAGTGTCGAAAACCTCTACGGAAACAGAGATCTTCGCCTGAAACTGGAGAACGAGCTTGAGATGAGACTCAAATCAACCCTGTCACTCTGGGGACTTGAGACACTTAAGTACACTGTTAAGTGGGATCTTGGATCATATGGAATTGTTATGCAGGCAACAAACGATTTCAACACTTCCGAAGAACTGTCCGAGCTGGACACACTGGCAGTCGAAGGAGATGCTGAACGCAGGTCCCGTGAAGAAGTTGCGGAACTGCGTGCCGATAACGCAAGCATTGCCGCTCAGAGTGATTTTGAGCGAGGGCAGCAGCACAAGGATGTGACATCCCGGCTCGAGCTTGAAAGACTGCAGCATGAAGCGGACATGCGTGAGGCAAGGGAAGCGATCTCCCTCAAGGAAGAACTCAAGCTTGCAAAGGCCAGGGGAATGAAAGCGGAGCTTGAAGTGGAACAAGATATGAAGGACCGCGAACACGGCCGTGATATGGAATACCTGAAAACCATCACGGAAACCGGAGGAGCGGATGTGGCAAAGGTGGTCAGTGAAGGCCGCGAGTACGGGAAGATGTCAGCAGCACAACTGGAAGCCCTTGCGAAGGTCAGACAGAGCGAGGCTATCGCAAAGGAAGACAAGGTCCGTTTTATGATGGATGTCGAGGACCGTGAGCGTGCTGACTCATACAGAAGACAGGAACTTGATGCCGCCCTGATGGGAGCTGCACATGACAAAATGTCACCCTCTGTCAGGAAATGTCCCGGTTGCGGTTCTACCGTACCTGCGGAAGCAGGTTTCTGTGGCCAGTGTGGAAGAAAGCTGTCGGAAAATCAATGATTCCCACAACTTTTGTTTTAGTTAATTCCTTACCCGAAATTATATAAAAACAAAGTACATACTGTTTTAAAAAACAAATGGGTGGCAAATGAAATCAAAACATATACGACACTCACTCATATTCTTCCTTATCATATCTTTTTTAATTCCGACCGCTGTGAGCTCTTCCGTTGAAGAGTACGACATACCACTTATGGAAGGCGAGTTTGCCGACCTGGGTTATGGCTACTATCTCAATGTGCTTGAGGTTGATACATATAGCGAAACCACGAGACTGACAATAACCTACTACGGAACCGTCCTCTCAGACGGATACTATAGTGCAGGAGACGATTTCTACTATGAGGATAATGCCCTCCTGCTTGAGTTCCGCATACGCGATATCTACACAGTTGATTATACCGATTATGTCCTGTTATCCGATTATGATTATTCCACAGACACAAGAACAACGGCAGAAACCAGAGATGCCAGTACCGATTACTATTACGATGACACTTATTCAGACAGTTCAGACGAAGATGCATTCCTTGGTTTGCTTACCCTGGTGATAATTATCCTGATCCCTATATTCATAATCAGGAAAGCCGGTAAGAAAAGGAAACAGAAAAAGGCTGCAAAGATGGCAGGACAGGCAGGATCCTTTACCGCAGCACAACAGACCAGCAGTGCTTCACCCAAAAAACAGGCTCCCGTTTCTTCAGGAACAAAGGATGTCGTGATCAAATCTGCAGTCCAGTACAAAGGTGCAAGCATCCTCTATAAGATAAAGGTCGAGAACCCATCACAGGAACCTGTCGGCGATATCCGGGTGACTCTCTTCGTGCCAGACGTATTCAGACTGAAGGAAGGGGATAAGACCATATCCATGCTCCAGCCCGGAGAGGGTAAGACGGTCACCTTCCATATACGTCCCACCGGAGAATGTGGCAATTGCATCATCTCAGGAAGTATACGCTACTATGATTACAGCAAGAAGAAGCATATCCAGCTGGACCTCTCCGATAAAATGGTCGATATAGTGTGTCCGGTCCTCAGGACGGTGGAGACCGACGAATACACATGGAGAGAAGATGTCAGTGATATGCTGATCGCCGAGGAAGATACCAGGGACCTGGATATACCTGCGGAGAATCTCTTTGACATGAGCACACGCATTCTCAAGGACATGAATCTCTATATGATCCCGGCAGAGGTCACATCCACACAACAACTTTTCACAGGTGTTGCACGTTTCTATGCCGAAGGTGTTTCCGGATTGAGATACGCAGCTTATGTGGAAGTCGTTGGTAAGCGTAAATCCCGCCTCATCATAAAGGCATGGGCTGAAAAGGAGGAGGCTCTCACCGGATTCTACCATAAGATCCTTGAGGAGATCGAGAAACGTACGGATGTTAAGCTGTTCGTTGATGACTCGGTGACAAACTACAATATCAACAATACCACAATATCCGACAGCGTAATACAGCGATCTAATATAGGCAACGGGAAGAACAAGTGTCCAAACTGCGGACATGAAACAAAAGCCGGTGAGAAATTCTGCATGAACTGCGGTGAAAAGCTTAGTGAATGAACTATAGTTTTTCACCTATTACTTCTTTTTTTGCTGTTTATGGATTGTAGAAAATTACTTATATACAAAAAGCATAGGAATTGTCGTTATGTTCAATAAAACATAACACTCCAAACATTACTACTCGAAATGTGCTATGGATGGAAGAACATGGCACATTCCATTCTTGTTTTAGGGTCAGGAAACTATTCTACAACACTACCTATTTAGTTCTGAGATATTTCGAACCCCGAAATTACCATTTAATAAAGATAGAAGCTTATAGCAGAATGCATATTCATGTTTTGAAAATGCATCCTGTAAACAAAAAGGTAAAGGGTCTGATACAATTATCAAGAGTTGAACTTCCATTCTCCGCCGGAGTATGTGTAGTAATGGGACAGATTTTAGCCCTGGGCAGTTTTGCATCTATTTCAGAAAGCATACTTGCTTTTATGTCAGTGTTTTTAATTTCAGCCTCAATACTGGTGCTAAATGACTATTTTGATGTTGAGACAGACAGGATCAATGCACCCCACCGGCCAATTCCTTCAAAACTTGTTACTCCGTCAGAAGCACTGATATTCTCATTGTTCCTCATGACCCTTGGCCTTATCTTTAGTTACCTGATAAGTCTCTTTGCTCTCTTGTTTGTGATCATCCTGACAATAATCGGGTTTCTATATAACAGGAGATACAAAAGGAGCGGTTTGCCCGGAAACATAATGGTAAGCCTTTCAGTAGGGATGACATTTGTTTATGGCGGCGCGTCCGTCGGATTACCATTCAACAATATCGTCTGGTTTTTTGCTTTGATTGCCGCATTAATAGACCTGGGAGAAGAAATTGCCGCTGATGCCATGGATATTCAGGGAGATAGTCTAATAGA
>JAALLQ010000391.1_pt1 | contig 10660 bp, 8 predicted proteins | sample 7245921 | NCBI WGS metagenome assembly JAALLQ01 (sample SAMN13049200, study PRJNA578106) | oil field metagenome | isolation source: filtered produced water from oil reservoir B7 | place: USA:offshore Texas | collected 2016 | reverse complement strand
AAGAGGATGCCTGTTTCAGATGTGCCAACCACGACAAAAACCATTATATAATGGATAAATGACAACTTTCCTCCCTTGTTTTTGTTTGGAACAGCACAAAGCAAACCGGAGAGGAAGCAGAAAAAAAATGAAAACGCTAAAGAATATGTTAAAATTAATAACAGGTCGCTCTCTATAGATAATAGTGCTGATGATATTGCAGCAGAAAATAACAAAGAAGCCACCAGCAACAATGCCGTTAAAGAGTATTCATAGAAATCTTTTTTTGTTGTTTTAGTGAGTTGAATTTTTGTATTCTTAAGGATCGAACATACAATTGGCGTTGCAATGAGGGATGCGCAGAACCGGCAATATGGCGTGCTTACAATATTCACTCCCTTTGGCCGGATTGACATAAAGCATTCACCCAACCATCCATTGCCCTGTTTTTATGTTGGCCGGATAGGCACGAAAAATCCAAACAGAAGAAATAATCCACCCTATACCATACGACCCCAAGAAAAGGCGCATGGGCAAGGATTCAATCGCCGGAGCGAAATAGTAAGGGACCATCGCAAGACCACACAGCGTCAAAAAAATACACGTGAGATATTTGGAAATGCGCCCTCCCTTGGAGGTCAGAAAGCTGATAACGACAAGAAAAGCTGAACTCAAAATGGGAAAAATCATCCAGTAAACAGGATATTCCTCCCTGACGAATGCGATCAGCTTGAATGCAGATGGTATTATATAACTCAGAACAATAACGGATAAAATTGCTTTTTTCATATTGTTTCTCCAGCAGAACGGCTGCGTTGATTCAACACAGCCGTTCCACGTCATCTATTTTTTACCGATTTTGCTTTTCGCCTTGTCAACGTAGTGTTCCACAGCACTGTCATCGGTTTTAAAACGATATGTGCCAAGCACGGCATCCCAAAAGCCGAAGTTGTTGGCTTCTTCCTCAAGGCTCTGGCGCATCTTCCAATCATTGTTATCCGAATAGTCCGCTTTCTTGTCGCGCAATCCCTTTTGGACATTTTTACGGGTTCCCAGTGCGGAAAAGGGTGTCCCAAGACCAGGAAAATATTCCGTAATAGGCCGTCCTTTAGGGATTTCCTCTCCATATTCATTGGTCCACAACCCTACCGGGTCCACCCCGTTCACCGGATCGTCCAGACAATACCCGTACCAGTCGGGATCGCCGCCCGCGTCGCCCAGGGGGTCGGGGGCGGTCCAGCGGCCCGTGTCCGGATCGTAGTCGCGCCAGCCGAAGCGGACCAGGCCGGTGTCCGGATCGGACAGGCCGCCCGCAAAGCCCAGCGGCACGCGCAGGGCCGGGTCGGAATCCCACAGAATATTGCCGAACGGGCCGTATTGAATGGACTTTACCACGTTTCCGGTCGGGCTAACAACCGCCTTGAGCGAACCGACCTGATCGAAATGCAGCCTGTATTCCGCGCCGTTGACCGTGGCCGCGTGCGGGACCCGGTCGTCGTCGTAGTGGAACCGCCAGTCGTTGGCCTTGTCCCGGAACCGGCCCAGGCGGAGGAAGTCGAGCCACTCGTAGCGTTCCTCTTCCGTCCCGCTGACCAGCTTGGCCGCGCGGCGTCCGTTCGCGTCGTGGTTGTAGACGACCTGCCTGCCGTCGGGCAGGGCCGCGCCGAGCAGCCGGTAGTCGCTTGAGTAGCGGTACCGGGTGGTCCGGCCGCCATGGATACGCGCCGAGCGGAAGCCGTTGTCGTCGTGCTCGAAGCGCGTATCCTCCACCGAGAGCAGCCGGTCGTCGTCCGTGTAGGCGTAGGTGCGCGCGAACGGTTCGCGCCCGACCGCATAGTCCGCGCTGCGGCGGCCCCTGTCGTCGTAGTCGAAGTCCTCGCACCACCCCGTGTCGCCAATGACCGATGTCAACCGCCCCTCGTCGTCATATTGGAACTCCCAGGTCTCGCGGCGGCCGTCGATGCGTTCGGTACGCGAGGCGATGCGGCCGTTTGGGGCCGTGTCGAGTTCCAGAAAATAGGGGGCATCCCCGGCCCGGCGTTCGAGGGGCGACTTGCCGCCCCATTCGCCGGGCTTGTTTTCCTCGCCGAAATGGTGGTTCCAGGAAAACCCGCAGCCGTCGTGCCGGGGCCGCCACGCCGCGGGCTTGCGCAAGCGCCACCAGTGGAAGTTCGTGCGTTCGCCCTCGTATTTCCTCGACAGTTCGCCCACGCGGCGCACGGGCTCGAAGGTGTTGTCCGCGTATTGAATCCAGTGGCGTTCGTAGGCCCCGGTCACGGGGTCTCGGGAGAATCGGCAATAGCGGTCCGTCATGGGGTCGTTTCCGAGCATGTTTCGCTCCTTGTTGTTGGTGGTGGATGTACGGCGTCCGGGCCGCTCCCGGACGGTCCGGGCCAGCATACCCCCGGTTTCGGGCCGGACCTGGTTTTGTGCGTGAATGGATGCTAAAAGGACTTTATGGGAGAAAATTCGCGCTTGACATGGTTGGGGAACCGGCCCGCCGGCGGGGGGCGGAAAGGGACCGTTCGCGGACCGGCCGGAGACGTTCGCCGGGCGATTTGCCGTTCACCGGGTGGATTATGACCGTTCATGGAAAAAGGGAGGTGCGCGTGGTGCGCTTTTAATAGGGATAAGGTGTCCGCCGCAGACGATCGTGTGGGGCGCGGCGGGCCATCCGTTATGACGTACAGCAATATCAGGAGAATCCCGAGATGACCGAAGAAGAAAGGAAAATCGAAAGCCTGCAGAAAGCCGGGCGGATATTTCAGCCCGATGCGTCCATGCAGGCTCAGGCCTGGATCAAGAGCATGGAGGAGTACGAGGCGGCCAATGAAAAGGCGCTGAACGATCCCGAGGGGTACTGGGGCGACCGGGCCAAGGAGCTGCTTTCCTGGTTCTCGGACTTCGATTCGGTCCTGGAGGCGGACTACGACAAGCCCGAGTTTAAGTGGTTCTCGGGCGGCAAGACCAACGTCTCCTACAACTGCCTTGACCGCCACCTGGAAAACGGCCGCCGCAACAAGGCCGCGATCATCTGGCAGGGCGAGCCCGAGGAGGACGTCCGGGTATACAGCTACCAGATGCTGCACACCGAGGTCTGCCGGTTCGCCAACGTGCTCAAGAAGAAGGGCGTCAAGCGCGGCGACCGCGTATCCCTGTACATGCCCATGATCCCGGAGCTGGCCATTGCCATGCTCGCCTGCACCCGGCTGGGCGCGCTGCATTCCATCGTGTTCGCGGGTTTTTCCTCCATCGCGCTCCAGTCCCGCATTGAGGACGCCGAGGCCACGGTGCTGGTCACCGCCGACGCGGTCCTGCGCGCGGGCAAGACCATCCCGCTCAAGCCCAACGCGGACGAGGCCCTCAAGGACTGCCCGTCGGTGGAGCAGTGCATCGTGGTCAAGCGCGGCGGCAACGAGGTCGAGATGGTCGAGGGCCGCGATTCCTGGTGGCACGACGAGATCAACGCCGACGACATCACCAGCGACTGCCCCTATGAGGAGATGGACGCCGAGGACCCGCTGTTCATCCTCTATACCTCCGGCTCCACCGGCAAGCCCAAGGGCGTGCTGCACACCACCGGCGGCTACCTGACCTACGCCGCCCACACCACCCAGTGCGTGTTCGACGTCAAGGACGACGACGTGTACTGGTGCACCGCCGACGTGGGCTGGATCACCGGCCACTCCTACATCGTCTACGGCCCGCTGGCCCTGGGGGCCACGTCCGTCATGTTCGAGGGCGTGCCGAGCTGGCCCAAGCCGGACCGCTTCTGGCAGATCGTGGACAAGTTCAAGGTCAACATCTTCTACACCGCGCCCACGGTCATCCGGGCCCTGATGCGCGAGGGCGACGAGTGGACCCGCAGGTACGACCTCTCCTCCCTGCGCGTACTCGGCAGCGTGGGCGAGCCCATCAACCCCGAGGCGTGGCTCTGGTACCACAACAACATCGGGGGCGGCAGGCTGCCCATCGTGGACACCTGGTGGCAGACCGAGACCGGGGGCATCATGATCTCGGCCCTGCCGTACGCCACCCCGCTCAAGCCCGGCTCGGCCACCCGGGCGCTGCCGGGCGTTTCGGCCAAGATCGTGCGGCGCGACGGCTCGCCCGCCGACGCCAACGAGGGCGGGCACCTGATCATCGACAAGCCGTGGCCCGGCATGCTGCGCAACGTCTGGGGCAACCCGGAGCGCTACAAATCCACCTATTTCGCCGGATTTCCCGGGGCCTACGAGGCGGGCGACGGCGCGCGCATGGACGAGGACGGCTACTTCTGGATCATGGGCCGCCTGGACGACGTGATCAACGTGTCCGGCCACCGCATGGGCACCGCCGAAATCGAGTCCGCCCTGGTGGCGCACAAGGACGTGGCCGAGGCCGCGGTGGTGGGCATGCCCCACGACGTCAAGGGCGAGACCATCTATGCCTACGTCACCCTCAAGTCGGGCATCGAGCCCGACGACGACGTGATGAAGGACCTCAAGGTCTGGGTGCGCAAGGAGATCGGGCCCATCGCCACGCCCGAGTTCATCCAGTTCGCCGACGGGCTGCCCAAGACCCGATCCGGCAAGATCATGCGCCGCGTGCTCAGGAAGATCGTCGAAGGGTCCGACGAATTCGGCGACACCTCCACCCTGGCCGATCCGTCCGTGGTCACCGATCTGGTCGAAGGCAACCGGGATCTGGTCGCCTAACCGGCGCGGAACAATGAAGTAAACGACGGGACCGGCGTGGGAAACCGCGTCGGTCCCGGTGCGTCCGGGTGTCGGCGGTCCGGCCCGGCCCATAATAAACGGGTTGTGTTTTTTCCGGAAATCTGCACTCTGTTCCCATCACCCTTATAAAGGAACGTCATGAGAAACAGAAGGCAACCGCTTGTTGTCGGCATCCAAACCCTGATTCCGGCGCTGTGCGCGGTGTGCCTCCTCCTTGCCGCGCCCCTGGCGGCCGATGCGGCCCACCGCCGGGACAACCACTTCGTGGCCATCGTTTTGAAGGACTTCCCGCCCCTGTACATATCCGACGATGAGGGGCGGTTCTCCGGTTTCGCCATCGACGTCCTGGTGGAGGTGGCCGAACGGGCGGGATTCAGCTACGAAATCATGGCGGTGGAGAACTGGGGCCAGGCCATGGAAGCCCTGGAGTCCGGTCGCGGCGACTTCATCCCGGGCATCGGCGTGAGCCGGGCGCGGGAGGAGCGGTTCCTCTTTTCCGACGTGTTCGAGACCGTTCCCCTGACCTGTTTCGTGCGGGCCGAGACCCACGGCATCGAGTCGGTGAACGACCTGAAGGGCCGCCGCACGGCGGTCATCGACCGCAGCGCGGCCCAGACCACGCTGGGCAAGCGCAAGGGCATGCTCCTGACCCCGTACAACTCCATCGACGAGGCCCTGTTCGGCCTGTTGGCGGGCAAGGTGGACGCCTTTGTCTTCCCCGAACCCGTTCTCATGCGCAAGGCCGCCGAAATCGGCGTGGAAGGCCGCATCAAGGCGGTCGGCCCTCCCGTGTTCGAGCTCAAGCGCGGGTATCTGTTCCACATGGACAGGGAGCCGCTGCGCGATCGGGTGAACGAGGCCCTGCGCTCCCTGGCGGGGTCCCCGGAGTTCCGGCAGATATACTCCCGCTGGTGGATCAAGCCCGTTCCCTTCTGGACCATCCAGAAGGTGGCCCTGGCCGCGCTTCTGCTGCTGGTGCTGGTCATCGTGGCCTTCGCCCTGTGGCGCTGGCGGTCGGTCTCGGCCCTGAACCGCCGGCTCCACCGGACCATGGAGGAACGGCTCCAGGCCCAGGAGCGGCTCCAGGCGAGCGAAAAGCTGCTCAACAAGGCACAGGAGCTGACCACGGTGGGCAGCTTCGAGCGCAATCTGTCCACGGGCCGCGCCACCTGGTCCGACGCCCTGTTCAAGCTGTTCAACCTGCCCCCGTCCCAAGAGGTCCCGTCGCTGGAGGACTTCCTGCTCCTGGTCCATCCCGAAGACCGGGAGCGGTATATGCAGGGCGTCACCAGGGCCACGCCGGAGAGTCCCAGCGATTATTTCGAGTTTCGCTTCAAGCCCGTGGGCGAGTCCGGGTACCGCTACGCCACCTGCCTGTTCACCTACGAGTTCGCCGGGGACGGCTCGCCCCTGCGGCGCGTGGGGGCCATCCAGGACATCACCGACCGCAAGGGCATCGAACAGGAACTGCGCGAGGCCAAGGACAAGGCCGAGGCGGCCAGCCTGGCCAAGAGCGAGTTTTTGGCCAACATGAGCCACGAGCTGCGCACCCCGCTCAACGGGGCCATGGGCATGCTCCAATTGCTGGAGGCGGAAGGGCTCGACCCGGAACCCGCGGACTACGTGGGCACCGCCTTGTCCTGCTGCCGGAATCTGACCGCGCTGATTAACGACATCCTCGACCTGTCCAAGGCGGAGGCCAACAAGCTGGTCCTGTCCATGATCGACTTCAGCCCGGCGGACCTGCTCGAATCCGTGCGCGAGACCTTCGTCATGCTCGCGGCGGAAAAGCGGATCGGCTTCGAATTCGCCATTCCCGACGACCTGCCCGAGTGTCTGGTCGGCGATCCCGCCCGGTTGCGGCAGGTGCTCTTCAACCTGGTGGGCAACGCCATCAAGTTCACCGATTCCGGGTCAGTGACCGTGGAGGTGGCCACCCTGGGCGACAGGGAGGACGGCATATGCCGGTTCCTCTTCTCGGTCCGCGATACCGGCATCGGCGTGCCCGACGACATGGTGGACCGCATCTTCGGCGCCTTCACCCAGGTGGACGGGGCGTACACGCGCCGGTTCCAGGGCACGGGGCTCGGCCTGCACATCGTCAAGCGCCTGGTCTCCCTCATGGACGGCAACATCAGCGTGGAGTCCGAGCGCGGCAAGGGCACCTCGGTCCATTTCGTCCTCTCCCTCATGGCGGTGGACAGACCAAAGCCCCTGGGCGGGAAGCTCTCCCCCCGGGCGTTGCCGGCCCCCATCCCCCGGCACATCCTCATCGTGGAGGACGAGCGCGTGAACCTGCTGGCCCTTTCCCGCTTCGTGGAACGGCTGGGCCATCGCCACACCTGTGCGGTCAACGGGGAGGAGGCGGTGCGCATCCTGGAAGAGAAGGACATCGATTTGATTCTCATGGACATCCAGATGCCGGTCATGAACGGGGTGGAGGCCACCAAGGCCATCCGTGGTCGCGACTCTCTGGGCGAAAAGCGCAAGGTGCCCATCGTGGCCCTCACCGCCCACGCCATGAACGGCGACCGCGAGGCCTTTTTGGCCGAGGGCATGGACGGGTATCTGGCCAAGCCGGTGTCCATGGACGACCTGGCCGCCGTGCTGGCCGAATTTTTCGCCGACCGGACGTGAAGAAGCCGCCGCACCAGGGGCGCGGCGGCTTCTTCTCGGCGGCGAAGGCCGGGCGGGCTATTCCAGTCCCCGGCTCTCCCTGTATGTCTCCCACTCCTCGTGGGTCACCGAACCGTTCTCGTCCCGGTCGGCCACGTCGAAGACCGTGGCGTCGCCGCTGGAGAAGGCCACCAGGAACTCGCCCTTGGACATGACGCCGTCCTGGTCCGCGTCCAGGGAGTTGAAGCAGACGTTGTAGTTGGTACCGGCCACGGCGGCGGCACACAGCAGCACCGCCAGCGTCGCGGCGAACAAGATTTTTTTCATTGCATTCTCCCTTCAGCGGTTATCCTTCGATGAATCCGGTCATGACCTTGATGAATCTGTCCAGGGCCTCCTGCGAGTCCGCGCCTTCTTCCAGGGATTCGGCGTGGCACATGAGCAGGTAGCGTTTCAGGATCAGCTTGTTGGCGGACTGCAGGGCGCTGCGCACGGCCCTTACCTGGGCCAGGATGTCCTGGCATTCCTTGCCCGCCTCGATCATGCCCTGGATGCCCCGGACCTGTCCCTCGATGCGTTTCATGCGGGAGAGGACGTTCTTTTTGATTTTTTCCTCTTCGCTCATGCTTTCGGTCATGGCGTTGCTCCTTGCGCCCGCTACGGGCTTTGGCGGCCTGGGCCGGTCGCTACCCTACGCTCGTAGGGTATCCGGCGCGGGCCGCAATGCGGCGAACCCAGTACGCCTTCGGTCCGGCCCCGGAATCGGCGGGGCTATGCCGCCAGGCCGCGCAATGCGGGCGTTTGGGCGGCCTAGACCGATCCAGAAGTGCCCGAACTCCCCGGTGGTGTCCAGTACAATCGCCGTCACCACAGCCGGTCGCCGAAGGCGCGGTGCAACCCGGTGTGGTTGATGCGGTCCACGGTCTTTTCGATGTCGTAGGCGACCCGGCGCAGTTCAAGTTCGCGCGTGTCGGTGTCGTAGAGCACGTACTTGGCGCGGTTATCGCCGTCGCGCGGCTGGCCCACGGCCCCGATGTTCACCAGGTGGCGGCGGTCCGCCTCCAGTCTGAACGGCTCCGGGGGAAACGGGGCCTCCTCGGACATCCCGCCCTTGTGCGCGTAGCGCCGCAGATCGTGGGTGTGCCCCACGAAGCATACCGGTTCGGGGTATCCGGCAAAGACCTCGTTCAGGCGGTTGCGGTGTTTCCACAGATACTCGGTCACCGAGTCCGGCGGCAGCCCGTGCACCATGCGGCAGCCGTGCGCCACAATGGATTTGTGCCGCGTTGTCAGCCATTGGTAGGTCTCTTCGCTGATGGCCTCGCGGGTCCAGCGCAGGGCGTCCGCCGCGGGTTGGTTGAACCCCCGCAGGTAGTGGATGTTGATCAGCCCCTGCTCGTGGTTGCCCATGGTGCATTCCACGCCGCGTTCGCGCAGCAGGTCCACGCACTCCTGGGGCTGCGGGCCGTAGCCGATCATGTCGCCCAGGCAATAGCGTTCTTCCGCGTCCCGGCCGTCCAGGTCGCGCATGACCGCCTTGAGGGCCTCGAAATTGGCGTGGACGTCGGACATCACGGCGATGCGGGTCATGGCCGGACTCTACCTCTTCCCGGTTCCTTGGGCAAGGAAAGGGCCGACGTCCTCTCGCCCGGGCCTGCCCCCGGAAGGAGAGTGACGGAGCGGGGGCGCGCATGTAGGGTGCGGTATCGGTCCACCCTGTAGAAAAGGAAAACAACATGCGCGACGACTGGTGCCGGGAAGCGTTCCCCATTGCCGGTGAGCAGGCCTACCTGAACAACGCGGCCACCGTGCCCATGCACCTGGACGGGACGCGGGCCGTGAACGAGTACCTGAACGACCGTCAAAGGCTCGGGGCCGGGGCCACGCCCAAGTGGAACGGCCGCTGCCGGGACGTGCGGGCCAAGCTGGCCCGGCTGGTGGGGTGCCGGGATGCGGACATCGCGCTGACCTCGGGCACTTCCCACGGGCTGAGTCTGGTGGCCGCCGGGCTCGACTGGCGCGACGGCGACGAGGTCGTGGTCATCGCTCCGGACTTCACGGCCAACCTCTACCCCTGGATGCATCTCGCGGACCGGGGCGTGACCGTGCGCGTGGTGGAGCGCTCGGCGGACGGCTCCTTCTCTCCGGAGCGCGTGGTCGCCGCCTTCACCCCGGCCACGCGCATGCTGGCCGTCACCTCCGTGGATTTCCACACCGGCTTTTACGCGGACCTGCCCGCTCTGGGCGCGCTCTGCCGGGAGCGTTCGGTTCTTTTCGGGGTGGACGCCATCCAGAGCCTGGGCGTGGCTCCCCTGGACGTGGCCGCCATGCACGTGGACTTTCTGGCCTGCGGCGCGCACAAGTGGCTTCTGGGCAGCCAGGGCGGCGGGTTCCTCTATGTCTCCGAAGCCCTGCGCCCGCGCGTCCGGCCCACCATCCTCGGCTGGAACAGCGTCCGGAACCCGGAAGCCTACGCCGTGGAGCACGAACTGCGCGAGGACGCCGGGAAATACGAGCCGGGCACGCCTCCCTACCTGGTCATGGCCATTCTGGAGGCGGGGCTGGACATGCTCCTTTCCCTGGGCGTGGATAACGTGCGCCACCGGGTTCTGGCCCTGACCGACGCCGCCCGCCACGGCGTCGAGGACCTGGGATGGCCGGTGGTCACCGTGGCCGATCCCGAGCGCCGCGCCGGCATCCTGACCTTCACCCCGCCCGGCGACCCCGAGACCCTGCTTGCCCATCTGGCCGAACGCGGCGTGATCGTGTCCGTCCGGCGCGGGGCCGTGCGTGTATCGCCCAATTTCTACAATAATCAGGATGACATAGACCGCCTGCTGGCCGCACTGGGCGACTGGCGGGGATAGACCGGCCTGTTGAGGTGTCCCGTTTCGGGGCGTCCTCTCGGCGCGGGGAGACCGGGTGTTGTGCTCGGCCGCGCGGGAGACAGGCCTGCCCGCCGGGGACTCCCCGGAGGCTATTCCTCGTCCTGGAGGCCGGTCAGGTCGCCGATGTCGTGGCCGAGTTCCTCGGCCTTGAGCACGCGGCGCATGATCTTGCCGGAGCGGGTCTTGGGCAGGTTGTCGCGGAATTCGATGGATTTGATCACGGCCACGGGGCCGAGCTCGTTGCGGATGGTCTTTTTCAGGTCCTTGATCATGTCGTCGTCGGCCGTGAAGCCTTCGTTGAGCAGCACGAACCCCTTGGCGGCCTCGCCCTTGATCTTGTCGGGCACGCCGATGACCGCGCACTCGCAGACGGCCGGGTGCGCGCCGAAGGCGGCCTCCAGCTCGGCGGACCCGATGCGGTGCCCGGCGATGTTGATGACGTCGTCGGCGCGGCCCTGT
>JAALLQ010000388.1_pt1 | contig 10753 bp, 9 predicted proteins | sample 7245921 | NCBI WGS metagenome assembly JAALLQ01 (sample SAMN13049200, study PRJNA578106) | oil field metagenome | isolation source: filtered produced water from oil reservoir B7 | place: USA:offshore Texas | collected 2016 | reverse complement strand
AGGAAAAACTCCTGTCATGGGCATTGCAATTTGATGTTGACTATATATCGAACCAGACATTTTTCAGACCGTATCCTCAGGAATTGGTATTGCGTTAACCAGAAAAGGAACCTGAGATAGTTTGATATGTATAGCAATATCATATTCTTCTGTTGCATTATACTGATTGATTATTATGTGACTATCAGGAGGGAAGTTAATATGGAAGGTCCTGATCAGGAAAATTTGGATGAGATTGAGAAACTGATGGTCCAGGATGATAAAGAAGAAGGGGAAACCATGCAGGTCTGCCCTGTCTGCGGAAGTACCGATCTCTATTATGAGGCTGGGGGAGTTGAGGGGCTGTATCACTGTAAGTATTGCGGATACATAGGTTCCTTTGTGGTTGATGCGAACGAAGAGATGGCCAGACTAATCAGAAAGGAATATGAAAGCGGTGCCACTGATATTCAGAGCTAGATGCTGCTATATCTGAAATATCATCCTTTAATTTAGAATGCAAAAGAAGCAGAAAAAAGATAATTTCAGGCATCACAGTCAGGTGATGCCTTGATGCTGGTGCTATAATTTAAGCTTAGAACTTAAGCAGCTGAAGCAAGAGGAAGAGCAAGCACCTCGGTCTTCCTGATCTCTACCCTTCTGAGCGGGTAGATGGTCTTTGCGTTCCTGTATATGTTTGCGGAAAGCTTGCCCATGATCGCTTCCTCGATGAACTGCTCGAAATTGAGTTCTGCAGCACGCTCGGTTACGATTTTGTCCATTACTTCCCTTATGCCCTTGATCTGGCTTGTTCTTGCCCTTTTAACAGTGAAGCAGATAGGCTTGACCCTGATGAGGTAACCGTCCTTGGTCTTTACATCGAGGTTGTTGTCAATCCTTGAGGTCTGGCGCTTGACAATGGAACGCAGGTAGTCGGTTGTGATTTCGTGACCGATAAATCTGGTGTTGGCAACATCACCGTTAACATCGCTGATCTCGAGCTTGATCTTTGTGTTGTGCTTTGTGAAATCATTGGCAATCTCACCAACGGTTGTCTCAACGACACGTCCGATAAGCTGCTCTGGCTCTTCTGCAGGGCTTACTCCGATGTTTGTCCTGCTGATGAATTCAGGTGTTTCTACGTTATACCAGGTCTTTGTTTTCCATTTGTCTAATTTTCTCTGTACTTTCTTTGCCAAGAAATTCCTCCGAATGAATGTGATTCTGTGTGATATATGAAATTAAGTGATCAATTAAGTGTTCAACGGGCTATCGCTATATGAATAATGATTATGTACACTAGATTGGCTCTCTATACAAGTCATATCCATATATAAATAAATCGGTTAGCACCTCGATTAAACCTCAGGACAGGTAAATATCAATAGATAAGTATTTTTCCTTTTATCTTTTCCGCTTATATCAGATTTAAAGTGACTCTTGATCTGCTTTATGTGCTAATATTCTTATTGTTTTCAATCCAGTTTTAGCAAAGTATTTATATTGCCTATCGGAATAAAGTTGCTTGTGTCCTAGTGCTGTTAAAGGCTAATAACTGAGTGTTGATCATTATGCATCCCAAGGAATATTTTGTCCCGAAACTGATAGAAGCAGTTCTGAAATATGATGAAAATAAAGTAGAAGAAATTGCTCTTGATGCACTTAGTGCGGGAACAGATCCTGTCATACTGGTAGAAGAAGGACTCAGTGTTGCCATGAAACGGGTAGGAGAGATGTTCAGTAAAGGGAAGTTATACCTTCCGCATGTGATTGCAGCTTCAGAAGCAATGAATGTCGGGGTAAGGGCTCTTCTGCCAGCTCATGAAGAATATGTTCCAATGAGTGGATTCAAAGCTACTGTCATGATCGGGACCATTGAAGGGGATATTCATTCAATAGGAAAAGATATTGTTGCTGCCTCACTTCAGATCGCAGGCTACAGGGTAATTGATCTTGGGATCGATGTTCCCGTTGAAGAATTTACTGAAAAGGCGTTGGAACTGTCTCCAGATGTAGTTGCCACATCGGCTCTCATGAATATAACCATGGTAAATCAGCAGGTACTGGAAGAAAAGTTAAAGGATACCGGTATCCGGGACAGGCTGAAAACTGTCGTGGGCGGTTCTCCTGTAAGTGATGAATGGGCTCTTGAGATCGGAGCGGATATATATGGTGCTGATGCTTCCGATACTGTGGAAAAACTGAACGTTTTGTTTTGTTCTGCAAAAGAAAGTATACTCATTGAGGACAGAGAGAAATGTAGGGCAGTCCGAATCGGTGAATTTGCAAGCGGTTGAGCCTATAAAAAAAATATAAGGGCAGAATTACCATTCAACTGCGCCTTTAGTATGCTTCATTCGTGTTTTCAAGCTTTTTCTGCCCTGTGTCGAACATCGGTATCTCCATTTCCAGGTACCAATGCTGCATGAACGTGAGCATATGATATTTCAGGAAAACCTTTCCGGGCATCTCTACGATTGATATTATGAATATCAAAAACAAGAGTTCCAGGAACACAATTATACCTGCCATACTCCATATAATAATACTAGGATCGGACAATACCGGCTCGAATATGTAGTATAATGCCAGATCGACTATTCCCAAAACGACCAAAAGAATTACAGCAACTATTATTGCTACGATTCCTACTGCTATACCGACCGCTATTCGCAATACTGCTCTTCCTATCCAGTAGAGAACTATCTGTTTCCAATCATTCCTGAATGTTCGCAATACCCGGGAAAATGCTGCAGATATGCTTTTTGAACCGTACATTGACACGGGTATGGACAGGTTTATGAAAGAATTTAATGCACCGGATATAACTGCTGCCATTACTATGGCTACAGCCAGTAAAAGTAAAGAAAACATGAAGCCAATCCACGACTCGCTTCCGGCAGTTCCTATCATCAGCATAAATACGGGAAGAACCATTATTATTGCCAGGAAAATGACTGCAACTGCAACCAGAAGGCGGAACATAAAGAGCCAGAAACCTTTGCCTAGGTAGCTGCGAAAATATTCCCGGAGCTTGACTTCGTTGCTGACCAGGGAATCTACAAAAACGTATTCCATAACATTCCTGATGTATGCGAACAAAATAAGAACTACTATCAGAAGGATGATTGCTGTTACTATCAGACTGAAATATTGGTCTGATGTTACAAAATTAACAAAACTATCAAAGGCGGAAGAAAGCTCAGCATTCATTTCCGGATCGTCAAAAGATCCACCTGATCCTGTGCTGTTACTCAGGAACGGGCTCTCTGCTCCGAGGAATACTATTAATGCGAGTTTCATCCATTTCCAGAAATCAAATGGCTCAAGAAGGTTCTTTTTTGTTCTTTTGAAGGCACTGCCTACTGCATCAACCACATACCAACTCATATAAATAAATATACAATGTTTCTATATGAATTTATTGTTTTTGTATAATGTTTGATCTATAGCAGATAGTTTCTGGTTATAACAAAAACTTTTTATCGATAAACTACATGTCAGCCACATTCACAATTGTGAATGATCAATAATGTAAAACTCATTGGCTGAATTAGCAATATGATAAGCCGATTAGCAACTCATTGTTAATAGGTGAGTTATTTAGTAAAACAGCCATTTTATCTTAATTATTACAAACATCTGGAAGGACTAAAATGAAAAATTCATTAAAATCGATCAGGGAAACAAAACCACTGGTTCATCACATCACTAACTGGGTAACGATATACGATTGCGCGAATATGACACGGGCGTTTGGTGCGCTCCCGGTTATGGCTCATTCCCGGGAAGAAGCAGCGGATATGACAGCAATTGCATCCGCTCTTGTACTGAATATCGGGACCCTGACAACTGACCTGATAGATGCTATGATCATTTCTGCAAAGGCTGCGAACGAAAAGAACATACCTGTGGTACTTGATGCAGTGGGGGTAGGTGCCACCGGCTTCCGTGATGATATGGCTGCAAAGATACTGGATTCAGCCCGGGTTGATATCATCAAGGGTAATTACTCCGAAGTTGCCAGGCTTGCCGGTGAGGACGCCCGGACCAGAGGTGTCGAGGCGACATCCATTGATGCAGACCCTAAAATAATTGCTAAGGAGTATGCGGACTCAAGATCATGCGTGGTAGTCATGACCGGAAAAGAGGATGTCATCAGTGATGGAAAAAGAGTATTTATCGTAAAGAACGGACATGAATCAATGGGTTCCATCGTCGGGACCGGCTGTATGGCAGCTTCTGTGATAGGAACTTTTGCTGCGGTCAATCCTGACTATTGTGATGCTGCAAAAGATGCATTGTGCTATTTTGGAATAGCGGGAGAACTGGCTTCAGGAAATTCCGATGGTCCGGGTACCTTCAAAATGCATTTCTATGACGAGGTAGCCGGGCTTTTTGATGAGAAAGCACAGGCAAAGCTGAATTTTAAGGAATACTGACCCGGCTACAATGGCAGCCGTTCAATATCTTTTACAAAAAGTGGGAAGCTGAAAATGAACACTAAAATATCCCTGCTCGAGATGATCGATTTTTATCTTGTCACCGATTCCGGCCTCTCAAAAAAAGGCACAGTTTCAGACGTGGAATGTGCTGTTGCAGCAGGATGCCGGATCGTGCAGTACAGGGAGAAGGCCGGAACTACGAAGGATATGATACTTGAAGCGTCACAGATCAAAAAAATATGTGGCAGTGAGGCGATATTTCTGGTGAATGACAGGGTCGATGTTGCTCTGGCGGTGGATGCCGACGGGGTCCACATAGGCCAGGATGATATGCCAATAGATATTGCAAGGCAGCTTCTGGGTCCTGATAAGATCATCGGCCTCACAGTCCATGATCTTGACGAGGCTATGGAGGCTGAAAGAAAAAGTGCCGATTATGTGGGTCTGAGCCCCATATTTGATACTTCCACCAAAAAGGATGCCGGGAATGGCATTGGTCCTGAAAGCATCAGGGCTGTGAAGGATGCTATAAGCATCCCTGTTATTGCAATTGGCGGGATTGACAAGGAGAACTGCGTGAGTGTTGTTCGGGGAGGCGCCGACAGTCTTGTAGCCATCTCTGCGGTTGTGTGCAGTGAGGATGTAGAAAGTGAAACAAGGAGTTTTATTGATACTATCCGGAAAACAAAACTGGGTATGTAAGAATCCTGAACGATGACCGTTGAACTTTATTAAAAAAAAGAAAAAGGAAAAATAGAACTTATCAGATCGGGTAGAAGCGAACCTGAACAAGTTTGCTTCCGTGGTTGTCATACTGCCAGAAGTAATCCGTCCCATCGGAAGGGTATATCAGTGAATCATAGTTTGTCAGACCTGTAAGGTAATCGAATACCCACATCTCTTCATTCTCTTCAAACAATCCCTGTTCTGTAAGGTTATCCAGGTAACCGACGGTATCAGGTTCTTCTGTAGCATCTACATAGAAAAGGTCTGTAGCATCCGTCCATCCTGCTTTTTTGCTTTTGGAAATTTTTACATCACCAACATCAAAGTAGTATGTGTCGTTGCACTTTACCCATCCGATGATGTCTGTGTATCCTCCAGGTTTGCCTTTTGCAGCAATATAGACATTATACTTGCCCGGAGCAAGCTGGAATGCTGCTTTGCCGTCATCAAATGCATTTCCGTCAAGGACAGCAAATTCATCTCCCTGTGTCATCTCTATTGTTATACCGGAAAGTACGGTCTCATTTCCTTCATCATATACGGTGAAATTAAAGGAACTTGTGTCCTCGGGAACAAACATTGTATGCCTGTCTCCGTTGTCATAACTGCCGCCGCCGTTCCAGTCTATTTTTTTGCCGATGATGTTCAGGTTGTAGTGTTCTCCGTTAAAATCCACTCCCGGTTTTGCTGCTGCACCTACCGATACCATCAATCCGGCGCATATAAGTACCACTGCAATGCCCAATACTAATATTTTTGTTTTCATCTGATCTCCCTGTATGTTTATTTTTTTTAGGCTTTGCTGAATCTCTCACCGTAATTTTACCGGTAATCTGACACATTATCAAGTATGTAGCTTGATCTTCCCCTCACTTTCTGCTTTCGACTGTCAGATTTGAGATTTTTTTCAGAGCCTTACTTCAATGGCTTGATGAACACGTACATGTGTATGGTGTGCACATATGTTCCAAAAATTTGTTTAATCGAGTGCTAATGGGAAATTTTATGGTCATTCTTGTTTAAAATTGTGTAGTAGTATGCTCATATTGCTTTACAGAGTATACTAAAATTATTGAACTAGTAGGTGCTGGATATATTTATTCATTATTGGGTTTCATTATAAATATTTATATAAAATGTGGTCATAAACTTCGCCAAAATCATTCATGGAAACCTTGATTTTTCGTGAAGACTGTAACGAAAGATGAGAATTACGGTGGACCGGGTATCTATGAGCCAGAACCAGAATCCAGAGCAAAAAGCCAGAGATATAATTGATGAAAAACTCGACGATGCTGGCTGGAAAGTGCAGGATCGAAACAAGATCGACTGGAACGTCTCATCCGGAATTGCAGTAAGAGAATACTGGACTGATGTTGGGCCTGCGGATTACGTTCTTTTTGTTGATAAAGTGCCTGTAGGGATTATTGAGGCAAAAAAGGAAGAAGAAGGGTGCAAATTAACAGTTGTGGAAGAGCAGTCAGCTGAATATGCTTCCAGCAAATTGAAGTATCTGGACAATGACCCGCTTCCCTTTGTTTATGAAAGCAATGGGGAGCTTACAAGGTTTACAGATTATCGCGACCCAAAACCACGGTCCAGACCAGTTTTTTCTTTCCACAGGCCCGATACTTTCATAGCATGGCTCAAAAACGATAAGTCACTCCGATCCCGGTTGATGAATATTCCGGAGCTTGGAATACAGGGGCTGCGTGATTGTCAGGTCAAGGCGATCATGAATCTTGAGGAATCATTTAAGGATAATCGTCCAAAGGCACTGGTCCAGATGGCAACAGGGTCTGGTAAGACATATACTGCTATTACATCTATCTACAGATTGCTTAAGTTTGCAGATGCTAAGAGAGTGCTTTTCCTTGTGGATACAAAGAATCTCGGAGAACAGGCAGAGCAGGAGTTTATGGCCTATGTTCCGAATGACGATAACCGTAAGTTCACGGAATTATATAATGTGCAGCGTCTGCGTTCCAATTTTATTGCTTCTGACAGTCAGGTTTGTATCTCCACTATCCAGCGTCTTTATTCGATACTGAAAGGTGAAGAGCTGGATGAGGAAATGGAAGAAGAGAATCCGGCTGAAAGGAAGGAATGGCAAAAGAAACCTGTGCCTGTAGCTTATAATAAAGATATACCAATTGAAACGTTTGATTTTGTGGTTATAGACGAATGCCACCGTTCCATATACAATCTCTGGAAACAGGTGCTTGACTATTTTGATGCTTTTCTGATAGGACTGACTGCCACACCTGATAAACGTACATTCGGCTTTTTCAATGAGAATGTGGTTAGTGAATACAGTCATGAGGATGCGGTTGCCGATGGGGTGAATGTAGGGTATGATGTATACACTATCGAGACCGAGATCACCAAAAACGGTGCTCAGATACAGGCCGGCCAGTATGTGGACCGCAGGGAGAAACTCAGTCGTAAAAAACGCTGGGAACAACTGGATGAGGACTACACTTACACAGGGAAGAAACTGGATAAAGATGTTGTCAACCCCAGCCAGATACGCAATGTAATAAAGGCATTCAGGGATAAGCTGCCGGAGATATTTCCCGGAAGGAATGAGGTTCCAAAGACGCTGATATTTGCCAAGACCGACAGTCATGCCGATGATATTATCCAGATAGTCAGAGAAGAGTTCAATGAAGGGAATGCTTTCTGCAAGAAGGTTACATATAAGGCAGAGGATGACCCGAAATCAGTACTTGCAGCTTTCCGTAATGACTATAATCCGAGAATTGCCGTGACGGTGGATATGATTGCCACCGGTACGGATGTTAAGCCACTGGAATGCCTGCTTTTCATGAGGGATGTGAAGAGCCGCAATTATTTCGAGCAGATGAAGGGACGCGGTACAAGGACCATTGAACTGGATGACCTGAAAAAAGTGACACCTTCGGTTGTTTCTGCCAAGACCCATTTTGTTGTTGTGGATGCCTCCGGTGTGACTAAATCGGTTAAAACCGAAAGCAGGGCTATGGAACGTAAGAAAGGTGTTCCCATGAAAGAACTGCTGGAGGCTGTGACCTTCGGAGCGGAGAGTGAGGACCTCTATGTTTCCCTTGCCAGCCGTCTGTCAAGACTGAACAAGCAGCTTACTGATGATGAAAGGGAGACCTTTACTGAGAAGGCAAATGGAAAGAACACCAACCAGGCTGTCAGGGACCTGCTCAATGCCTATAATCCGGATATAATTGAGGCAAAAGCCTTTGAGATCAAACAACGTGATCCGGAGATTCCCGAATCGGAACTGAAGACACAGGCCCAAAAGGAGCTCATAGATACTGCAAGATCGACCTTTACCGGGGAGCTTAACGAGTATATTGAAAATGTCCGCAGGGTGCATGAGCAGATAATTGATTCGGTGAACATTGACAGGGTCACCCGGGCTGAATGGGATAAGGATGCTGTGGCAAAGGCAGATGATCTTGTCGATGATTTCAAGGCGTATATGGAAGCCAATAAGGATGAGATCACGGCACTCAGTATCTTCTATGACCAACCCTACAGGCGCAGGGACGTGACCTTCAGGATGATAAAAGAGGTGATGGATAAACTGAAAGCTGAAAAGCCGCAGTTTGCCCCACACCGTATATGGCAGGCATACGAGCAACTGGAAGATGTCAAAGGTAATTCACCAAAGAACGAGCTTACAGCCCTGATCGCGCTTATCCGAAGGATCACCGGTATAGATCCGGTTCTAACAGCATACGACCAGACCGTGAACAGGAACTTCCAGGATTGGGTTTTCGGAAAACAGGCCGGAACCCTGAAGTTCACCGAGGAACAGATGGACTGGCTGCGTACGATTAAAAACTATGTGAGCAATAGCTTTCATCTGGAAATGGATGATCTTGACTATGCACCTTTTGACCGCCTTGGCGGTCGTGGCAGGATGTACCAGTTATTTGGTGATGAGATGACCGGGATTATTAATGAGATGAATGAGGCGCTGGCGGCTTGAATATGGATGAATGGATAGAGAGTATTCTTGCAGCCGGCGAAGGATACCATATTGAGTTCAAGGAGAGTCTTGATAAGTCGTTTGTGGAAGAGGTTTGCGCTTTTGCTAATTCCAATGGCGGTAAGGTTTTTCTTGGAGTTAGCGATAAGGGAATTATCAAGGGAGTTCAGACCGATAACAGTTTCAGATCAAGAGTGCAGGATTCCCTGAGACAGCTGCAGCCACAGTTAGATGTTAAGATCGAAGTGTATGACAATTTTATTGTTGCCGATGTGCCGGAGGGAAGCGAAAAAACTTATGCCTGCTCCAGAGGTTTCTTTCTTCGGAACGGGGCAAATTCCCAGAAGCTTAACCGTAATGAGATTATCGCTTTTTTCCAGAAGGAAGGCCGTATTTGTTTCGAGGAACTGAGGAATGACAAGGCTGATTTTGAGACGGATTTTGATGAGAGGGCGTTTCGTAATTTCCTGAAACTTGCAGGTATTACCAGTTCCATCGACCGGATGGATTTGCTTAGGAATCTGGATTGCATTACTGATGACGGAAAACTGAACAATGCCGGCGTGCTGTTCTTTGCAAAGGATATCGATTTCCTGCTGAATCATGCGATAGTGGTCTGTGTTCTGTATAAGGGAATCGAAAAAGTGAATATTCTTGACAAGAAAGATTTCAAGGAGAATATTGTTGAGAACATCGATAATGCTATCCTTTTTGTCAAAAGGCATACCAATGTGGAGTACAGGATTGAAAAGATCCGCCGTGAGGAAATTCCCGATATACCCGATATAGCCCTCAGGGAAGCTATTATCAATGCAGTATGCCACCGTGATTATTTTGACCGGGGTTCCAATGTGCTTGTTGAGGTCTTTGACGACAGGGTTGAAATATCAAATCCCGGCGGCCTGCCAAGTGGCCTGAAACCCTCTGAGTTCGGTACCCGGAGTGTTGCCCGCAATCCCCTTATTGCCTCCCTGCTGCATCGGATCGATTATATCGAGAAGGTCGGCACCGGGATAAACCGTATCAAGCAGGCTGTGGAAGAAAGTGATAAAGCATCGGTGGAGTTCTACTACGATGGTAGTTTTTCTGTGGTTTTCCGAAAACGCGATGCAAGTTCGGAGAAGACTGTGGAGAAAACTGTGGAGATAACTGTGGAGAAAACTGTGGAGAATTCCGCAGAAAAGATCATCGAAGCAATTAAAGAGAAACCTTCCATCACCACAAAAGAACTGACCAGGATTACAGGCCTATCCCGACGCGGAGTGGAGTGGAATATTGCTAAATTGAAAGAAGAAGGGCGTTTGAAGCGCATAGGACCTGACAGAGGCGGACACTGGGAAGTGATGGACCAATCTGAAAACTGAAATAATGAGTTTAAATCTCTTTTTTTCTGTGGCATAAACTGTGGTATAAACTACATTACTAATTTTCAGTTTGTGTAAGATACTTTATTTCAAAATGCTTTACTTCGGCTACATTAGCTCTGCTAAAAACAAGTTTAACTTTAATTAAGGTAATACTGATATATGAAAAAGGATTTTAGCAGAGGGCTGTAGCATTGGTGGCTAAAAAATGGCATTGGGACTAACACCAGATCAAATAATTGAAAAAAATG
>JAALLQ010000385.1_pt1 | contig 10849 bp, 14 predicted proteins | sample 7245921 | NCBI WGS metagenome assembly JAALLQ01 (sample SAMN13049200, study PRJNA578106) | oil field metagenome | isolation source: filtered produced water from oil reservoir B7 | place: USA:offshore Texas | collected 2016 | reverse complement strand
ATGGGAATACTTGTGGCCGGCTTGATGGGACTGGCCCTTACGGCTCCCATAAGCAGCGCGGCCCTGGGGATCATGATGGGGCTGGACGGATTGGCCGCGGGGGCGGCAACCGTAGGTTGCGCGGCACAAATGATAGGCTTCGCGGTGATAAGTTTCCGAGAAAATGGAATCGGAGGGCTTTTTGCCCAGGGACTGGGGACATCCATGTTGCAGATACCAAATATAGTTCGTAATCCCTGGATTCTTTTACCTCCCACCTTTGCCGGGGCTGTTCTGGGCCCCTTTGCCACCACTGTTTTTGCCATGAAAAATATCCCCATAGGTTCAGGCATGGGAACAGCCGGGCTGGTGGGGCAGTTTGCCACAGTTACGGCAATGGGATTTACAATGGAGGTATTGTGGAAGATAATAATACTTCATTTTGCCGGGCCTGCCTTGCTGGCCGGTATTGCAGCCGTGATAATGCGTAAAATAGGTAAAATAAACAGTGGGGATTTGAAATTGGACCTCTAATAAACAAAAATAAAAAAGGGAGCAAATTTTGATGAAATATGATAGTGTATTAAGCATAATAGGAAGTACACCCGTGGTTGACATCTCCATGTTTTCGCCCAATTCACGGGTAAAGATATGGGCCAAACTGGAAGGTGATAATCCCGGGGGATCGGTTAAAGACCGCACTGCCAAATATCTCTTTGCGGATGCCGAAGAAAAAGGGGTACTGGGGAAAGACCGAATTTTGCTGGAACCAACCAGCGGGAACACCGGGATAGCCCTGGCCATGATCGCGGCCGTAAAGGGTTACAAGTTTGTTGCTGTTATGCCGGAAAACGTAAGCGTGGAAAGACGTAAGTTGTTGGCAGCCTACGGGGCGGAGCTAATCCTAACGGATGGAGCAAAGGGAACCAACGGTTCCATTGAGGTTGCCAGGCAGATGGTAAAGGATAACCCTGTTTACTATATGTTTGACCAGTTTGAAAATAACGCCAACCCCAGGGCCCATTACGAAACCACCGGGGCTGAAATAATTGAGGATGTCCCGGATATCTGTGCCTTTGTTGCCGGTGTTGGCACCGGGGGGACCCTTACTGGAGCAGGCAGAAGGCTTAAAGAATACAATAGTTCCATAAAGCTAGTGGCCCTTGAGCCCGTCCGTAACAGTGGGGTGCAGGGATTGCGCAACATGGAAGATTACAAGCCACCGGTTTATGACGAAACACAGCTGGACGAAAAAATGATTATCCCGGACGAGGAATCCTTCCGGCTGGCCCGGGCCCTTTTTAAACAGGCCGGCATTTCCGCGGGGATATCCTCCGGTGCCGCCCTCTGGGGAGCCATGGAGTACGCCAAAAGGATGGAAAAAGGCACCATAGTGACAATTTTCCCTGACCGGGTAGACAAGTATATGTCCACCAGCCTTTTGGAATAACCCCCATGCCGCCGCATGGCGGCACCAGCAGAAGGATGAAATAAGTTAATAAGTTAATGGCCTGACTCCAATCTCAACAAGTTACTCTAGGGTGACCCGGTGATTTCCGGAGTAAGCGAAGCACTGAGTAGCGGCGCTCAGCCCGTCAAATCCCAAAAGCCATGACTCCTTAGGGCGTGAAGAAGAAGGCAAGCAGTCTGTGGCAAGCGGGTTTCAAAGAGGAACTTGTGCGCTCCACGAGAATAATTGCGGAGCGAACGAAGGAAACCACCGGGGCGCCCGCGCACTAAAAGTAACTTTATAAAGTGTTTTTTCAATTTAGATTACTGCTTAATTAATATGTCATCCACTCGGGGCTCCATTATGACCATTCAATGGCAACTCATTGCAGTTTGCCGGTAGGGGTAATACAATTAAATAAAATTTATGTGAATATTCTTAAATCTAAACTTCGGGCAGTTTAAACGGCGCAACATTTTAAGTGAGGTGTTTTATATGACAGCCAATGAAATTGTCCTTCATGTTAGAAAACTGGAAAAAGCTCTCGTTACACATCCCAATGTGGAAGACGCTGTAGTTCTCAGTGAAGAGAAGCCGGAAAGCGGTTATGTTCTGAAGGTGTTTGTGGAGCCCTCCTCAGATGATGCAAAAACCGAGGAGGAAATAAGGCAGTTCTGTTCCAGTCAGTCCAGTGCTTTGCCTACAGAAGTTATCTTTAGGGATATTCCCCGCACCCCCTCTGGAAAAGTAGCAAGACAGCAGCTTCTAATGGCATAGCAGTTTTTTCAGCTAGCAGGTCCTGTGATAGGACCTGTTATATTTTTTGTGAAGAGCTCCCTTGTGAAGCTCTTTTTTTATTGACGCCGGCAGCACAGGGTCATAAAATTTAACTTAGTACATAAAGGTGAGTATTCTGCAGCGAGGGGTAATATCATGGAATTTATATTTATTTGTTTAGCCGCGGGTGGCCTCATTGGTTTTCTACGGCCACCGTCCCCGGGGGTGGCTAAACTTGTCAACTACGCCACTATGGCCGGTTCGTTTGTACTGCTGGTATCCATGGGGGCCCAGCTTGGTGCCAACGAAAGTGTGCTGGCGGATTTGGGTCGAATGGGTATACAGGCCTTTATATTAGCGGCAACGAGTATTCTGGGAAGTATATTGCTGGTGCGCTTAATCTCTGGAAAAATAGAAAGAAGATTGTCCGCACCGGTGGGGGAAGACAGCCACCGGGCAGGTGAAGATAATTGACAGGGCTGGTAGTAGGGGCAGTTGTTTTATGTATATTGTTAGGGAAATGGGTTTTGCCTGATTTCCTGGTGGGGCAGTTGGACCTGTTTACTAATTTGGCCCTGGGGCTCATGCTGGTGGGGGTGGGGATTGATTTAGGAAGCCAGCGTTCCACTTGGTGCCGTTTACGTGCCCTGGGCTGGCGGGTTTTACTGGTGCCACTGGCGGTTGCTTTAGGTAGTTTGGTAGGCGCAGTGGGGGGAGGATTGATTCTAGGTCTTCCCTTAAACGAATCTTCCGCCATCGGAGCCGGTTTCGGCTGGTACAGCCTCTCCGGTGTGCTCATTGCCCAAATTTACAGCGTGCAAACGGGGGCTTTGGCTTTTCTTACCAATGTGATCAGGGAACTCCTGGCCTTCATGTTGATTCCAGTGCTGGCCGTAAAGGTGAGTAAGCTAATGGCGGTGGCCCCCGGCGGGGCCACCGCAATGAACACTACTCTGCCGGTTATTTCCAGGGTCACCGACGCCGATACCACGGTTATCGCCCTGGTGAACGGAACTTCTTTATCCTTGCTGGTTCCCTTGCTGGTCCCCGTGTTAATTGGTTTCTAAGGGAGTGCTATTATGCAGCCGCAGCTTTGCTGTTTTGTTATGTGTGACAACATAACGCAGGAAGGGGGAAAATACTCCCTGGTGGGAGTATTTTACAGGATTCACCCGGTAACCTTTCCCTGTTTACATAACTGTTACCTGGTGGTTGGGTGGTATGGTGAAAGCGGGCGGCATTCCTTTGAAATGACCTTTATAGACCCCGGGGGTAAGGAATTACAAAGAATGTCTCCCTTTAGCTTTTCTTTAACTCCGGAGCGCCCCTACTATAATGCTGTTATTGAAGCTGCACTGCCCTTATCGGGGGAAGGAATTTACTGGTTTGAAGTTGACCTTAACGGTACCACGCTGGGGCGTTTCCCGGTGCACGTTCATCTCGTACGGCCCGCCGCGCACCAATAAGTCAACGACTGTGCCTGGTACCTAGCCGTTGAATTATTTTGGGGTTAGGTTTAGTTCTTTAAGCTTTTGAGGTAGAGGGTGTCCTGTTTGCCGGTCCCACCCGCGGGCTTTGTAATAAGCCTGCAGTACTTCTTTTACTTTTTCTTCGTTCAGGGTTTGGCCTGTGGATGAAGGTTCGTTATAAAAACGTTTAGGAAAGCGGGAGTCTTCAGGTTTTTCCCCGTGGCGAATGTTAAAGAGTTTTTGAAGGTTCCACGTGCGTTCTCCCGCCTGTATAATCTCTTCCGGGGCAATATCCCGGCCGGTGAGGCCGGAGTACATATCAGCAACCAGTGTGGGGCCCACTGTATGGAGCACCGGTGGGCGTATGCAAAGACCGGCGGAATTATATACAGAGATCAGGTCTTCTGACCACTTGCTCATTTCTGCTATGTCCACGTCTTTTGTTTCCGGGTCAAATATTTTTTCCTTCAGGGTCCGGGGCATATCCAGGTTTTCCAACATTTCTCCGGGAAGAGAAAATTTTTCGGTGCGGTACGGGCGCGGGTTCTCATTAAAACGCAGGTTTTCCACAGGGTTTCTTGTGCGCAGGTGATCGCCGCCCCTTATGTTGGTTATATAACCCAAAGTCCATGTAGACCAGCGCGCCCGCGGGTCAATTAAGAAACTTTCCAGGCCCTTAACGTGAATAGAGTAATCTTTGCTGCCGACAATTCTTTGTGCCGCCCCCTTGGTTCCCTCAGCCAATATATCCCCAATACCTCTTCGGTGGGCAATATTTTCTATGAGCTTAAAGGTGGCCTTTTCGTCTCCCCATTCAAGCTTGCAGCCCAGGTCTGATTCCCGTAAAAGCCCCCTTTGATAAAGCTCCATGGCAAAGGCAACCGAGGCGGCGGTGGAGACCATGTCCAGGCCCTGGCGCTGGCAAATTTCGGTTAGCTTGGCCACCGCGGGCAGGTTATTGATATCGCAACCGGCTCCAAAGCCAATCACCGGTGTTACTTCCATGTCCTTTATTTGCAGACCGGCATAGGGGCCCTCATTTATTTCAACCCAGTGGGCACAGGCGATGGGACATGCCATGCAGGCCACCCCGCGTTTTGTATACTGCGGGAGCTGCTTGCGGGAGCGGGTTTTTTCCCAGCCTTCTACGGTTCCGGTTTGGTAATTGCGGCCCGGCAAAGATCTATGTTCATGGTAGGGGAGAGTGGCCAGCATGGTACCGTATTTGCTAAAGGGTTTAAAAAAAGGAGAGCTGTATATTGCCCGGCGGGTTTTGTTAACGGTTTTAAGGAAACTTTTTTTGCGCGCCGGTTTAATCTCCCCCGTGCCCCGCACCGCTATAGCCTTTAGGTTCTTGGAGCCCATTACTGCACCCAAGCCGGTACGGGCCCACGCGTCGTAAGGCCCGTTTTCTATACTGGCAAAGCGAACAAGTTTTTCGCCGGCCCGGCCGATACAGGCCACCTGTATTTGCGAGTCCCGGTGCCGCCGCCGAATGGTGCGAACCGTTTCCCATGCATCCATACCCCACAGGTCCTGGGCGGGGAATATTTCCACATTGCCGTTTTCAATTGCTATGTAAACAGGTCTTTGTGCCTTGCCCTGAATGATAATGGAATCAAAACCGGCAAATTTCAATTCACTGCCCCAGTAGTTGCCCGAGTTAGCGGTACCGAACAGCCCGGTGGCGGGGGAAAGGGCGGATGCTTCGGTACGGCATGCAGTGGGAATGTTGGTTCCGCAGAATGTTCCGGCGCTGAAAACAAGGACATTCTCCGGTCCCAGGGGGTTGGTGCCGGGGGTAATATTGTCATAGAGTATTCGCGCGTTAAAACCCGCACCGCCCAAATACATAGTTTGTAAATTTTCGTCCAGGGGCTGCTGAGAAAATTTATTGTGATTAAGGTCTACGATTAGTATTTTTCCTGCATAACCATAATTCATAATGACTTACCTTCTCCAGGGGCTAAACCGGTGTCCCGTTTGCGTAATGCTCCCGAGGGACAGACCTGAGCGCATTGCCGGCAATTGTTGCAGGTGGATAAGAAGGATATCATGAATAAGCCTTCGAAGTCATACTTGGTAATCCTGATGTTCGACTTATCCGGGTTAAAAGTTCCGTGGTGGATTAGGGAGCAAGTAAGGGCACACGTGGAGCACCCGGTGCACTTGGCAGGGTTTAACAGCAGTTCTCCGCCCATTGCAGTTCACCCCCGTTTTTAATATTAATTAACTTTTCGGTGTTTTGTAACCGCTTTCCTGCATAAAGGCAGGGATTCCCCAAGGGTTTGACCAAGGGTATTAACCAGCCAACGGGGTTGCAACGCAAGGCTTTTGTAAAAAATAAATTTGGTTATAATTTAAATCAGTTATTTAATATTTTGAAAGCTTGCAAGTCAATGTTATAATTGACAAGTATTATTACAGTGGGAGGGAATATGTTGAAACTTCCTCAACTTAAAATAGGAACGCTCAGGCCAAAATTTCCCATAATACAGGGGGGCATGGCCTTACGTGTTTCCACCGCACCGCTGGCGGCTGCTGTGGCCAATGCCGGGGGAATCGGGGTACTGGGTGCCACCGGAATGTCCGTGGAGGAGTTACGCGAGGAAATACGTAAAGCTAAAAAACTGTCTTCCGGCCCCCTGGGGGTAAATATTATGTTTGCCATAAAGAATTTTCCTCAGCTGGTTCGTACCGTCTTTGATGAAAAAATTGACCTTATTTTCACCGGCGCCGGTTTTTCCCGGGATATTTTTAAATGGGGTAAAGAGGCGGGAGTGCCGGTGGTTTCCATTGTGTCATCGGTGAAATTGGCGGTTTTAGCCGAGAGACTGGGTGCTTCCGCCGTGGTGGTTGAGGGAACCGAGGCGGGGGGGCATCTGGGTACGGACAAGCCCCTGGCTGAAATCGTGCCTAGTATACGTAAAGCCATAAAGATTCCATTAATTGCCGCCGGTGGCATAGTGGACGGTAAAGGTATTTCCAAAATGTTAAAAATGGGTGCCGACGGGGTGCAAATGGCCACGCGCTTTGTTCTTAGTAAAGAATGCGCGGTTGCCGATTTATTCAAGCAAATGTATTTAAATGCCAAACCCGAAGATGTTGTCTTGATTCCCAGCCCGGTGGGAATGCCCGGGCGGGCTCTACGCAATCCCTTTACTTCCAAAATAATAGAGGGCGGGGAGGTAAAGCCGGAGAAATGTGGGGGTTGTCTCAAGAGTTGTACCACGCAATACTGCATTATGGATGCCCTGGAGAATTCCCGTACCGGCAATGTAAATGATGGGGTGGTTTTTGCCGGGAAAAATGTACACAGAATTAAGGACATTCTTTCTGTGCAGGAAATTTTCGACCGTTTAGTCAGTGAAGTTGAAGCTGTCCCGGAATAAAAAGCCCGCCAGTATATTGGCGGGCTTTTCGCACATTTCAGTGTAGTTTTATAAAGTTAATCAGCAGCAAAACTATCACGGCTGCCCCCAAGCTCAGGGGAATCTTTCTAGTTAAATAGGCTACAATAGCCCCGGTAAGTACCACTGCCATTTCGCTTAAATGTTCAGCCGGGGCTATCTGCCCGCCGCTTGTCAGCAGCGGGGGGCTGATCATCCCAGCGAATATGACAATGGGAAGGACTCGCAACCATTCTTTCAATACCGGTGGTAGCTTTTCACCGTCGATTATAAAAAAGGGTAGTATTCGGGGGATAGAAGTTACCACAGCCATGCCGGCTATCATGACCCAGGCTTCTTGGCCCATTTATATACCCCCAATCCCAGTAGTGAAGAAATAAGGCTGGCCACCAGTACGGCCCAGGAGTTGTACCCGGTTACGGACAAACAGACAGCTATTGCTGCGGCGATTAAAGCCAATAGTACGTCAGTAGCCCTGGAAACGGATAGCACCACTATGGATATAAACAGCGCATAAAGCGCTGCCTCGATGCCCATATCCTTCATCCCGGGTATTACATTTCCCATGTAAATACCGGCCAGCGTGGAAAATTGCCATTGCAGGTAAAGGGAAACGTTAACCCCCAGCACATACCAGCCAGAGGTTTTACTGGTGGATGAAGTAATCCGCTGTGATGTCAGTGCAAATCCCTCGTCGGTAACCAGGGCCCCGGTGATGATGCGGTGCAGCACGCTTTGTTTCGTAATAGCACTGGCGATATAAGAACTCATCAGTACGTGGCGTAAATTGATAGTAAAAGTTCCCAGTATAATGGCACCGGTTGTGGCTCCGGTGCTGATCAGTGAATTTTTGGTAAATAATACAGTTAGAGAGTGAGACTAACGGTACAGGAGTGGATATTTCATGGAAGTCTTGGAGGCAATCAATGCCCGAATCTCGGTGAGGAATTTCAAGGACCAGCCGATACCCAAAGAAGACGTGCTGCGCTTAGTGCAAGCAGGCTTACGTGCCCCCACAGCCGGAAACATCCAACCTTGGTTCTTTTATGTGGTAATGGATAACAAACTTAAGAACTCCCTGGCGGAGGCCGCTCTGGGCCAAAATTTTATTGCCTCAGCACCCGTGGTGATAGTCACCTGCGCTGAGCCGGAGGCCAGCGCTAAAATCTACGGTGACCGGGGTCGATACCTGTACTGTATACAAGACACCGCTGCCGCTGTGGAAAACATTATGCTGGCAGCGGTATCCCTAGGCCTTGGAAGTTGCTGGATTGGAGCATTTGACGAGGGCAAAGTCGCGGGGCTGTTAAGCATGCCGAGGGGGCGCCGTCCGGTGGCAGTGATACCTGTAGGCTATCCGGAAAAGGAAAAAGCAGGGACCGCTAGAAAACCACTGCACACAGTGATGGAATTTTGTTAACTTAAAACAAGGTTGCACCGTGGGTGTAAATATTTATATACACTCTGTATTCAACTGACTAAATTATGAACATTTTGGGTTAACCTGTTTCCGTCCCGGACAATGGCGATGGCCCGGTATCGGGTCAAAATAATGAATTTTCTAAATTTACAGGCATTATTTTTGCTGGAAATTAATATAAGCTTTCGTTCTATAGGGAGGGATTGTTTTGAGCAAAATGGATAACTTTACAAAAGAAGAGCTTTATAGCTTGATGGAGGATTTTGCCAAAAGGTGGCTGGCACACGATGGTTTATGGTTCCAGGCGGTGGAAAAGGGCAGGGGAATGGATGAAGCCATTGAAGCGGATAAGGCTGCCTGGGAAAAGTTCACGGTGCTTGAAGCCAAGAGAATAATGAAATTCCTCGGTGTCGAACCCGGTGGGGGAATTCCCGCTCTAAAAAAGGCATTACAATTACGCCTTTATGCCTTTATAAACAAGCAGGAAATAATTGACGTTGATGAAAATACTATAATATTTAGGATGAATGATTGTAGAGTGCAATCTGCCAGAAAGAGGAAACAAATGCCCGATTTCCCCTGCAAGCAAGTGGGTATTGTGGAATATAGCGGTTTTGCAAGGACAATCGATCCCCGCTTTGTGACAAAGTGCATATGTTGCCCGCCTGACGACCATCCCGAAGAATATTATTGCGCCTGGGAGTTTAAACTTAAGGATGAGTAGGTGGAAACAGAAACGGTGAAGAGATTGGAGCATAACCACCCCCCTTTTGTGGGGGGGGGTAATTTTTTTAATAAAAAATCATCTATGAACTTCTTTATATGATATACGTTATGTTATTAGCGGTTTGACTTCAACTTAGAGTTATGATACTTTATTTTAGTGTCGTAATTTGTCGTTGCTCTTGTGGATAGTATGTATTATAAATAGAGACGATCTTTGTCAAAGTTTTTTGAAAAAATATTATAAACAGGTACTTATTCATATAATGAATGAGTAATAAAATGTCAGTTATTTAATATTTAAATAAAATTGAGAGGGTGAGGGTTTCAGTGGAGACATTCAGTTTAGAAGTTGACCCTGTACTAAATGGGTTTGAAAAAATGATTATCAGGGAAGCCGGCTCCACTGTTCATTATCCCAAGGGACATGTCATATTCGCTGCAGGGGACATATCAGACCGTGTTTTCCTTTTGGAAAGCGGATGGGTGAAGATATACCGGCTTTCAGCTGACGGTAAGAGGGTTACCGTGGGGCGCATACGAAGCCCCGGAGAAATGATGGGGTTGGCGGAAACATTGCTGGAAGTGGAACGGACATGCTTTGCCGGAGCCATAAATAACGTTACCATGGTTGTTCTGAGAAAGGATGAGTTTGAGCAGTTAATGGCTAAACATCCTTTCTTGGCCATTAAAGTATCCAAACTTTTGGCAGTAAGGATGCGTGAGGCCGAAGGTATCATTCACGAAATGGTTTGCTGGCAAGCACCCGGTAGGTTGGCTTTGATGTTGATGAAAATGGGTGACCGCTGTGGGAAAGAAACTAAAAACGGTATTATTTTGGATGTTCAGCTTACCCATGAAGAGATTGCCAGTATGGTGGGGACTTCCCGGCAAACCGTTACTTCACTGCTAAACACCTTTAAGCAGGAAAAAAGTATTGCCTACGAGGGAAGGACTATTCGCATTCTGGATCCCGATAAACTGGGTAAGTGGGTTGTTTAAAGATTATTCTCAATGTTATAGCAATAAGAAGACAGTTTATTGTCAAACACAGGACAATGTCCTGTGTTTTTTTCTGTTAAATTAGAATGACCGCTTTTTTTACAGCAAAATATATTGCCACATCTTTTTTAGGAGGATGCCAATGGAATTGTTTAAAGGGTCGCCTGTTTTGAAAGAGGTGGAGAAAGAGATTATCCGCCAGGCGGGTATTTATATGTTCCTCCCCGGGGGTAGTCTCTTATTTAAGGCCGGTGACCCGGCAGACAGTGTATATCTGGTGGAAGAGGGATGTCTTCAACTCTACCGGTGGAATAACGGGAAAGAAAAAGTAATGGTGGATGACCTGTGTACCTCCGGCGAGCTGCTGGGTATGGCTGAGACCCTTTATGGCGAGCCGCGCGGCTTTTATGCCACCGCCGTGACTGATGTTGAGGTGAGTGTTCTGTATCGTGATGTAATACTGGATTTGTTGGATACGGAGCCCGCAATAGCTGTTAAAATCTTTAAATGGTTGGCGGGTGGAATAAATCCTGCCCAGGGGGCGGAAAATAACTATATTTCAAAACCCCGTTGTGTGTAAACTTCCATGTCTATATTGGTTTTACGGTTTTGTCATCTC
>JAALLQ010000381.1_pt1 | contig 10984 bp, 8 predicted proteins | sample 7245921 | NCBI WGS metagenome assembly JAALLQ01 (sample SAMN13049200, study PRJNA578106) | oil field metagenome | isolation source: filtered produced water from oil reservoir B7 | place: USA:offshore Texas | collected 2016 | reverse complement strand
CTTCCCAGATGCTCGTAATATATCTCAACAGTTGAAAGATTACTTTCCCTTCAATGTAGCTTTTGTGTTCCATCAGAATGTATATGTAGCCATCTTGTCCTTTTATCTTTGTTTTGTACGACATAATTATACCATATGTTTTTAAAGGTGTGTTATTTTATTATCCAACTCCTGTTTAATAAGCTTTAAGGCGCCCCTTCTCCACGCTGCCCGCCCATTTAAGGAATTGTTTTTGCCAATATAATAATTTTGGTAATGTATATGTTTTGTAAGGTTTGTAAGAAGATTTATCTAAGGCATGAATAAAACGCTATCTATTTTTTAGATAGCGTTTAGGCTTACTAAACGAAACAAAGTAAACATTAAAATATAAAATGTTGACAGGTTATTTAGGGTTTTAAAATCTTTAGCTATTTTTGTATCTGACCGTAGCTATCAAATTTTTCCATGATTTTTTTCATTTCTTCAGAAGATAAAATAACGGGTTCACCAATAGTTTTAGTCTGATAATAAATCTGACAAGTAAATTCTATTTCCTCTGCAGTATTAAAAGCCCAATCTATATCCTTTCCTACTGCTAAAAGCCCATGATTTGCTAATAAAACGGCATTATAATTTCCCATAGCTTGATAAGCGTTTTTTGCTAACTCTTTTGTTCCAAAGGTGGCATATTTTGCTAACGGAACCTTACTCCCAGCATAACCAATGAGATAATGAACAGCTGGTAATTCCCAATTCAAGCAAGCAATAGTAGTTGCATAAACCGAATGAGTATGTACAACTGCAGTAACATTTTTCCTCTTTTCATAAAATATTTTGTGCATTTCGTATTCACTAGAAGGTTTTTTGTTGCTATCTAGAATGTTATTATTTAAATCCAGAACTGCCACATCTTCTGGTGAAATATTATGATAGGGAACACCTGAAGGAGTTATAGCCATTAATTGTTGATCACGATTAAAAATACTTATATTGCCACCAGTTCCAGTAGTCAAGCCTGAATCAATAAGTTTCTTACCATATTCTGCTATCATTTTCCTTTCTTCAGCTAGTAACATTTTTGTCTCCTCCTACATTAAGCATCTTCCTGATTTGTTATTTTTTGGACTATTTTAATAAAATCTTCAATGCTATTAAGTTTTTTCCTTCGAATTACCATTGCTTCGCCTATCTTAAGAGCAAAGATTTGGGCTTCAGCCCTTTTCTTTAAATCTTCAATACCATCAAGATCTTCAACGTGAGCTAATCCAATGCATCTTCTCATTGTTTTACAACCGCCCATTCCAATACTGTCCTGTAATAATTGTGTTAAATAAGCATCCTGGTAACCATCCACTGCCTTAATAACTTCATGAGCATGTTTATCCCAAAAACTTCTAAATTTCATTTCGAATTCATTCCAGATATTTTTAATTGTTTCCAGTAAATAATTCCTATAATCATTTTTAAATTCTCTTGATACCTTTTTGCCTGTCCAGGAGGCATAGTTTAAAATTAAATTACCAATCACTGCGCCAATGTCAAACCCACTTGGACCATAGAACGCAAATTCAGCATCAAAAACCTTAATAGCTTCCTGGTTAATAAAAATAGAACCAGTATGTAGGTCCCCATGAATTAAAGATTGAGCTTTGGTCATGAATTTCTCTTTTAAGATTGTAACTTCCTTATGTAACTCAGCCTTTTTCCAAAATTCATTTTCCAGATATGGGCGTAATTCTGGATTAATATTATTAGTCTCTGCATCATAATAAGGATCAGTAAAAACCAAATCCTCAGTTATTTTACATAACTCTGGGTTAATAAATTCTTTTACTTTTTCCTTTTTCTCCTTAGGATCCAGATATAAATCGGAGGTGTAAAAGATAGTTTTACTTAAAAAGGTGGATATTTGATCAGCAAAATGTGGGTACTTTTCCCCTGCTATTAACCCCTTGCGCATTACAGTCATATCACTTAAATCTTCCATTACAATTAAAGCCAGTTCTTCATCAAATTTATATACCTTTGGAACCATTCCATTAGTAAGCTTATCCTGAATATCCATGGCTTTATATTCGAACCTGACCCGTTCTTTTGTTAATGGCCAACTTTCAACAATTCTAACATGATCCAGTGCTTGTTTTATAATTATACTCTGATCTGAGTTCTTGTCACAAATATGAAAAACCAAATTAAGATTACCATCTCCAATTTCTTCACATTCTAAATCAGCATTATCAGAAAATATTCCTTGCACCTGTTTAACGTATTCGATAGCTTCCCGTTTTGTTAATGGTTTATAGTTCCCCATTTAAACAACCTCCCTGATTATATTGGCAGCATTTCTCAAAGCTTCCTGAGGACTAATTATATGTCTAAAAGCCTTAACAATTTCTTTAGTGGTAATACTTATTAATTGTCCTGTAACTGTCAAATGAGGTAGAGGTTTTGACCTTTCAAGCATATTTTGTAGTACTGGATACCATCTGTATTTTTCTTTCTCCTCTTCAAAACTTGAATTGCGCGTAGGATTACCACAATAAGCACCTACTGCTTTGTCTACCTCTTTAGATGTTATAAACTGCAAAAATCTTTCAGCTAAAAACTGATCTTGACATAAATGGTTTATTCCAAAAGACCAAGTTGTATTCCAGGAAGTTTCTAATGAAATAAAACCTATATCCTCTGGATTAATACACTGGTCATTCATAATTTGTCCAAGCTGACCACTCCAGGAAACACCCAATTTGCATTTATCTTTTTGAATTGCGTTTAATACTTCTTCATTACCAAATTCATCTACATTCTTCGGAGAATATTGTTTCATATAAATATACTTTTGGAGAGCAGAATACCCTTTTTGATTATCAAAAAGGGGGTTACCATCATTATCAAAGGCATCTATTCCTTCATTACGTAAGTATGGTAACAAATCTAAAAATATTTCTGAGGGATGAGCTTTTAAAACAAAAGTGTTTTTCTGATTATCAGTATTGTTCTCAACAATCTTGATTAACTCATCAATTGTTATTCTCTCAGCCAGGTTTTCCTTAATCTCTGATTTTCTGTAAAATAAGAGATGGCCATCACAAAAAGATGGAAGCAAATACTTTTTTTTATTGTACTCTATTTCCTCGCGAATAGAAGGTATGATATCCTCATAATCATAATCTAATCCAAAATTCCTACTTAACTCTAGTAGATTACCTTTCTCTACAAGTTCACTAACCCATAAATGTCCAGCAACCATAACTATGTCATACTTATACTCACGAAAAGAATTAATTAAGGTAGGATAGTAATCTACCCATTTTACTATATCAAAATAAATCTTAACACCCGTCTCTTTAGTAAACTCCTTTAGAAAGTTGTATTTATCATCCACATAGACATAGACAGCCGGATCACCAACAGCTAATACTTTTAGTTGTTTCTCCATTAATTTTCTTACACTCCCCGTTGTTTCTCTTTTTTATTGTATTATTCAAATAACTTTTTCAAACTTTCTTTATATGGTTGCATAACAATACCCTTTTCAGTAATGATTGCTGTAATATATTTAGCATCAGTAACATCAAAAGCAGGATTGTAAGCTTTTACCCCTTTAAGGGCAGTTCGTCTACCAAATCCGTTAACAACTTCTTCTTCATCACGGAGTTCAATTTTAATATCCTCACCTGTAGAAGCATCTAAGTCAATCGTAGAAGTAGGTCCAAGAATGTACATTGGTATACCATATTCTTTAGCCAATACGGCTAGTCCAGAAGTTCCTATTTTATTGGCTGTGTCTCCATTAGCTGCTACTCGATCACAACCAACAAGTACTGCGTCAATCTTACCTTCTTTCATAACCAAAGAAGCCATATCATCACAGATTAAAGTTACATCTATTCCAGCTTTGTATAATTCATATGTAGTAAGTCTGGCCCCTTGTAATAAGGGTCTTGTTTCATCAGCATATACTTTAAAATTATAACCCTTTTCATGGCCTAAATATATTGGAGCTAAAGCAGTTCCATAACCTGATGAAGCCAAACCCCCAGCATTACAGTGCGTTAAAAGCCCCATACCTGGTTTCAATAACGACAAGCCGTGTTTACCAATGGCTTTGCTCATTTCCTGATCTTCTGCAAATATTTTTTCACTTTCATCAAGCAATGCTTGTTTAATTTTATCAACAGTCTTATCTTCTTCTTGTTCAAACCTTCGGGTCATTCTTTTTAAGGCCCAAAACAAGTTCACAGCGGTAGGTCTTGAGGTCGCAAAATAATCCCTGACTTCTTCAAATTCTTTTTTAAATTGAGCTACATTTGCAGCTTTGGACTTTAAAGTAGAGACGTAAAGGCCAAAGGCAGCAGCAATACCAATGGCGGGAGCCCCTCTGACTCTTAGCTTCTTAATTGCTTCCCAAATTTCTTCAGGATTATCTAATTCTAAAAATTTTTCCTCATTGGGCAACAAAGTTTGATCAATGATAACTAATTTGTTTTTTAGTTCGTTAAGTTTAACAGGAACAACGGTCATAACTATTATTCTAACCTCCTCAATTATTATGATTTTACAATCTTTAGCAACTTTGAAACCTTCTTTAAACCACACTTCTAGAATCTAAAAAATTTTAAAATACCTACATCATTCTAAGTTACATAGAATCTTTTTTATAGCCCCTTCACCCAGCAGCCAGTTTGTATTGGTTGCGGAGGGCTCCGCCCGGTTATAATTTTACTTCTTTTGCCTATAATAAGTAAGAGTCAAGGCAAGAATTAAAACAATACCTTTTACAATATCCTGAGAATAATAAGGGAAATCCATCATAATTAGCCCATTTAAAAGAGTTCCCATTAATAATGCTCCCAATAATGTTCCAAAAGCATTAGGTTTTCCGGCACCAAATACTGAAAACCCAATGTAGGCAGCAGCTACTGCGTCCATTAAATACGGACTTCCTGCGTCAACCTCTCCAGATCCTAATCTAGCACCTAATACAAGTCCACCTAAAGCTGCAATTAAACCAGACAACATATAGGCGATTAATTTATATTTGTTAGTATTAATCCCCGATAATCTGGCAGCCTCTTCATTTCCACCTATCATATATAAGAATCTGCCATATTTAGTTAGATTCAAGAATATATGTACCAGGATAACCACAGAAAGCATAATAATAACAGGAACTGGAATGTGAAATAATTCCCCTCGGCCGATAAACAAGTAAGCTTCGCTCATAATTCCTGGCGCTATACCAGCGTTATTAGGTAAAGGCATATAATTATAGATTGCTGATCCACTTTGAAAGGTTATGGATATTCCTGTTAAAAGAAACATCATGGAAAGGGTTGTAAGCAAATCTGGGATTTTCATTTTTATTATCAAAAAGGCATTAATTGCACCTATTAATGCACCGACAATCAAGGGAACAATAATAGCTGGCACAGGACCCATTCCCCAAATTACCATAATTTTTGCTGCTATAACAGAAGCGAAACCAGCAATAGCTCCTACAGATAAATCAAATCCATTGATGGTAAGAGATATAGTAACAGCTAATGCGATTAAAGCAACAATAGATATAGATCTTAAAATGTTTGTTACGTTAGTAAAGTTCAGGAAATTATCAAGAGTAATTGAAAAAAAAAGTATTGTTGCTACTATAACAATAATTGTTCCATATTTGTATAAAAATAAAAATAAGTCAAATTTTTTTTCTTTTGTATTATTCATCTAGTCCACCTCCAGCAGCGTAGTAAAGTAATTCTTCTTCTGTAGTATCTTTTGTTACTAATTCTTTTACTACTGTACCGTTATACATTACATAAATTCTATCAGTTAATCCTAATATCTCACCAAATTCGCAAGATGCATAAATAACACCTTTACCATCTTGAACAAGGTCCCCAATTAACTCATAAATTTCTACCTTAGATCCTACGTCAACACCTTTAGTAAGTTCATCAAAGATAAATACTTCAGCATCAGATAAAAACCACTTACCAGTAGCAACCTTTTGTTGGTTACCCCCACTTAAATTGGCTACCAATTGTTTTTCACTAGGTGTTTTGATTCCAACCTGTTTGATAATTTCTCTTGAAACTTGCTTAATTTTGTTTTTTTGCATAAAAATGCCTCGACAATATTTCTCCAGAGTTGGCAAGGTAATATTGGTTTCTATAGACTCATATACTAAAACTCCTTCTTTCCTTCTTTCTTCAGGAACTAATACTAAACCCTCTCTAACGGCTTCAGCAGGAGCTTTCGGGTTTATTCTTTTACCCTTTAATCTTATTTCACCTTCTTTTATTTTCCCTTCACCAAATATTAGTTTGCATAACTCTGTTTTTCCAGCTCCTACTAGGCCTGCCAGACCAATTATTTCTCCCTCTCTTACAGTTAAACTTACGTTGTTAATTCCACCAGTACCTGATAAATTCTTAACTTCCAATAGTGTGTCACCAATTTTAGTTTCTGTTTTTGGGTAATTATTTTCTAATTTCTTACCTAACATTTTTTCAACAGCTTTATCAATAGTCATATCATCTATATCGAATGTTCCCACAATCTTCCCATCCCTTAGCACTGTAATTTTTTCGGCCATTTGAAACACTTCGTTTAATCTATGAGATATAAAAATAACACTCATACCATCATTTTTTAACTTTCTTAGGATATCAAATAATTTATTTGTTTCCTCAACACTTAAAGGGGCAGTCGGCTCATCTAAAATTAGATACCTAGCTTCATGGAAAATAGCTCGCGCAATTAAAACCATTTGTTTTTCAGAAAGAGATAGTTCATTAATTTTTTGGTTCACATTTATATCTAAACCAAGTTCAGAAATGACTCTCTTTGCACGTTTTTTAATATCATTCCAGTTAATTAAAACGCCATTTTTCCCCTCAATAATGTAATCCATCATGATATTTTCAGCAACAGTTAAATGTGGGATTAGAGCTGTATCTACTTCCTGATATACAATAACAATTCCGTTGCGTTTTGCATCAATAGGATTCTTAATTTCTACCTTATTATTATTAATCAGTATTTCGCCTCCATAATCCTCGTAAGTACCTGCTAATATTTTCATTAACGTACTTTTACCAGCACCATTGGCCCCTATCAGTGCGTGTACTTCACCTGATTCTACATTAAAATCCACATTTTCCAGTGCTTTTACACCAGGGAAAGACTTTGTTATATTTTTCATTGCCAGCATCATTAATCACCCCCTTATGTTAAATAAACTTTTAGTATTATTATATTAATAATAATTAAAGTTTGTTGGTTTAAACCAACAAACTTTAATTTTGCCTTACTTAAAAACTCTTTTCTAAAGCTATCATCCAGTCTTCCAGAAAAGCTTCAGTATAGCCCCAATTATCGTAATAATCAGCTAAATCTGCCATTGTCACCCGTTTTTCTTCTTTTGGTGGTAAATCATTAACATGAATCAGTACAGGTTCTAAGGAGTAATACCTAGGAATCTTTTCACCTGCTATTGCTTTTAAAGCCAAGCGAATTTGGACTTGACCAACAACTGTGGGGTCAACGGCAGCAGATGATCTCCAAATTTCAGGGTGTTCCTGCATCATGGCTAAATCCTGATCAGAAATATCAACAGAATATAATGGAATCTTTTTTCCCGAGGCAAGTATTGCGTTATAAAATCCTTTAGCATATTCATCCCAAACTGCATAGACAGCATCAATGTCATTTCTTGTTGTTAAAATTGTTTCAAGAGCCGCCTGTGCTTTAGGCATTGGATTATTTGTACCTTGATCAATTGTCGCGACAACCTTTATACCTGGATATGTGGGTAAAATGGCTCCCTGCCAGATTCTATGTCTTTTTTCTGTTGGAGGTACATTAGCAACTCTATTATAAACAACATTTCCACTACCATCTAATTCTTGAACCAAAGACATCTGTGAAAGCAAACCCATCATTAAGTCATACTGATCAATAGAAACCAATTTTCCTTGGTGAATTTCATAAGGAATATCAAAGTCATTATCAAAAACAATCACAGGTATACCAGCTTTTAAAGCCCTTACAACTGCATCATGCAAAGCAGGCGCTTTACCATGTGAAATTAAAATTGCATCCATCTTATTTACTACAGCATTGTCTATGCCTTCTGCCATTTTTGCAAGATTATTGTTAGCATCAATCACACTAAGGTCTATACCATATCTTTCAGCTTCTGCTCTAGTTCCATTGATATGCATAATCATATGTGTTCCTGTTCCCCACTCTTTTACTAAGGCCATTCTTAACTTTTTCCCTTCAATTGCTTCAGGAATCTTTACATCTTCTGCTATAACGACAGTCGCTAAAAACACCAATACAACTGATAAAAAAACCCCAAGCCATCTTTTCATCTTTCTCTCTCCTTTTCATCATTTTATGACAATGTTTGATCATTTATTGTCATATATTATCATATATTATCATATATTTTTATTTTTGTCAACGTTTTTCCCATAATTAGATCTATTTTTTTCATAAAAAATTATAAATAATCATGCCAGATAAAAAAGTGAAATTTGACTATTATTGTAGCATATTCTGACATGTTATAAATTGAACAAAGTTTACTAAAAAATATTTGGCTATAAAATTAATTTAAAAGCCACATTTCTTAAGACCTAATATTAGAATTGAACAATGTTCAATCCGTAAAATAAAACCCGCTAAATAGCGGGCTTATAGTTCTAATGTTAATCAATCAAAATAACTTCTTTGGCATATGATGCTTTCACATGTGCTTTTTTAGTAGTGATTAACTTTTGCTCCTCATTTATTTGAGCAAATGTATATCTTGAGTTTTTACCAAGTTTCGTAGAATCTCCAATAAAATACACTTCTTCTGATCTCTCAATTACCAGTCTATTTATCTCAGCTACTTCGATATTTGAAGTTGATACACCACGGTCAAAGGTAATACCTGAGGCACCGATAAAGCACTTATCAAAATTCATGTTTGCAACTTGATTCATTGCAGTAGGTCCTACAAGAACTGCAATGTCTGTCAACAAATTACCCCCTAATAATATAGAATTTATTTTATATTTTATAAACTCAGTGATATGAAAAGCTCCGTTTGTAACAACTGTTACATTTTTACCTTTTAAATGTTTGATGATGTGATTTTCAGTCGTACCTGGACCTATAAAAATAAACTGTCCATCACCAACTAAGGTAGCTACATATCTACCTATAATTTCTTTTTCCTCTTTATTAAGATTTATCTTTTCTTCTAATGATTTCTCTGCAATATTAATAACTAATTTGACTGCCCCACCAGATAAGATTTCAACCTGCCCCTCTGTAGCTAAAGTCTTTACATCTCTACGAACAGTAGCTATTGACACATTGGTTTTATTCTTAATCTCATCCAGATACACAATTTCTTTCGAATGTAATAATTCTAAAATGATTTTTCTTCTAGTATAAGGAATCATTTGCATCACCACATTTCATAATTAATCATTATTTATTAAATTTTATCCATATTATTGGTAACTCTACAAATTTGCTTTCTCTGTTGGGTACAGAATATTTAAGGAATGATTATCATCTTCTTCCGTATATCAAAACTTTGTCTGTCTTTTTACTTAAGTTCTTTTATCTCTCTGTCTACAATTTCACCTAATTTACAAATTTTATTCTTTATATTCAGTGATTTAATTTGTCTTAACTTTTATATCAGCTCTTTTTTGATATGAAATGTAATTAGCCAAATCTACTATCTTTGAACTTAACCTTTATAAATCTTTTTGCGACTTTCTATCCCGAAAAGTTATCTAAAAGATAGGTGTCGAATTTACTTACTTTTTCTTTGTAGTAGGTTTTTTATATCTAACCTTTTCAGACTAAGTATCTAATATTTTTTCTGCATCCTTTGTATGAACTATCCAATGTTTCTCTTTTTATTTTTAATTGTTTCACAACTTTATTCTAGTAGGTGTTTTATAAAATTTTGTCATAATTATTATGTCAACTAATTTGATTAACTAACTAATATCAATTTCCTTTGATTCGATAGCCAGTGCTTATATTCTCGATGCTTAGAAACGTTCCTTTTTTATGATCTTTTTACAGCACTCAAATAGCCAATTTCCTGTCAACCAATAAGAAACTTTGCCCTTTTAAACCTCTTGTGTACCAGCTTAATGCAAAAGCTAAATCCAATTGGCGTGGTTCTCAGTTTTTGGCTTTACAAAGACTTACACGCCATAGGTTCCATTTAGTTCATACACTCGTCTCTGAAAAGAATTGGATGCTTTCCAACATTTATCTGAAATTCAGTGAATTGGCTGTGAATAATAGGGATAAGTCCTTTTCCGATATATATGGTGCTACATCTTGCCCCGCTTTGACTGAGTTCTACTCTTAACTTCCTTTTAATCTCATGATAGTTTGGCTAAATTCACAGGACTGACTTGGAGAAAACGTCAATCAGGAAATTATTTCATTTTTTATCTTTCGAATTTATTACGCATTTTTTTGAAAGTATAGGGAATGTCAGTTACGCTAATTTTTTTACAATTTTTTGATTTTTACTAATTGGCATATCGTTAATTGGCTTTTGATAATTTTATTATCATTCATATATTATCATATATTATCATACATTATCAAAAATTTTTATTATTCTTAACATTTTCCTTTTGGCTATGGCTAACCGAATACTGGTTCTTTCCATCAACGGTTGACTTGATTAGCCTCTGGTGATATAATTGATGAAAATCACTTAAAAGAGGATGAGGGGAATGGAAGAAATAGTTAAGTTGTTGGATGAGAACTTAGAATACGTTAAACATGAAGTAACAGGAGATAGAATAACAATTTGGGTGAAATCAGCTAAAAAAGAAGTAATCTGTCCATATTGTGGGAAACCATCCAAAAAAGTACATTCAAGGTATGAAAGAAGCTTTCAAGATTTACCGATACAAGGTAAAAAAACAACGATAGTTGTAATAAGAAGAAAGATGTTCTGTGAAAA